>Ga0255775_1000004_pt1 | contig 294104 bp, 279 predicted proteins | sample 011ome_26_FD_179973 | JGI IMG/M metagenome (GOLD analysis project Ga0255775, IMG submission 179973) | Coastal salt marsh microbial communities from the Groves Creek Marsh, Skidaway Island, Georgia - 011511BT metaG (version 2) | ecosystem: Environmental > Aquatic > Marine > Intertidal zone >...
CTGGTGCATGTCGGCCGGACAGGCAGAACAGGGCAGGAATACGCGCTGGTCGCCGGCTATCGCGGCACGCGCGGATGCACGGTCACGCTTGCGGTAACCCGAAGGGTCGATGGCCTTTCAGAGCATCTGGCACCGGTGATCGCGGAGTCCATGAAGGGCTTTGCCTGGCGGATCGGGAATGTTGGTTTCTACGTCGTTGCGCATGGCATGGACCTGTCGCGCCTTCAGGGCATTGCCGAGGGTATTCGCGAGACCAATCTGAGACATCTCCCCCTGCGTTCGGAAACCCGGGTGGCGCTTGCAAAAGGGCGCGCCGAAAGCCCGCCCTGCCGCGCCTGAAAGCACGGAAATCGAAATAATCCTGTCCCCGATGGAATAATCCGGGACGTTCGGACGTCTTCTCCTTATCCGGCGACTAAAACGCCGGAGTAAACAATTCCGGAGGGGAAACGATATGTCTGAACCAATCGATGACAAGCGCGCCGATCTCTTTGAATTATATGCGGAAAATCCCGAGAAGGCCGACCAGGTCGTTTTCGGCAGGGAAGCTCATAAAGACCGGCGAGGCTTTCTGAGGGGTGCCGGGCTTGCCAGCATGGGCGCATTGATCGGTACCGCCATTCCGTTTCACCGCAATATGCCCGCCGGTTTCATTCCTGAAGCACTCGCCGCCAATCCGATGAAGATCGAGGGCAAGGACGGCCTGACGATCCTGAATGACAGGCCCGTGAATGCCGAGACACCGGCGCATCTTCTGAATGATGACGTGACCCCGACGCCACGCCACTTCATCCGCAATAACGGGAACATGCCGGAAAGCCTGGATGCTGCGACGTGGAAACTCCGGCTTGACGGGCTTGTCGACAACCCGATGACCCTGAGCATCAGCGATCTGAAACAGAAGTTCGAGGTGGTTACCGAGCGTCTTGTGATCGAATGCGGCGGGAACGGGCGCGCGGCATTTAATCCGCCTGCGAGCGGCAATCAATGGACCCTCGGTGCCGTCGCCTGCTCCGAATGGACCGGCGTACGGCTTGCCGACGTTCTGAAAGCCGCAGGCGTCAAGAAGAATGCGATTTACACCGCCCACGAGGGCGCGGATACGCATTTGTCGGGGAAAGAGGGCAAGTTCCCCCTGTCGCGCGGTGTGCCCATCGACAAGGCGATGAATCCGCATAATCTCATTGCCTTCGGCATGAACGGCAAGGAAATACATCCCATGAACGGGGCGCCGCTGCGTCTGGTCGTGCCAGGGTGGCCCGGGTCCTGTTCGCAGAAATGGCTCACCCGTGTCTGGCTCCGCGATGTGGTGCATGACGGCGCGAAAATGACCGGGACGTCCTACAAGGTCCCTGGTTATCCCGTTGCTGCCGGCCAGAAAGTGCCGACGAAGGATTTCGAGATCATCGAGGCAATGCCGGTGAAATCGCTGATCACGACCCCGCAGACCGGGCTGACGATTTCAGAACGGTCAATGTCTGTCGGCGGTCATGCATGGGCCGGCGACAATGCCGTCGCGCAGGTCGACGTTTCGATAGATTTTGGCGCGACGTGGGCGAAAGCAAACCTGAAATCGGCGCCCAATCCCTATGCGTGGCAGAGATGGTCGGCGGACCTGAAGTTTCCGAAACCCGGCTATTACGAGGTCTGGGCGCGGGCGACAGACGATCAGGGGCGCGGGCAACCGTTTGCCATTGCCTGGAATCCGAAGGGCTATCTCAATAACTCGATGCATCGCATTTCCGTACGGGTCAGCTGATACCGATGAAAACCAAACTACGGTGGGTGATGGTCGCCGCTGCGGCGTGGGTCTGGGCAATAGCCCCGACCCATGCCGTGGCGGGATCGCCGGTTCAGATGGCCGCAGAGACCGGCGCGGCGCAGGAAGAAGACGAGTATCAGGGGCTGCCGCCGGGCAAGGGTCGCGACGAAACCCTCGGAATGTGTGGCGCATGCCATTCCATGAAACTGGTGGTCCAGCAGGGGTTGTCCCGGTCCCGCTGGATTGCGGTCCTGCAATACATGGTCGACGAGCAGGAAATGCCCGAACTCGAGCCGGAAGATCACAAACTGATTGTCGATTATCTGACGAAGTTCTACGGACCGGACCGGCGCGCGCAGCAGTGATTCAGGACACGAGTCGCTGACCGGGTATGCCCCCATTTACCCGGCACGTCCCCTGTATCTGATATCTGGAAGCAACAGGACGTCCGGTCAGAAGAGGGCCCCGGAAATGCCGCTGGTGCGTCTGCCGCCAACCTAAAAACCGCTCCCCAGTCCCGCGCATCTTCTATAGAATCGCGCGATGGGGCCTATCAAAATCCTGATCGTCGGACATTGTCATCCGGAACTTCCGCACGTTTGCGCACTGCGCACAAAAGGCTTCGCCGAAGGCCTTGTGCGGCGCGGTCACGAGGTGGTGCTGATGACCGGGGCATTGCCGGATGTCACATCCATGCCGGCTCCCGATACTGTTATCGACAGCCTTTCAAAGGAAGCCGGAGCCGGCCCGCTGGTGCTCGGTTGTCTGCCGCGGGGACATAGCTGGTCGCGCGGCGCGCGTCACGGGCGGTTTCCGTCAATCCTGAACAAGGCGGTTCTCGCCGGCAGTTTCCTGTTCCGGCGCGGGCTTTTTGCGGACTGGGTAAGCGGAAGCCGAACCTACTGGCCCGTCCTTGCCGATCAATGGCGCCCGGATATCGTCTGGGCGACATTCGGTAATACCGGTGCCTGGCTGATCGCGCAGGGTGTTTCGCGCCGCGCCGGATGCCCGTGGGTCATGGATATGAAAGATCCCTGGTCCGATTTCATTCCCGGCCCGATGCGGCGCCTGCTGGCCGCCAGGTTCCGCGATGCCGCCGCCGCCACCGCGCTCGCTGACATTCACGGCGACGATCTTCGCCGCTGGTTCGGCGGCGACCCGGTGACGGTGCCGAGCGGTGTCGATATGCCCGTTTCCGATCCCGCTCGTCCCGACCCTCAGCCCGACGGGGCGGCATTTCGTCTTTCACTGGTCGGCAGTCTCTACGATGATGAGGACCTGACAGCGCTTCTGGCTGGAATCCGGGCATGGGGCAAAGAGAGACGCAAGCAGACTGCACGCCCCGCGGTGCTCGAATATTTCGGGGCTGAGGAAGACAGGTTGCGGGCGGCAACGCAGGACTGGGGCGATATCTGCGGGGTCCGGATGGCAGGTTTTGTGCCTCCCGCCGAACTGGCGCGCCGGCTGCGGTCCTCGGACGTCAACGTGTTCGTCAATGCGCGCAGCGGCTTTCGCCACAAGGTCCTCGAATTTGCGGTCGCCGGCCGGCCGATCCTGTGCCTTCCCGGGGTTGGCAAGGATGAAAGTAATATCGTCCGCGATGCCGGCGGCAGGCTCTACAATTGTGAGACGGCGGAGGATGTCGGAAAAGCGCTCGATGCCCTGGACCGGCACGAGAACGCCGATGCCGTCATGCCCGTCGATGTCGAAAAATTTTCATGGGATGCCCGGTCCGCCGCCCTGGAATCGGTATTCGCGCGGGTGTTGAATTGAGCAGTCTCAGGGTCTCCATCGCTGTCCATGGGCGCTATCATGCGTTTGATCTGGCGCGGGGCCTCTATGAACAGGGATGTCTCGCGCAGTTGGCGACGACCTATCCCGGGTTCGTGGCGCGGCGTTTTCTGCCCTCCGGCCTCCGCATCCGGTCGGCTGCCCGGTTGGAAATCTGGCGGCGGTTGGCATCGCGCTTTCCCTTTGTGCCCCGGTCGGATCCCGCAGTCTCGATCGCGTTCGGCAGGTTTGCCGCACGGACCCTGCCGAAGGACGCCAGCCTGCTGGTTGGCTGGAGCTCGGCGATCAAAGAGGCAATAGAACCGGCGCAGGCGCGCGGTATGAAGGTATGCGTCGAGCGGGGCTCCACGCATATCCAGCATCAGGACCGGGTTCTTCGCGAAGCGGCGGCGCGCACCGGCCTTGCCCCGCCCGACACGCCGGCTGAGATAATCGACCGTGAGCTTTGGGAATATGACAACGCCGACGCGATCGCCGTGCCGACGCGATACGCCGCGTCTACATTCATCGCCGAAGGAGTCCCGGCGGAAAAACTGATCGTCAATCCCTATGGTGTCGATCCGGATGCGTTCGAACCGCCGTCAGGACCCCCGGCCGGTCCGTGCCGGATTTTGTTCGCAGGCTCCGTCGGTGTACGAAAGGGCGTTCCGGACCTCTTGCAGGCATTCGATAAGATGCCGCCCGGCACGGAACTGCATCTTGCCGGCCCGCTGGAGCCGGGAATGCCCGAACTGATTGCCGGACATCACCGACCCGGGCTGATCGTTCACGGCCCGCTGGCCTTTCCCAGGCTCCGGGAATTGTATCGACTATCGAACGTGTTCTGCCTGCCGTCGATCGAAGAGGGGTTTGCGCAGGTTCTGCTGCAGGCGATGGCGTCGGGGGTGCCGGTGGTGACGACCGATGTTGCCGGCGGCGCGGAACTGGTCACTGTCGGAGAGAACGGTCTGATCGTTCCTGTTGGAGATCCCGATGCCCTTGCCGCGGCGTTGTCAGACCTTGTCGCCGATACGGGGCGCGCCTGGGAAATGGGGCGCAACGCCCGGCACCGTATAGAGACAGACTTCCGCTGGTCGCACTATGTCGACCGCGCCGTCGCCACATACGAGAAACTCCTCTCGGGAGAGACGGCATGACCGTGCGCGCACCCGGCGTGCTGATTGTCACGGCGCCGCCGACCATATTCGGCGGGGTCGCTGTCCAGACACGCGGACTGGCTGTGTTTCTGCGGGCCCGCGGGTATCGCGTTACAATAGCCCACTACGCGGCGTTGCGGACGGAAGGGGATCTGACAGTGCCGGCGCGGCGTCTGATTGCCGGTGGGCGTCCTGGCGTTCGCAGCTACAAGGTCTGGGGCGGATTCGACTGCATCGCGATCGGATGCCGTTTGCCGGAACTGGAAGCAACGTATTACGGCGATTCGCCTCTCTGGCGCGATGTTATTGCAGCGCATGACCGGCATATAGCGGTCGGCGGCAATATGCTGGTCGCCGCGCCGCTCGCCGCCTCCGGGCTGGGGCATCTTGTCTGGTGCGCGAGCGACGTGCAGGGCGACCGCGCCGATCGTCAGAACGCGATGTCTCCGGCGAGGCGTGTTTACGACCGCACCATCGTCTCCCCGCTGCTCCGGCGTCTTGAGCGCCGCGTCGTCAGGGGAGCCGGGACATTTGCGACCATCAGCGGCGCATCGGCCCGTTCGCTAAATGCGATTGGATCGTCCGCAGGAAAGGCGTTCGACGTATTGCCGATCCCGGTCGATGCGGCGCGGTTTTCGCCGCCGACAACGCTGCCCGAACCCGGGGTTGTCGGCATCGCCGGTCGGCACACCGATCCCCGCAAGAATGCCGCGCTCGCATTGGAGGCGGTAGCCGCGGCGCGGCGCCGCGGTGCGAATATAACTCTCCGTGTGGCGGGCGACGTTTCGGACGAACTTCGCGCGCAGGCAGGCAGGCTCGGCATTGCGGATTCCGTCAAATTTCTGGGAACGCTCGGCAATGACAGTCTTCCCGGATTTTATCGGGGGCTCGATATCCTGCTGATCCCGTCGCGGCAGGAGGGTCTTAATATCGCGGGTCTCGAAGCGGGCGCCTGCGGCGTACCGGTTGTCACGACGCGCTGCGGCGGGCCTGAAGATTATGTCACGGAGGGCGAAACGGGTTTCGTAACTGGGTTCGATCCGGTGGAAATCGCCGGCCGATTTAGCGATATCGCCGCCGGCAGGGCGCTGCGCGACAGGCTGTCGCGCAATCTGCGGGCACGCGTGACAGCGGAATACAGCGAAGCCCGATTCGTCGATCGACTTGGAAGCCTGTGGCAAGCGACCTGGCAAGAGCCGCTACCGGTGGATTCTCAATCTGCTATTGTCGAACCATCCCGATCAGAAGTGCACACCCCCTGATGATGCAGTTTCCCCCAAATTTGTTTGCGGCGACGCCGTTGTCACAGGCCATGCGCGCTTATCCATGTACCGCCATCGATGTCGGTTCGGCGGGCGGTATCATTGCGGATCTGAACCCTATCGCATTTGCCGTTGATGCCATCGGCTTCGAGCCGAACCCCCAGCATTTTGCGGATCTGTCTACCGCGGATCATCACTGGCGGTCCCTGCGGTATCTGCCTCATGCTATCGGCGGCGACAACGGCACCAGGACGCTGTATCGGCCAAGGTTCGGGAATTCTTCAACCATCCTGCCGCCGATTGCCGAGGTTGGCGAGGCTTTCGACAAGCGCCAGTTTTTTGACGTGAAAGAAACGATGCAGGTCGATGTCGTCCGTCTCGATGATGCCATGCGCGACTTCGATATTCAGAGGCCTGATTATCTGAAACTTGATGTTGAGGGCGCCGAGTACGAAATTCTCGAAGGCGCATCGGACACCCTGTCGAAACTCTCGGCACTCCGAGTGGAAGTCTCTTTCATAGAGTTGCGCGAAGGACAGCGTCTTGCGATGGAGGTCGGGCATTTCCTCGAAGGAAAGGGGTTCCGTCTGATGTCCATGCCGGAATTAAACCCGTGGCGCGTGCGCGGCTACGTTGCCCATCCCGCCGTCAGCCGGGAGCCTATCCGTTACAGCCGGGGACAACTGGTGCACGGCGATTTTCTTTTCATGCGTGACCCCGGATTGTTTATCGACGCCGAACAGCGTGTTCGCGGGGCATTCCTTGCCATGGCATACGGCTTCTTCGATCATGCAGAGAGGCTGCTCTGCGATACGGAAACCAATGCGTTACTGCGGTCAGATACCGGCAACCTGGACCTGTCCGACGCGCTGGACGCGGCATCGCGGCGCATGGCGGCTCACCTTTGGCGCGCCCGGGCGTTTACTCTGCCGCGCCGCGTCGTCAGATTGACACGCGATGCTTTGAAACTGCTGAAGCGGCGGCAGAAGCATTTGAATTCCCGGACGCCTGAGACGTGAGAGCACAGCAGTCAGAATTCGATGTCCGGACGCGTCCGGTGAAATCGCGCGTGGTTTTGCTTGTTGCCGCATCGGCGATGGTGATCATCGGCGCGATTCTCTACCAGACCAGGCCAGAAATGATCTCCCCCCTCGGGGCTTTGCTTGCCTTGGCGACCTGCGTCATCGGGATGCTGCCAGTGTTGTTCTATTTTCTTCGGGACGACAGGACGATCCCGTTCTTTCCGGCAGTGGGGCTGTTTCAGGTTTTCTGTTTCGGGTTGTCGCCGTTTCTCCTGCACCTGGCCTGGGCAGATGCGCCGCCAATTGTCTATTGGGGCGGCAGGCTGACACTGTCGGAGGAATCGATCAAAACGCTCGTTTTGGTATTGGCGGGGACGGCGTCCCTTGTCGGTGTATTCTTTCTCGTGCGCCGGCATGCGCTCGGGTGGTTGCCTGTTCCCCGTATCCGTGAGCGGGCCGGCGGCAATGCAACGCTGCTTCTCCTGTGCGGCCTCGCCTCGGCGCACCTCGCCTATAAATTGATCCCCGGCGTGTCCCGTATCCCATCCGCAGGACAGTTTCTGGATCCGGTTGGCTACGTTGTTTTTTCTGCGCTCCTGGTTTTGCTCCTGAAACGTAAAACAAAAGGTTTCTATGGGGTCGTCGCAGTATTTCTCCTGTTGATGCTGGCGGCGGCGCGAATTGAGACATTCAACTTTACACAGGTGATGCTGTTGTTGCTGTGCAGTATCGGAGCGCTGGTCTATGCGCGCGCCTTTCGGATGGCATCATTCTGCGCGCTGCTCGTTGTACTCAGTCTGCCGGTCTACGAATTCACGGCCACTGTCAGATATCTCGACGGCGGTTTTCTGACAAAGGCCGAAGCGCTGTTGACGACGGTCGATGGCTACCGGAAGGGTGTGCGCCGCGATGGAACGCGCGAGGATGGAACCAGCGCTACCGAGACTGCCGTGCGGCGGATATCTCACACATGGCTGTTTGCCCATGTTGTTGCGAAATCTCCCTCGGAAGTGCCGTTCTGGGGGGGCGAGACCTACAAGCCGTTGCTGACAGCCATGATTCCGAGAGCGGTGTGGCCCGGCAAGCCGCTTGAAGTTACAGGCGGTCTGTTCGGCAAGCGGTATGACCTGCTTGAACCGACGAGCGTGACCTCCCTGAACCTGCCGTGGCATATCGAAACCTATGTCAATTTCGGCAGTGTCGGCGTTGTGATCGGCATGGCTTTGATCGGCGCCTTTCTGGCCTTGATGGACAAGCTATTGAATGCGCCGGGAAGGCGGGAGCTTGAAATGGGAATCGGTCTCGGCATTCTGATGCCGCTGACGTTTCAGGATTCAAATTTCTCGGTCATGGTCGGGACGCTGCCGCAATTCGTCCTGTGCCTTTACCTGTATTTCCTGGCTGGCGAATTCGTCCTGCGGCGTCTTGGTATGGGGCCGGCGCAAGCGGAAGGCGTTGCGCGGGATTAACGGCAAATCGGCACGCGCGGTTCAGAACGAATTCTGTCGACAAAATGCTGCATCCACATTTCGGTGATGTAGGGCATCCACAGCGGTGCTGCGAGATGTGATTCCCCTTTTCGCAGGCGTCTGAGAGCCGACTGCCACCAGCCGACGCGCCACCAGCCCCTATTGGCGAATTCTGCGGAATGCAGGACATCCTGCACCGCTTCATACATCGGGTCAGACATCCAGGTATCCTGGGGAGGGCGGAAGCCCTGTTTGTTCCATCGCTCCCGAACCGGGTCCGGCACCGTTCCCCTGATGCTTTCGCGCAGGAGTCTCTTCGTCTGGATATCCCCCATCAGAAATTCAGGGGGCAGGGAAAGCACGAATTCCGCAATTCGGTGATCGCAGAACGGAAGCCGGACTTCACGCGAATGTGCCATGGAGTTCCTGTCGCCATAGCGCAGGAGCGTCGGCAGCGTCGTGACGAATGAGTCCTCGATAAGGCTTTCAGCAAGCGGGTTTATGGAAAGCGCCGACAGGCCGGTATCGACTGCAGCGGTCGCGCCGCCCGGCGGCGCGGTCAACCCGAAACGAACATCGCTCCCCAAACCCATAATGCCGGCGATGGCGCGGCGGATGCCGGCGGGCATGCGGCTTTTCAGCGCTTCGGCATCGTCTGCCAGCGCCAACGGGTAACGCCGGCGAATGGCCTCCGCTTCGCGGTGGGCGGTGTCTGCCTGTCCGCCAGCGCGCAGTGCGGACAGGTAGTTTCGAAAATACTGCTCGTATCCGCCGAGGAGTTCGTCGCTTCCCTGCCCATCGAGCAACACGGTGATGCCCGCATCCTTCGCGCTTTCAAATACGGTCCATTGCGCAAACTGGCTGGTGCTTGAGACCGGGAGCTCGTTAAACCAGGAGAACTCGCCGATACGCGATAGCAAGTCAGTGGGAGACGGTTCGGAAACGTGCGCAATGGCGCCGGTATGTTGAATGACCTGCTCGGCATATACCCATTCGTCGGCCGACGTGCCGGGGAAACGGCCACAGAACACGTGGTAAGGCTGATCTCCCAGAATTTCCCGGGCGAGACAGACGATCGCGCTGGAATCGAGGCCGCCCGAGAGGCATGAGCCGATCTCCACGTCGCCGCGCAGACGTAACCGGATGGAATCCGACAACAGATGGCGAAACTCGGCGACCGCGTCATCGAATCCGATCTTGCCCGCCTGGATGTCCGGCGCGGGAGACCAGTATCTTTCGGTCTTCAGGCGCATCGACCTGAGATCCAGCGTCAGGAATTCGCCCCCGCGCAGCTGACATATACCCTGGAAAACGGTTTCGCGTTCGCCGTCCAGACCGGAGCGTCCATCGGCGAGGAACCGCATCAGGCGCGGCTCGTCGATCTGAAGCGGAATATCGGACAGCGCGAACAGCGCCTTGCATTCCGATGCGAAGGCAAAATGCTGGTCGGTGGCCGTGTAGAGGAACGGCTTTTCCGCGAACCGGTCCCGGGCGCAGAAAAGCGTCTGATCACGCGCATCGTGGATACAGAAAGCGAACATGCCATTGAGCTCCGAGAGCATGGCGCGTCCCCAGCGCATGTAGGCCTGAAGCAAGACCTCGGTGTCGCTGCTCGAGCGGAGTTCTACACCCTCGCTCCGCAGTCTCTTGGCAATTTCGCGGTAGTTATAGATTTCTCCGTTATAGACGAGCGCAACCTTGCCGGATGGATCGAGCATGGGCTGCGCGCCGCCGTCGGTTGTGTCAATGACGGCGAGACGAGTATGGCCGAACACAACGTGATGATCATGAGAGTGCCATATTCCTTCGCCATCCGGTCCGCGATGTCCGATGCGCGCCATCATCGCGCGGATGGCGCCATCGTTAATTGCGTTCTTTGCAGCGACGCCGGCTATCCCGCACATTCTACCGGTTCCCGATCAGTCAATTAAGTACGGTTGCGCAACAGCACGCCTATCACTACCAGAAAAGCTGCAGCGCACCCCAGGGAGATGCCGATAGCCAGCGCTGTGGTTTTGTCTTCCACCAGACCGATACCAACCAGAACCGGCAGAGCACCAAGCATCAGATACTGCGCGACGCGGCCCATAAACAACGTTCGCATCGATTGCGTAACAAAGCAGTAGGATTTCAGATACTCAAACAGGCTTGTGAACAGGATCACGCCGGCAAATGCGATGAGCAGTTCTCCGGATTTTATCCAGGTTTCCCCGAATACCCATGTCACGACGGGAACCGCGAACAGGATTGTCGCCGCCGTGGCGATCAGGAGTATCGGTGCCAGAATCATCAATTGCCTGTTTCGCAGGCGTTTGCGGCTATCCGGATTGTTTTCGCGGCCAAAGAGATTTACAGCCAGCCTGCTGACCAGCGGAGAGAGTAACTGGTTTGGCAGGATGGCAAGTCTTTGCGCCTGAAAGAAGAAGCCGGCGCCGCGGTCGCCGCCGACGAGTCCGGCCAGCAATATGGCGATACGCTGGTAGCTTCCTTCAAGCACGCTGTCCAGCCAGATGCCCCGTCCTTCCCGAATCAAAGAAACCCATTCGATCCGGGACAGCCAGCGAAATCGCCGCCAGGTGATTCCACCGACGAATGAGAGCGACGCAAACATGGTCAGCGTCAACAGCGCTTCGCGGAAATACAGAGCGGCAACTCCCGCGCCGGCCAGTGCGACGAGCACTGTCGCCAGGTTGGCGAATACCGCACATCCGGTTTCGATAACACCGAGACGGACATAGGGCATCCCACGTTCGAAAAAACTTTTGTTCTGATTGATCCAGTGTTGCAGGCAGATAAAGACGACGAGGGAGAGTTCCAAAGCGCCCGGATTCCCTGCCAGTCCGACCCACGCCAGTCCTATAACAAGTGCGACGAGCGTTTCGATCGTCAGGTAGCTGAAATACCGTTCTTCCAGAGATAATGTGAGGTCGCCGTCAGGCACCCGGATGATCAGTGAATTCACACGGATAGAGACAAGTGAAAGTATCAGCGAGGCTGTTGCGAGCGTGATTGCGAACCGGCCGAATCCTTCCGGCGCGATATAGCGAACCAGCACGATATTTGTGCCAAAGGCGATGGCGACCTGAACGACCTGGCCGATAACCAGTGCCGTCGCGCCGGCCTTTACATCACGTCGGGTGACCTTGGCCACAAAATCCCCTTTCCAAGGCTTTCCGAGAATTTGGGCAGCATACCGCTAATTCCGGCATCGCTATGAGAGATTTGCAGCGCCTTTACGGCCAAGCGGATTGTCGTCGGTTAATGTTTCGCCCAGACTGGAGACGCACTCGCCCAATATCTGTATGTGGCGCGACCATCCGTACATATCGCTGGCGCGTGCATGCCCCCGTCGTACCAGTGTTGCCCGCAGTTCTGGATCTTTGTCCAGTTCCATCAACTGCCGCGCAAGATCCTCGGAATCACCGGGCCGGAAATACAACGCCGCATCGCCACAGATTTCCCGGTGGATGGGTACGTCCGTCGCGACGACGGGTACACCCGCCGCCATACTCTCGACGAGCGGAAATCCGAAAGTCTCGGCCAGTGATGTAGAGACGAGTACATCGTGCTGTTTTAGTTCCGAATCAACCTTCTCATGAGGGATGCGATCCAGAATTACAAAGTCACGGTTTTCCGGTGCCTGCATTTCTTTCAGTTCGCGGGGACCCGATGACCAATGCGTAAAGTCCTGATCCTTCATCGTGATCCTTGCGGTGGCGTTGGTCCCGGAATCTCTCAGCTTCTGTATTGCGCGGACGAGGGTGAGAGGATCCTTGTGGGGATAATAAACCGAAATGTAGAGGGTCTTCAGAACGCCGTCCTCCCGCCATTCCCGGTCATTTTTCATGTTCTCCGGTCCATCTTCGGCACATAGGTAGTTTACCCGCGATTTTGTGATCAATTCCGGATCATTGCCGACAACCGACTTCATCGACGTTTCCGAAGGAAACAGAACAATATCGGAATGGCGCATGGACCAAAGGACGAGGCGTCGCCGGAGCGCAAAACCGAGGCGTTCAAGCCTGCTAAGCCGCGGCAAAACCGCTTCCTGATAATAGGGATTGAAGCTGATTTCGCCCTGGATCATCAGAATCTGGGGAATAGGCGGGCGAATGAGCCCATAATTGGCGGAGGAATAAAGTACGCGCGCGCCACTTTTCCTGACGATTCGTCGCCAGTTCAGCTGTTCCCAAAAAAGCCTTTTCAGACTGGCCAGGCCCGACAGGTCCACGTCCATGAGGTCGACGCCGTCGCCGGCTTTCTGGTCCATTCGTTTAAGAAAAGCGGGCGGTACATATACCGTTACCGACAGGCCCGCTTTCCGCATATACCGAATGAGGTTCAGCGTGTATGTGACGATCCCGCCCTGTTGGGCTGAAATGGCATTGACGATCAACTCACTTTTTACGCTATTGGGACGCGCAGGGCTCAAAACCTTGGTACTCCTCCGGCATTCAGGACTCTTTTGCCCGAACTGATCTCGGCATTCACAAAGATAATTTTCAATTCTCGAACGCGACCGCATTCGAAACTATAAATACCGAACATAACACCGGGCACCAATGAATGATTTCAGGACTTCGTATTTTATTTGTTGCCGATCTCAATGCGTATTCCAGAGGCCTTGGCCGGCTCCGTGCGCTGCACGATCTGGAGGTTCAGGCAACGGATTTGTCTCATACGGCGATGGGGGGATCGGAAAGCGGCTTTGCAAAAATCTCGTTTCTTGATCGCGTGCTCTGGAAACTCGGTATCGAGAAGGACAAGACGCGCATAAACCGGAGTCTGCTCGACGCGGCGAAAGTGTCGGCGCCTCACATCGTCTGGATCGAAAAAGGAAATATGATCCGGCCGTCCACGTTGAAGCGGCTGCGCCGGATTGCACCCGATGCCAGGCTTGCTTCGTATTCCGAGGACGACATGTTTCTCGCGCATAACCGGACGCGGGCCTATGTCGCAGGGTTGCCGCATTATGATTATGTGTTCACGACAAAGGCTCCGAATGTCGATGCGTCCGAGTTGCCGTCACTTGGCGCGCGGCGCGTTATCGCCGTGGACAAGGCGTACGATCCGCACATGCATTGCCCGGTCGCTGTTTCCGAAGCTGATATCCGGCGATATGGCGCGGACGTTGGTTTCGTCGGGACCTATGAGGAAGCCCGTGCACGCAGCCTGGCCTATCTCGCAGCAAACGGAATAGAGGTCCGGGTGTGGGGAAATGGCTGGGAAGCCTGGAACGACCGCCCGCCCGGGCTGATGATCGAAGGCCGGGCCGTTGTGAATACGGAACGCGAACAGGCCTATACAAAATCTCTTTGCGCGACCCGGATCAATCTCGGTTTTCTGCGGAAGCTGAACCGGGATACCCAGACCGACCGAACGATGGAAATTCCGGCATGTGGGGCGTTTATGCTGGCTGAACGGTCGGATGACCATCTGCGTCTGTTTGAGGAAGGGCGGGAAGCGGCGTTTTTTGCTTCGGACGATGAATTGCTGGAGAAGGTCCGTTATTACCTCGCCCATGAAGACGAGCGCGCGGCCATTGCGCGGGCCGGACGGCAGAAGTGCCTGGATGCTGGCTACAGCGAGACCGATCGCATGCGTCTGATGATCGATAAATGCCGTTCCTGACGGGGAACCGGATTTCGGAAATATATTGCAGGCGATTGATATCCGATGCCGGATCGGTCTTTCGACGGGCCACCGTCCGTCACATCGGGTTGCCCTGATTCGTCAACGTCCATATAGAGTAGCCCGATGCATCGCCATGTCCTTGATATCCTCGCGTGTCCGAAATGCGGAAACGATCAGCCCATCGAACTGGACGTCGCCGAACAGGCCGGTGACGACGTTATCACCGGTTCGCTGGTCTGTCCGGCGTGCCAGACGCGTGTGCCCGTGACAAACGGCATACCCCGATTTGCCGGTGCCGATGCGGAGGACTTCGACAACTTCGATTTCCAGTGGAACAAATGGTCGGCGATTCAGATCGACCGTCTCTCAGGACACACCCTGTCCGAGGACAGGTTTCTCGCGGATTCGCGCTGGGACCGGGAATGGTTGCGGGGCAAGTGGATTCTCGATGCCGGCTGTGGCGCCGGCCGGTTTGCCGATGTTGCGGCCGGTCTGGGGGCGCATGTCGTCGCCTGCGATCTCAGCGGCGCGGTAGATGCCTGCCGCCGCACAACGAAAGATCACGACGGGCGCGTCACCTGCATACAGGCGTCTATATATGATCTGCCGCTTCGGTCAGGGGTGTTCGATGCGGTGTACTGCTTCGGGGTCATTCAGCATACGCCGGACCCGGCACGGACGATCACGACACTCCCCCGCTTCCTCAAGGAAGGCGGTTCCCTGGCCCTTAATTTCTATGAGAGGGACTGGCGTGCCCGTGTTCAGCTGGTCAAATACGCGCTGAGGGCGGTTACGCGCCGGCTGTCGACGCGGCGAAACCTTGCGGTATCGCGGGCGCTGGTTGCCGTTTTTTTCCCGTTGACGGCCTTCCTGTCCCGCATTCGTATTATCCGTCAGATCAATCACTTTATGCCGATCGCCGGTTATCATCCGCCGTCGCTGACCCGCGAACAGCAGAAAACCTGGACGCTGCTGGATACGTTTGACTGGTACGGTCCCAAATACGAGATAAGGCAGAATCACCGCGAAGTCGCCGATCTGGTTCGTAAAACGGGGCTGACCGGGATCGAGTCACGGCCAGGCCTTGTCTGGGCGCGAAAGGCCTGAAATTCGGCGCGAAAATCCGGGCCCACGTGCCCCGGATCGGACGATGGAGCGGTTTCGTGCAACGGATTCACCGGTTCTATCGCGTGTCCACTGTGAACACCCGAAGATATAAGGAGAAAATCATGCAGCGATCCATTTGGAGTTTGCTGGTCGTCGGCGCATTGATGCTGGGCTCGGTCGGCGCGGCGATGGCCCATCACGGGTGGCGCTGGACAACCGGCGGGAATATCGAGGTGACCGGTATTATCACCGCCGCCCAGCTCGGCAATCCCCATGGCGTGCTGACCGTCGATGCGGAAGGCGAGGTCTGGCGCGTCGAGGTCGGCCAGCCGTGGCGCAACGAACGCGCGGGCCTGAAAGATGGCGATCTGAAAAAAGGCGTGGAGATCCGCATCATTGGCGAACCGTCTGCCGACATCAAGGACAAGCGGGTAAAGGCGGAACGTCTCTATCTCGGCGATAAGGAATACAAACTCTATCCTGAACGCGACTGATCATGGCGGCCGTCTGGTCGGCGCTTCAGACGTCGGACCTTGCCGTCTGGATAAATCTGTCGCGCTGGCTCTACGCCGGCATTGCGACCGCGCATGTGCTGGCTATCGCCGTGCTGATCGGCAGTATTCTGATCCTCGATCTGCGCCTGGTCGGGTTCGCGGCGTGGTTGGATACCACGCAGCTTGCGCGGCTCGTCGTGCCCGTCGCCGGGACGGCGCTCGGCTGTGCGATCGTCAGCGGTTTCCTGCTGTTTATCGGCCGAGCTGCCCAATATGCCGGTTTCGGCCTGTTCCAGCTCAAAATTGCCCTTATAGCAGCGGCCCTTGCAACGACCCTGACCGTTCACCGGCGCTACGGCCTACGGCTGGAACGGGCGACGGCGCGCCAGCGCGCGCGGATCGGGATCGCATCGATCTGCCTGTGGCTTGCCGTCGCCGTTTCGGGGCGGATGATCGCCTTCGTCCACGGCTGACCCACCCGAAGGCGCCGCCGAAACCGCTGCCGATCAGTCCTTCGGCACTTCCTTCAGATGCGCGTCGCGGCGCTGGTACAGGTCGTCGTCGGCGTAGCCCATGGTTTCAGGGCGGCCCTTGCCGAGCATGACCTGGAACCACACCGGCTCCAGGCTGTTATTGTCATAACCGTGGATCACGCCGGGTGGGCAGGTGATGCAGTCCCACGGGCCGAGCCGCGTCGTGATGCGCGCGCCGTTATCGTCTTCGACGAAGGCGTCCAGATGGCCCTTGAGCACGAAGAAGGTCTCTTCGACCTCATGCGTATGCGGGGCGTTTCCCTGTCCCGGCTCGACATACATGATGCTCAGCGTGTGGGCGCGGGCGGGAATGACGGTTGCGTCGTCATGCTTGCCCGATCCGCCGGCGCCGATGAAACGGTGCTGGGCGCGTTTGTAGCCTTCGATTTTCGCGTCCTCGAACGCTTCCCAGTCGGCGCGGCGTTCGGAAAAACGGGCAACGTATTTATCGACGATCTCGGCGGCGGACACGCCTTCAAGTTCCGGCGGTCTCGGGTGTCTGGCAACGCTCATCTGGCAACTCTCCTGTTGAAACGGGCATCTGTCGGGCGGTCGGTGGTTGCCTAAAATTGAGGCAGGCCGGTCGATTGACGCCAAACTGATTAAATGTGAAACAATAATTGTAAGGCCGTTACCGCAAGGGGACAATGGGAATGAAGCCGGTGAGGTTCGACCACCTGCTGCCATCGACACTGGAGGAGGCACTCTCGATGCTCGCCGAGCACGCGCCGGATGCGCGTCCGCTCGCCGGCGGACAAAGCCTCGTCCCGATGATGAACTTCCGGCTGGCGCGCCCGACGGTCCTGGTCGACCTCAATAAAATCCCGGAGCTTGCCTATATCCGCGACGCCGGCGATCACCTCGCGATCGGCGCGATGACCCGCGAACGTGCCATCGAGAACAGCGATCTCGTCCGCGCCGCGTCGCCGCTGCTGCACGATGCCACGCTGAATATCGCCCATCTGCCGATCCGCAGCCGCGGCACCATCGGCGGCAGTATTTCCAATGCGGACCCGGCGGCGGAATATCCCGCGACCGTGCTGGCCCTCGATGCGACACTGGTGGCACGGTCGGTGCGCGGCGCGCGGGAGATTCCGGCAGCGGCGTTTTTCGACGGCGTCATGACCACCACGCTGGAACCGGATGAAATTCTTGCCGAAATCCGGGTGCCGAAGGCCCCGCCCGGCAGCGGTGGCGCCTTTGTAGAGATCGCCCGCCGCCACGGCGATTTCGCGCTCGCCGGTGTTGCCGCGCAGATAAACCTGGACGGCGAGGCCGTGACCGATATCCGTCTCGCCGCCTGCGGCGTCGGACCCGGCCCGATCCGGCTGACCGCGGCAGAAGATATACTGCGCGCGGGCGGCCTGACGGATGCGGCGCTGGCCGAAGCGGGCCGTGCCGCCGCCGAAGCCGCCGACCCGGAGGGCGATGTTCATGCAACGGCCGCCTACCGGCGCAAGCTGGCCGGTGTCATGACCCGGCGCGCCGTTAAAAAGGCCGCCGGGCGGGCGAGGAAGACCGTATGACTGACACCCGAAAAATAACCGTCACCGTCAATGGCGAGCGCCTGACCGGCGCGGCCGAACCGCGGATGCTGCTGGTGGATTTCCTGCGGGACGAGCTGCGCCGGACCGGCACCCATGTCGGTTGCGAACACGGCGTCTGCGGGGCGTGCACGGTGATCATCGACGGCGATGCGGCGCGGTCCTGCCTGATGTTCGCAGTCCAGGCCGACGGCGCCGAGATCAGTACCATCGAGGGCCTGGCGGCCAATGGCGAGATGCATCCTTTGCAGAAACTGTTTTCCGAACACCACGCGCTGCAATGCGGTTTCTGCACGCCCGGCATGCTGATGACGGCGATGGATCTGGTTCATAACAGCAAGGATCATTCGCCCGAGGCGATCCGCACCGGCATGTCGGCGGCCTTGTGCCGGTGCACCGGCTATGTCGGCATTATCGAGGCGGTCACAGAATACGCGCGCCAGGTGCACGGCGACGCCGCGGTGGCCGACCGCGATAGCGGGGAGAATTCCCATGGATGACGGCGTGCGCCGGGAGACCGGCGGCTATATCGGCCAGTCCGTGCCGCGGCGCGAAGACAAAAACCTGCTGCTGGGTCAGGCCAATTTCGTCGCCGACATGCAGCTGCCCGGCATGGTGCATGCCGCCTTCGCACGCAGCCCGTTGCCCCATGCGAAGATCCTGTCGGTCGACGTCACGGCGGCGCGGGCGATGGAAGGCGTGGTATTCGCCGCATCGGGCGACGACGTGATGGTGGCACTGCCGCCGATAAACGGAATGCAGGTCGTCACCCCGCAGGGCTGGCGCGACCGTGTCGATACCGACATCCTGATTCCCGACCAGCCGCTGATCCCGAACGACAAGCTGCGTTATGTCGGCGAGGCCTATGCGCTGGTCGTCGCCGACAGCCGCTATATCGCCGAAGACGCGCTGGAACTGATCGAACCCGACCTCGAACCGTTGCAGCCGCTGGCGGATGCGGAAAGCGCGCTCGCGGACGATGCGCCGCTTCTGCATGAACATCTCGGCCGCAATGTCGCCGCCTTCCTGCACACGAAAAAGGGCGCCGGGGGCGCGGCGATGGAAAACGTGCCGCACCGGATCAGCCGCCGTTTCGTGCATCATCGCTATGCCGCCATGCCGATGGAATGCCGGGGCGTGGTTGCCGATTACGATACCCGCACGGACACGCTGAACGTCTGGTCGTCGACACAGGTCGTCCACTGGGTCCGGCGCGAGGTCGCGACCGCGCTCGGCATGCCGGAAGAACGCGTACGTTGCATCGCGCCCGATGTCGGCGGCGGTTTCGGCGGCAAGGGGCATGTCTATCCGGAAGATATTCTCGTCGCCTGGCTGGCGCGGGAAATCGGCCGCCCGGTCAAATGGATCGAGGACCGTCACGAACACATCCTCAACGCGGCCCATTCGCGCGACAATATCTATGACGTCGAAATCGGGTTTGACGATGAAGGTAAAATCCTCGCCCTGACCAGCTCGTTCCTGGTCGATTCCGGCGCCTATACGCCGGTCGGCGCCGGAATCGCGGGCAATTCCATCGCCCATATGCTGGGCCCGTACCATATCGAAAACTACGAAACCGACTGCAGGGTCGTCCTCACCAACCGCACGCCGAACGCGCCCTATCGCGGGGCGGGCCGGCCCGAGGTCGGGTTCGCGATGGAGCGCTCGGTCGATCTGGTCGCAAATTATCTCGGCCTCGATCCGGCGGAGGTCCGGTTCCGCAACATGATTCCGCCGGAAGACATGCCCTACGAGGTCGGGCTGACCTACCGCGACGGCGTGCCGATGGTTTATGACAGTGGCGATTACCCGAAGGCGCTGCGCCGCGCGCTTGAAGAACTGGGCGGGCTGGAGGCCATCCGTAAGCGCCAGAAGGAAGCGCTGGCGGAGGGACGCTATATCGGCCTCGGCCTCGGTTGTTATGTCGAAGGCACCGGCGTCGGCCCGTTCGAGGGCGCGACCGTCAAGATCGACCCGACCGGCAAGATCATGGTCGCGGCCGGCGCCTGTCCGCAGGGGCAGGGACACGAGACCATCTTTGCGCAGTTCGCCGCCGACATGTGGCAGGTGCCGATCGAGGACGTCTACGTCACCGTCGCCGATACCGGCCATGTCAGCCAGGGCTACGGCACCATCGCCAGCCGCTCCACGGTGACCGCATCCGGTGCGATAAAGCTTGCGACAGACGAAGTGCACCAGAAGGTGTTCGCGATTGCCGCCAACATGCTGGAAACCGCCGAGGCAGACCTGGAACTCCGCGATGCGGGCGTCGGCGTGAAGGGCGTGCCCGACATGCATCTCAGCTACCGCGATATCGCGACCGCGGCGAAACCGGGCTGGGGGCACCAGCGGCCCGAGGGCGTGGTCGCGGGCCTGGAATCCACGTCCTATTACGAACCGCCGACCGTCACCTGGTCCTATGCGGCGAATGCCTCGCTGGTCGAGGTCGATGTCGAGACCGGACAGATCAGGATCGAGAAATATGTCGAGGTCCACGATGCCGGCGTGCTGGTGAACCCGAAGCTTGCCGACGGTCAGGTCAAGGGCGGGCTGGTGCAGGGGCTCGGCGGGGCGCTGCTCGAAGAACTCGCCTATGACGATCAGGGCCAGCTGCTGACCGGCAGTTTCGCGGATTACCTGATGCCGACTGCATCCGACGTGCCGCCCCTCTCGGTCGTGCATCAGGAGACGCCGTCGCCGCTGAACGCGTTCGGCGTCAAAGGCCTCGGCGAGGGCGGGGCCATCGCGCCGCCGGTGGTCATCGCCAATGCGGTCTGCGATGCGCTGCGTCCGTTCAGGGCGGAGCTGAACTCGACGCCGGTCCGCTGGAGCCAGGTCGCGGCGTTCTTTGATCGGGATTGATTTTCGTCAATACGATAGCGCTTCAAATTTCCTAAGAGAATCTCCCTATTAAGAGAGATCGCCGTGAAGCCTGAGCTGCAACTCAATCGTTCCCTGTCGATGGGCCTGCTGACCCTCTATGGCCTCGGCACGACAATCGGCGCCGGCATTTTCGTGCTTATCGGCAAGGTTGCCGGCACAGGCGGGGCACTCGCACCGCTCTCTTTCGTTATCGCCGCCGTGATCGCCGGCCTGTCCGCGCTCTCCTTTGCCGAACTGTCGTCGCGGTTCCCCGAAAGTGCGGGAGAAGCGGTCTACGTGAAAGAGGCCTTCAACAGTAATACATTGGCGTTGCTCATGGGGTTGGCCGTCGCCGCGGTTGGAATTATCTCCACCGCGACCATCGTGGTCGGGTTTTCAGGCTATCTTGCGGACGTCGTCGCTGTGCCGCGCGCGGCGGCTCGGGTGGGTATTACGCTTCTGCTCGTGGCGGTCGCCATCCGGGGTATACGAAGCTCGGTGACGCTTGCGGCCATGATTACGCTGATCGAAATAGGCCTGCTGCTGGTTGTCATCTTTTTCGGGGCGAGTCCGGAACTGGGACGGGGCGTCGAAAATCTGGTCGCGTCGATCGGAACGTCCTCGACGGCCGCCTGGTATGGCGTCGTCTACGGCGTGATCCTGGCTTTCTATGCCTTCATCGGTTTCGAGGACATCGTCAACGTCGCTGAGGAAACGCGAAATGCGTCTCGGGTGGTGCCGCGGGCGATCGTCTGGACGCTGGTGGTCACCACGATCCTCTATCTGGCGGTGGCACTGGTCGCGGTCGCGGCGACGCGACCGGACGCCCTTGCCGCAAGCGGAGCGCCGTTGACGCTGGTTTTCGAGAGGGTCAGCGGTCTTCCTGGCCACTGGGTTTCGATTATCGCGATCCTGTCTGTCCTCAACGGCGCGCTGATTCAGATTATCATGGTCTCGCGCGTCCTGTTCGGCCTCAGCCGCCGGCTCTGGATACCCGGGATGCTCGGATATGTGCATCCGAAAACGCGTACTCCGGTGAACGCCATTCTGGTTGGCGGCGCGGCCGTTATCCTGCTTTCGTTGACTTTGGATCTCGAACGCCTCGCCGCCGCGACATCCCTTCTGACGCTGATCGTCTTTGCCACTGTCAATGCCGCGCTCCTGAGGATAAAGCATCTCCAACGGGCCGTGCCGGATGACACTTTTCTGGTTCCGGCGATCTTTCCTGTTTTGGGAATTCTGTCGATCGCCGGAATCGCTGTCTTCATGCTGGGCTATGCGCCCGGCATTTCTTCCTAGGCGTTTTCTGCCTCGTCTGCGCTATTTGACGGTAACGCAGGTGCATTCACACAGATGGCTGACCCTGTGCGATACGCTGCCCATAAACACATCCGCAACCCGTCCCAGGCCACGGCTGCCCATAACGATCATATCGGCGCCTTCATGCTTCTCGGCCAATAGAATTCGATCGACCGGCGCGCCGTCCACCGCGTAATCGCGGACGTTCGTGATCCCTTTCGCCGCCAGCCGCGCCTTCCCGTTAGCGCAGACAAGTTCGCCGATTTTTTCGACGATGTCATCGGGCGCGGGGATCGAGATAATGCCCTCATAGGCGGAAGCCGCTGCCTGAACGGAAGCGTCGGTCAGTTCTTCAAGCTTTTCGATGATCGCTTCATCGGCCTGCAGGTTTTTGGCAAGACCGAGAAGATCGAAAACGGTCTGGTCGTGCAGCCGGACATGCAACAGAATGATCTCGGCCGAGTATTTTTCGGCAAGATCTGCCGCCAGGTCCAGCGCCTTGTTTGCATGCTCGGACCCGTCCGTCGGCACAATTATCTTCTTGATCATCCGTCTATCCTTTTTGGTCATTGTAAGAGCCATTACCGTATCGAACCGGCTTAGGGCCGCTGGTTTTCAGCAACGCCAGACTAGACCGCGTCCTGGTGTGGGTGAATTGATCTGGATCAGGTTTTTCTGTCATCGAAATGTCATATTCTGTCGGCGGGACGGGATTGCAGGCATCCGGTCGACGCGAACGACAACGGGTGATTGTCGTTCAATCCCGGCAACGGGAGAGATCGGCTTACCGGTATTATGAGGAGACTCCGTGCATGTTGACCTATCAGGACTGTGTTGGCCTTTGCGAACTCAGCGAGGACGAAATCCGTGCAATCGCGGAACACGAGCATCTACCGGAACTGGTCGCCCTGGAGCTCGGCCAGTATCTGGTGCAGTCATCGGATGGACAGCTCAGGATCCGCAGCATGATTCTGGAGGACCTCGATGCCGCCGAAACCGCCGGTCATTCCGCGGATGCGCTGCGGCTGAAAGCGACGATAAAGCATTTCATCGACACCCATCCGGAAAATCCGAAACCCGGGGCGCCCCGGAAATGACGGGAATACCGGATCGCAGCGGCCTGTCGGCCCGATGTCTGGCGTGGTCCCTGGCCGGAGTGGTTTTTCTCTCGATAGGTGCGGCACAGGCCGGCGACGCTGTCGAAGGTCGGAAACTTGCGGAAATGTGGTGTGTTTCGTGTCATACGGTTTCACCGGCGCCGATGGCGCGCGATGCTGCGCCGCCCTTCGCGGTTCTCGCCCGCGACAGGGTCTACGACCGGGACCGGTTTTTACAGGTATTGTCAGATCCGCATCCGCCGATGCCGCGGGTGCATCTGTCGCGAGATGAACTCGAAGATGTCATTTCGTATATCAGGTCCCTGCGTCCTGCGAACTAAAGTATCGGCCTCGCGACGCCCTCTGTTCTAACGACTATTTTTCCTGGATTTCGTTCAGCCAGCCCAGGAAATCGTCGATCTCAGGCGGCGAAAAGGCAAAGGCAGGCATCGCCGGGTGGCCGACGACGATTCCTTCGGCGAGTGCTTCCGCGAGGTTCTCTACGGGCCATTTCCGACCGAGATGACGAAACGCGGGTGCGGCATCGACCGGGCTGGCGCCGGTGCGGCCCACAGCATGGCAACCGGCGCAGCGCGTCTCGGCAAGTGTCTGGCCGGCTTTAATATCCGGTTCTTCGAGTCCTCCGGCCCGGACCGTCCCCGCAAAAAGGGCGCCCGCGACCAGAAAACCGGCAAGCATCCCGGCAAGCACCACGGTGCGGAAGAAAGAGAACCGGTCAGGAGGTGGCGCGCATATCATCGGTCGTAAATTCGCAGAAAGTTCATGACATGATTACCGTAACTCATCTCATCAAGCAGGGGAAACCCATGCGCGACGGGGCCGTATGCTGAACGGAAGAGTCAATTTGTCGCAGCTTAAAGTGCCCGTCGGCGGCCTTTGGGTTGATTTCGATCAAGTCGGTCGAATGTGCGCTTGAGTAGCTTCCGGCCTATGTAATGGGGAGAGCGATATGCTGGGGCTAAGTCCGTGGTTATGGGCGGTGTTTTTTGCCGCTGGTGGGGTTTATGCCCAGCAGATCGAAATGCGTGCGCAGGATCAGGCATTTTATATCCACGGTTTCATCTTTTTTGCTTTCTGTGTTGCGGGGACGGTTCTGGCTCTCCGCGAAGCGCTCCGCAGCGACCGGTATGTACGCCCTGCCGATCGCAATGGCGTTCCTGTCTACAATGAACGGATCGTGCGTGCCGGCGTTATCGCATCGACTTTCTGGGGTATTGCCGGATTTACCGTGGGTCTGTGGCTTGCATTGCAGCTTGCCTTTCCGGTCCTGAACTTCGATCTGCCCTGGACCAATTTCGGCCGGCTGCGGCCGCTTCATACATCGGCGGTTATTTTTGCCTTCGGCGGGAATGTTCTTATTGCGACGTCTTTCCACGTTGTACAGCGCACCTGCCGGACCCGTCTCGCCGGCAATATCGCGCCGTGGTTCGTGTTCTGGGGCTACCAGCTGTTCCTCGTCCTCGCCGCATCCGGATATGTCCTCGGGGTCACGCAGTCCAAGGAATATGCCGAACCGGAATGGTACGTGGATATCTGGCTCACGCTCGTCTGGGTGACCTACCTTCTGGTTTTCATGGCGACCCTCGCGCGCCGCAAGGAACCGCATATCTATGTCGCCAACTGGTTCTATCTCGCGTTCATCGTCACGATCGCGATGCTGCACCTCGTCAATAATGCGACGATCCCGGTCTCATTCTTCGGCTCGAAAAGCTATATCGCCTGGTCCGGCGTGCAGGATGCCCTGACGCAGTGGTGGTACGGCCATAACGCCGTCGGCTTCTTCCTCACTGCCGGGTTTCTGGGGATTATGTATTACTTTATCCCGAAGCAGGCGAACCGGCCGGTCTATTCCTACCGGCTGTCGATCATCCACTTCTGGGCGCTGATCTTTCTGTATATCTGGGCCGGCCCCCATCATCTGCATTACACCGCATTGCCCGACTGGGCGCAGACGCTTGGGATGACGTTCTCGATCATGCTGTGGATGCCGTCCTGGGGCGGCATGATCAACGGCCTGATGACGCTTTCCGGCGCCTGGGACAAGCTGCGCACCGATCCTGTTCTGCGGATGCTCGTCGTCTCCGTGGCGTTCTATGGAATGAGCACCTTCGAAGGACCGCTGATGTCCATCAAGGCCGTCAATGCGCTGAGCCACTATACCGACTGGACCGTCGGCCACGTGCATTCCGGCGCGCTGGGCTGGGTGGGGTATGTCAGCTTCGGCGCGCTCTATGCGATGACGCCGGTGCTGTGGAAACGCGAACGGCTGTATTCGCTGAAACTGGTCGAGTGGCATTTCTGGGTCGCATCCACCGGAATCGTTCTCTACATCACCGCCATGTGGGTGTCGGGGATCATGCAGGGGCTGATGTGGCGGGCATACGACTCGCTTGGTTTCCTCGAATACTCCTTTGTCGAAACCGTGGCGGCAATGCACCCGTTCTATGTCATTCGCGCCTTGGGCGGCCTGCTGTTCCTCGCGGGCGCGGTGATCATGGCCTACAATCTCTGGCGGACCGCGCGCGGCGATGTGCGGGAGACCGAGCCACTGACCCGGCCGGACGGTTCGCCCGTTCCGGCGGCAGCGTGACGGGAGGCTGATATGGCTAAATTCCGTCACGAAACGATCGAGAAGAATTCGATCCTCATGGTGGTGCTGACCCTGATCGTTGTGTCGATCGGCGGCCTGGTGGAAATCGTGCCGCTCTATTATCTCGACAGCACGATTGAAAAAGTTCGCGGGATGCGTCCTTACACGCCCCTGGAACTGGCCGGCCGGAATATCTACCTGCGTGAGGGCTGCTACAACTGTCATTCGCAGATGATCCGGTCCCTGCGGGACGAGGTGGACCGATATGGTCATTACAGCCTGGCGGCCGAGAGCAAATACGATCACCCGTTTCAGTGGGGGTCCAAACGGACAGGGCCGGATCTCGCCCGTGTGGGCGGACGGTATTCCGACGACTGGCACCGCGAACATCTGATCAAGCCGACCAGCGTCGTACCGGAATCGATCATGCCCGGATATCCCTTCCTCGCGAAACGGCCCGCGCGACTGGATGACCTTGGCGAACATCTCAAGGCGAATGCCGCGGTCGGTGTGCCGTATGATGCGGACATGATCGCGAATGCCGCAGCCGACGCCGCGGTGCAGGCAAATCCCGAGGCCGATGGCGGCGAAGCGTTGCTCAAACGCTATCCTAAAGCCCAGATTCGCGATTTCGACGGGAACCCTGCGGCGGTGACCGAAATGGACGCGCTGATCGCCTATCTGCAGATGCTGGGTACGCTCGTCGATTTCGAGTCCTATCGTGCCGATGGCGAAAACCTGCGCTGAGGATGACTGATGGATTATGAAACAGCACGTGTCTTTGCCGCGACCTGGGGTCTGGTCGGATTGTTCTCCATGTTTGTCGGTGTCCTCGTCTACGCGCTTTGGCCGCGCAACCGGGACAAGTTCAGTGATGCCGCGAACATCCCGCTGAAGGAGGACTGAGGATGACAACTGTGGATCTCCCTCCGAAGAGCGCGGAAGAAATTCCTCCCAAAACCCCGGCGGCGCGGCTACCCGATACCGGCCATGAATGGGACGGTATTCGCGAACTCGACAATCCCTTGCCGCGCTGGTGGCTGTGGACGTGGTATGCCTGCATTCTATGGGCCATCGGCTACTGGATCGTGATGCCTGCCTGGCCGCTTGTGAGTGGTTATACGACCGGGGTGCTCGACTATTCGCAAAGGGCTGTGGTCGAACAGAAGATTGCCCGGAATATCGAAGCGCAATCGGTTTATCTGAAACAGATCAGCGCCAAATCCCTGGCCGAGATCCGCGCCGATCCCGAACTCCTGTCATTCTCGATGGCGGGCGGTCGTTCTGCCTTCGCTGTCAACTGTTCCCAGTGTCATGGATCCGGCGCGCAGGGTGCCGTGGGGTATCCCAACCTGAACGACGATGCCTGGCTCTGGGGTGGCAAACTCGACCAGATTGCCTATACCATCCGGCACGGCATCCGGAACGGCAGTGACGATGCGCGGGTGAGCGAAATGCCTGCATTCGGCCGGGATGAACTGCTCGAACCCGCCCAGATTCGGGATGTGGTGGAATATGTCGTATCCCTGTCGGGACGTCAGGCGAGGGCGGCGGCGGTGGAACGGGGTGCCGCGATATTTGCGGAGCAATGCGCCGCCTGTCACGGCGAGACCGGAAAGGGCAATCAGGAATTCGGCGCGCCCAACCTGACCGATTCGATCTGGTTGTATGGCGGGGATCGCGCGACACTGCAGGAGACGATCCATAACAGCCGCCGCGGAGTCATGCCGGGCTGGCAGGATCGCCTGACGCCCGAGACGATCAAGCAGTTGACGGTATTCGTTCATTCGCTTGGCGGCGGTCAGTAACGGGCTGATCCGTATAATGGCCCCCAAGGATCATTCCGGCCAGACACACAATGCCGGAGACCCCTCCGTCATCGAGCGGATCGATGTCGATCCCGTCAATGCACCGGCGCGGCGACCGCTCTACGAAAAACGACGCAAGATTTTCCCGCGCAAGGCATCCGGACAATTCCGCAAGGTTAAATGGATCATCCTCGCCGCGACGCTGGGAATCTATTACGTGCTGCCATGGATCCGGTGGGACCGGGGCCCGAACTCGCCGGACCAGGCGGTTCTGGTCGATTTTCCGACCCAGCGGTTTTACTTCTTCTTTATCGAAATATGGCCGCAGGAGATTTACTTCGTTACCGGCTTGCTGATCCTCGCGGCGCTGATCCTGTTTTTGATCACCAGCATCGCGGGCAGGGTGTGGTGCGGGTATACCTGCCCGCAGACGGTCTGGACCGACCTGTTCATCTGGGTCGAACGGTTGATAGAGGGAGACCGGAATGCGCGTATCCGCCTGAACGATGCGCCCTGGACGGCGGCAAAAATCCGCAAGCGTGTGATGAAGCATGCCGCCTGGCTGGCTATCGCCGTCTGTACCGGCGGGGCCTGGGTTTTCTATTTTGCGGATGCACCGACGCTGGCGCCGCAGTTATTGCAGTTCGATGCTCCGATGGTGTCCTATGTCTTTATCGGCGTGCTGACATTCACGACCTACATGCTTGCGGGTCATGCGCGGGAACAGGTCTGTACCTATATGTGCCCGTGGCCGCGCATCCAGGGCGCGATGCTCGACCAGCATTCCCTGCTGGTAACCTATCGTGCATGGCGCGGGGAGCCGCGCGGCGCCCATAAAAAAGGAGAATCGTGGGACGGCCGCGGCGATTGCATCGATTGTAATTCCTGTGTCGCCGTCTGCCCCATGGGGATCGATATCCGGGACGGCGAACAGCTTGAATGCATCAACTGCGCCCTCTGTATCGATGCCTGCGACGACATCATGGACAAGGTGGGCCGACCGCGTGGCCTGATTGCCTACGATACGGTCGCCGGGCTGGAAACACAGACCGCCGGCGCAGCCTCCCGGCCAAAGCTGTTTCGTCCCAGAACCATTCTCTATGCAGTGCTGATCTCGCTGGTCGGCATCATCATGCTGGTCGCGCTGCTGTCGCGGTCTGATACCGAGTTGACGGTCCTGCGCGACCGGAATCCGCTTTTCGTCCAGCTGAGCAATGGCGACGTCCGAAACGGCTATACGGTCAAGATCCTGAACAAACAGCGCGAACCCCGGGTTTACGAGCTGTCCCTTCAGGGGTTGGCGGGGGCGGACTTGACAATAATCGGTCTGAACAATCGAACGGTGAAGGTCGATTCAGACCGGCTTCGCAGCATCCGTGTTCATGTGACAGCGCCGGGCGCCGGCGCGCCGGTGTCCGATTTCCATCTGGTCGCGACTGAAAAACACACCGGCGCCGTTTTCCGGCACGCCACGACATTCCGGCGGGCAAGATGATAGAGCGCAATAGCCTGTCTTCGGTATTCCGCCCGCCCCTGACGGGACGTCATGTGCTTGCGATGATCGTGGCGTTCTTCCTCGCCATCTTCGTCGTAAACGGCATTTTCGTTTATGTCTCGCTGAACTCCCATCCGGGGGTGATATCCGAGGATGCCTATCGAAAGGGGCTGGACTATAACCGCACCCTTGAACGGGCGGACCGCCAGAATGCCCGCGGCTGGCGAACGACGGTCACGCTCGATGGCGGTTTTGTGGCCGTCGCCCTCAGTGACCGGAACGGTGCGCCGCTGACCGGTCTTGCCGTTCGGGCCGAGGTGCGCCGTCCTGTCCATGACCGCTCGGATACATCGCTCGTGCTGCGCGAAACCGCTCCCGGCCGCTACCGGGCCGCGACGGCGCTTGCCTCCGGGCGCTGGGAACTGCGGCTGACGGCGGCGGCGCAGGGTTTGCCTGACTATCTGATCGACCGGTCGATCATGGTGCCGCAATGAGCGTGGTCGCGCCCGTGGTGCCGGATCCGGCAGCTTATGTCCGGAAGGAAGAAGGCGGGATAGAAACCCTCAATCTGCTGGTTGACGGCGTTCATTGCGGGCATTGCATTCAGAAGGTTGAATCCGGCATGCGCGCCGTCCCCGGCGTTGTCGATGTACGCGTCAACCTGTCGACGCGACGTATGACATTGAGCTGGGAAGCCGGTGTTGCCCGGCCCGGCGACCTTATCGGACGGCTCGATGCGATGGGCTATCCTGCCGTCCCCTTCGATCCGGATGCCTTGCGCAGCCAGCAGGCCGAAGAACAGTCGTTTCTGCTGCGTTGCCTGGCTGTCGCCGCATTCGCCAGCAGCAACGTGATGCTGCTGTCCGTTGCGGTCTGGGCCGGCGCGTTCTCCGACATGGATTCGGTGACCCGGGGGCTGCTTCACTGGGTGTCGGCGCTTATAGCGTTGCCGGCAATCGCCTATGCGGGCCGACCGTTCTTCCGTGCGGCAATCCGGGCCGTGTCGGCGCGTCGCGTCAACATGGACGTCCCGATTTCGGTTGCCGTGGTCGTCACCGCCGGCGTCAGTCTGTTCGAGACGATCAACGGCGGACCGCACGCCTATTTCGATGCTGCTATCATGCTGCTGTTCTTCCTGCTGATCGGGCGCTATCTCGATATGCGTACCCGCGGGGCGATGCGCTCCACGGCCGAGAACCTCGCGGCGCTGGCGTCGCATCCCGCGATCGTCGTGGATGACGAGGGCAACCGCCGGGTGCTCCCGGCCCGCGCCGTGATCAGGGGAATGACGGTATCCGTGGCGACCGGCGATCGTGTCCCGGTCGATGGAACCGTCGCGAGCGGCACAACGACGATCGATACCAGCCTGCTGACCGGCGAGACGGATCCGGTTGCTGTCGCCCCGGGAGACACCGTTTTTGCCGGAACGCTCAACATCGGCGCGGCGATGCAGATCAGGGCGTCCGCCACGGGGGATGATACCGTCCTCGCCGATATCGTCCGGCTCGTCGAGAATGCGGAACAGAACCGGTCTGTCTATGTCCGGCTTGCCGACCGGGCGGCGCGCCTTTATGCGCCGGTGGTCCATCTTATGGCGCTTGCGACCCTGCTCGGGTGGTGGGCGATCGGCGGGGAATCGTTTCACGAAGCTTTGCTGATCGCCGTTGCCGTGCTGATCATTACCTGTCCCTGCGCCCTCGGTCTGGCGGTGCCTGCCGTGCAGGTGGTAGCCAGCGGGCGGCTGATGAAAGCCGGTGTTCTCGTGAAGACCGGCGACGCGCTGGAGCGACTGGCCGTCGCCGACACGGTCGTGCTCGACAAGACCGGCACGCTGACGCGGGGACGTCCCGAAATCACGAACCTGGCGGAGATAACGGCGGCGGACCTCCAGATCGCGGCATCGCTTGCGGTCACGAGCCGGCATCCGGTTTGTGCCGCACTGGTCCGGGCGGCGGGACCGGTCGTCGTCCGGCCCGATACGGTCGAAACGCCCGGGATGGGGCTGGTGTCGGGCCAGGGGGCGGGGGAAATCCGGCTCGGAAACCGGGCATTCTGCGGTATCGACAGCGACAGGCCCGACCAGGGCACCGAGCTCTGGCTGAAACGTCCCGGTGCTGCGCCCCTCCGTTTTACCTTTGCCGACGGGTTACGGCCCGATAGCCGGGACTTCGTGGACTGGCTGCGGGCGCAGGGACTCGAGGTGGAAATACTGTCAGGCGACCGGGAAGGTGCTGTTGAAAGCGTTGCCAGAGCGCTCGGGATCGATCGCTATCGCGCGAATGTCCGCCCCGACGGCAAGGTCGCGCGGCTGGCCGAACTCGAAGCGGCGGGCCGGAAAGTTCTCATGATCGGCGACGGGTTGAACGATGCGCCGTCGCTCGCTCGCGCGTTCGTGTCCGCATCCCCGGCCTCGGGCGCCGATATTTCACAGACTGCGGCGGACTTCGTCTTCCAGTCCGACCGGTTGGCGCCGCTGGCAACCGCCATACTCATTGCCCGCCGGTCGCGGCGGATGGTGACGGCCAATTTCGGTCTGGCTGCAGGATACAATGCGCTGGCCGTCCCGCTCGCGATTGGCGGGTTCGTTACCCCGCTGATCGCCGCGGTCGCCATGTCGGCCTCGTCGATACTGGTGACGCTCAACGCGCTCCGGCTGGCGCGGATGAAATTCCGGGCCTACCGATGAATATACTGTTGCTGCTCATACCGGTCGCGTTGTTGCTCGGAATGGGCGGTCTTGCCGCATTCATCTGGGCACTGCGCAGCGGGCAGTTCGAGGATCTCGACGGCGCTGCGGTACGGATACTGATCGATGATGAACAATCGACGCGGCAGGATATCCCAACGCCCGACCCGGAAGACCGGTAATGATCGATTCCAGCGTTTATGAGCCTCTCGGGGCTATTTAATCGCTATTCCCTGGCCGGTCGGCAGTTCCAGAATTTGTACGTCGTGTTTGGCCAGGAAAGCGTCTTCGCCAAGTTTCTGTTCGCGATATGCAAGCCAGCCATAATCGTCGAAAACAATGACCGCGCCGGTGACTACCTTATCGAAAAGGCGCTCAAGCGCGCCGACTTCTGCGTCTGCGTTATTCATATCGATATGAAGGAAAGAGATGTCACCGGGCGGTTCCAGAATATCCAGGCTGGCGGGAACGGCGCCCTGTGTAATGTGAACCCTCGGCGTGTCATCAAAGCGCGCGCATACTTCTTCGTACAAGGAAGCCGAATGGGCGGGCATGGAATGATGGTTCATCGCATCGTCGTGTTCGAACAGATCGTATAGGTAGAACGATTTGTCGCTCTCGGCGAAGTCAAGATAGTCGCACAAAATCCGTGCGGTGATGCCCCGGTAGCAGCCGCATTCCGCGAAGTCCCCCGGAAGCTTCATCGCCCTTTTGGCGGCCCAGGCGAGGATATACGTTCGCCAGATGACCGATTTTTCGATCTCTGTTTCCGTATGCGCTTCGAACGCTTTCATGAACTTCTTATCGTCGATAAAGCTCAGATTGCGCCCGATCGTGAATAGATTGTCGCCAACAAACAGGCCTGTTGAAGACACCTGATTCATCGCTGACTGAACGCCGTGAAAAAAGATATTGTGATCAAGCATCCCGTAGAATGCGCTTGTGATGTGATTGTGCTTTGCTGGGTCCAGCATCTCAACGTCTCCAGAGGATTCGGTGAGACGAGTCTAGCGATGCCTGTTTAATTCACCGTTAAGACTAACAGAGTCTTTACGCTGTGTTGGGGAATCAGGAATTGCTGGTCGGCGCCTGCGAATCGCCGAGCACATCCCGGTAGCAATGCCAGGTGGCGTGCCCGATCAGCGGAAAAATCACGATCAGGCCGATGAATCCCATCCCGATGGCGATCGCCGTCAGGATTGCGACCAGCCAGCCCCACAGCAACATCGGGAACAAATTGTCCCGGATGGTGATCAGGCTGGCGATGGTCGCGGTCATGACGTCAACGTTGCGGTCGACGATCATCGGGATAGAGACGACCGAGATCGAATAGGCGGCGAAGGCGAGCAATGCGCCGGTGGCCGTGCCGACACTCAGGAAGACGACGCCCTGGACGGTCAGAAACAGGGATCCGAAAATATCCATCAGCGGCGGCATGCTGGACCCGAAAAACAGCGCGAACATCAGTGTCGCGATGCGGATCCACAACAGGGCAAACAACATCAGCATCAGCCCCATATAGGCGAGATGCAGCGGGGCGCGGCGGACGGCGCCGACGATGTCACGGGTGCTGAAAGATTCGCCCGTGTCGAGCCGCCGGCTCATCTCGTATAGACCGACGGCCAGCAGGGGGCCGCCGAACATGAAGGCGGCGGCAAGCGGCAGCAGAAGGTAGACAAGGTCGAAATAGTAAAGACATCCGATCAGGGCGTAGCTGAGCACTGTGACGAAAAGGCCGTATCCAAGGCTTAGGCTCGGGCGGCGCCACATATCCGACCAGCCGCGCGAAAGCCACTGCCAGACATTGTCGGATCTGATCGGTCTGACCGAGATATCGGCAATCGTATAGGCATTCATCGCGGTGTTCCCCCTCATCTTTGGCGATATCGCAGGCCGCCCGAATCCGCCATTCGGCTGACAATATAGGATAGTTCGACGCCGAAGCGGCAATATTGATCAGGATCAATGTCCGCGTGAAGGGTCTGACAGTTCCGACCCATCGCTCAATGCGACAGCAGTGTTGGCACCGTGGTGTTGCGCAACAGAGATTCCGTGACCCCGCCGAAGACCCATTCCCGGGTCCGGGAATGACCATAAGCGCCGGAGACGATCATATCGACGCCAAGGTCGCTGGCGCGTGCCAGGATCGTATCGGCGACATCGATTCCGGAAGCGACAGTGCTGGCGGCCTCGGCGTTGACCCCGTGCCGGGCAAGGTGAAGGGAAATATCGGCGCTCGGCGTATCGCCATGATCGCCACCCGATGACTTGTGCGGATTAACGGCAAGGACAGTCACCTTTTCGGCGGCCTGCAGAAACGGCATCGCGTCGTTGACCGCGCGCGTGGCCTCCCGGCTCGTATTCCAGCACACGAGAATGCGTGTGCCCACGACCTCGAAATGACCGGCATTGGGAACCACAAGAACGGGCCGGCCCGATGTCATCATCAGATCCGCCGGAAGTTCGGCATGCGGGTATTTTACCGGTTCGTCATAGTCTCCCTTGCCGACAACACAGAGGTCCGAATAGCGGGCATGGCGTGCGACGACGGTGCTTGCAACGCCTTCCTCGGTGCGCCATTCGCTGTGAACCCCGCCGGCATCCGTGATTTTCAGAAACAGCTCTTTCGCCTTCTCGGAATCTGCAATCGCTTCCTGACGGAACTGGTCGAAGATGTCCGTAGGCACATACCCGCCTGCCATCAGGGCGGGGGTATATGGGTCCGGGATCACGAAAACGCCCGTGACATGGGCATCCTTGTCCGCGGCTATTCTGGTGGCGAGCTGAACACGTTCCGCTGTTCTCTCCGAGGAATCTACGTGGACGACGATATCTTTGATTTCCATAAAACACCTCCTTCGGGCGTATTGATCGACAGGTTTACCCTGCATCGTTCTTGGTCCGGGATCGTTGATCGAAATCAACCGGCCTCAAATAGTGCGGACCTTCGTATTCAAACCCGCCGGTCAGTCACGGATGTGACCCGGTACACATGTTCATGTTGCCCGTCCTGAAGGACGGTCAGATAATTGCCGGGAACCAGTTCACGGTTTTCCAAACCGACGATCTGCTCGTCATCGTCCTCTCCGGCTTCATAGGAAAAGGCCCAGGCGCCGCTCTCGGTTTTCACCAGCTGCCCGTGAACAATTTCCTGGCCCGGCTGAAACCGGGCGAAGGTCATGAGCTGCGGGTCCATATCGGCAAAGTCGATCTTGCCATCCGGGGCAAGTTTGGCATGCAGCTCATACGCATTCCCCGGATTGCCGTCTGGGTTGTCGGTATTCCGGGCAAGTTCAAGGCGGATCGTTTTCATTCTCTGTTCCTCCGGTTGGGCAAGGGTATCGAGGACCGGCGCCGTACGATTGTCATTGCATCGTCCGGCGTCAGTTTCTGGGCGTTGGTGATCTGCTCGGTCGTCATGACTTTGCGAAGGGTTGTCAGCACATCCTCTGCGCCGGCATATCCATGGGCAGAAGCAGCGGTCATCCACCAGAAGGCGCGGACGAGGTCCCGTTTCACATAGCGCCCGCGGGCCAGCACAGTGCCGAGGTTGAACATGGCGTGCGCGTTCTTGTTGACAGCGGCCCTCAGCCACCAGTCTATCGCCGCCTGGGGGTCTGCAGGTGTTCCCCAGCCCCGGAAAAGCGCTATGCCAAGACTGCATTGCGCTGCCGAATGACCCTGTTCCGCCGCCCGGCGGGTCCACACGATCGCCTCTTCGCGGTCTCGCCGGGTGCCGTTGCCGCTGCGGAGCATCTCGCCAACGGCAAACTGCGCCTGGGCATCGCCCCGGACAGCGAAGGGCATAAGATCCTGGAAAGCCATAAAATAGGCGCCCTGATTGTATGCCTGGCAGGCGCGCCGGTAACTGGCATCCTGGCTCTCCTCTGCGGCGGCCGGTGCCGCCGCCGTCAGGGCGAGGGCAAGAACGAGCACGCGGGCAATCATGTGGCGTCGTCTGCACTGATATCGATCAGGCCGAGATCGCGGCGGACGAGATCGCCCGCGTCGATTGACGCGTCAGTGGTATCTATCTGCCGCCAGTCGATCTCGCCCGAGCCTTGCTCAAGCTGCTGCCGCAGGACATCCACCGTTGCATCGGATGCACCCTGGGGTCGCTCCGCCACGCGTCTCGCGAGATTCTCGGCGTCCCCGACCAGCCAGTAGCCGTGAAAATCGACTCCGTGTGTAGCTGCCAGTTTCTCAATCTCGTCGCGGCTTTCCGCGTGCGTAAAGGTGGCATCCAGGATCACTGTCGCCCCCCCTCCGACTGTCCGTCCGGCGCAATCGAGCAGCTCGCGATAGACCCTGTCGCTGGCTTCGGGCCGGTAAAACTGCGGATCCAGCCGGTTCTCGGGCTCCGCTGAGAACAGGCGTTTTCGTGTGAGATCGCTACTCAGAACGACTGCGCCCGGCGATGCGCCGAGCCACGGAGCGATCCGGTTCGCAAGGGTCGATTTGCCGGTACCGGAATATCCGCCGATGGCGATAATTCTTACCGGCGCCTCTTTAAGCAAGTCACTCGCCGTGTCGAAGTAATGCCGCGCGCGCTCCACAAGCGTTTCCCGTTTGGTCCCGTCGTTTGTCTGGGAAGCGGATTTGGCCAGTACATGTGCGCGGATCGTCGCCCGGAGGGACTGGTAGAACGGCAGGACCCGCAATTCGTCGTAATCAGATATTCTGAAAAGGTAGCGGTTGAACAGGAGGCTGGCAGTACGGCGATCGTTTTGCGCCATCAGGTCCATCAGCAGGAATGCGAGATCGTAGAACGTATCAATCTCATTGAATGATTCATTGAACTCAATCGCATCGAAAATAGTGGGCCGGCCGTCGACCAGACAGATATTGCCGAGATGCAGGTCGCCATGGCATTCGCGGATATGGTGCCGGGCGGCGCGGTGTTCCATTGCGCTTTTCAGTTCCAGGAATGCGTGTTCCTGCCGCGATATCAATCCATCTATCTCATTGATTCCAAAAACCGCCTTACCCGCGGCGGCGAGTTCCGTCCGGTTTCCTGATATGATTCCAGCGATGGTTGCCGGAAAGTCTGTTCCGTCGATAACGCGCGCAGACCTGTGCATTTCTGCGCACTGGTCTGCGAGGGGGCGCAGAAGCGTGTCTTCCAGCCTGTTCCCCGCTGCCAGAATGTCCAGTGTTTCGCGCGGGTTGAATCTCTTCATTTCGACCAGCCAGTCGATCGGGGTCCTGTCGCCACCGATCGCGAGGCGGCCCTGCGGGCTCAGGGTGACGGCAACGGCGCGGATGTAAAGTTCCGGCGCGGTGCGGCTGTTGAGCGCCACTTCCCGTTCCGAGCCGTATTTGCGGGCCTCGATGCTCGTATAGTCGAGATAGGAAGTCCTTATCGCGCGCTTGAGCTTGTAGGCCCGGTCATCGGTCAGAAAAATCACCGATATATGCGTATCGATGCGCTCGGGCGGCTTGCCGCCGAACGCTTCGCCGGCGGCAAGCCGTGTGATGAGGTCTGTCTGGTTCATGCTCACAGCGGCCCGGCTGGCGTACCCGGCCCGGTTGAAGGACGGTCGGTCAGCTCGCCAGTCTGCGAGATGTATATTGGGTATTGAGTTCGCATCCCTCGCTGATCCCCGCAAAAGCCGCAAGTTGTGCCGGGTCGGTGATTTTCAGCCACCCGCGGCCCATTTCTATGGCACCGGCAGTTTTCAGCTTGCGCAGCGTACGGCATACATGGACGGCGGTCAGCCCGATGGCATCGCCGATATGTTCCTGGATCAGGGGAAAAACAACAGTGCCGTCATTCGTCCGGCCGATTGAGGCCGCCGCGCGACTCTCGATCCGGATCAGAAAATGGGCGACGGCTTCGAGAGATGTCCGGCGACCGGTATCCACGAGATTTTCATACGATGCGTACAGGGCGCTTTGGGAGGCATCGAGCAGCGTGAGCGCGACCGACGGCATTTCGCTGACCAACTCTGCGACTGCATGGACGGGGATGAGGGCTACGACGGAATCGGTGATTGCGTCCACCGTCTGGGAGACCTCTGTATCGTTCCAGCGATGCCCGGCGATCAGGTCGCCCGGCAGAATGAAGTCGAGAATCTGCCGACGTCCGTCTTCAAGGATTGCATTGCGGAACATCCAACCGTCGATGACGACGAAAAGAAACTTTTCCGATTCTTCGAAGGCGCAAAATTCCGCGCCCGCCGCGACCCGGCGATGCTCGGTCGCCAGTCTGGCGGCGATCGCAATAAGGCGATTTCCATCGGACAGGGCCACAGGATTGGTATTCGGCGACTTGCCATGAACGCACTGGTTTTTCGAACGTTTTTCGGGGACAACAACCTGAAGAGACATTTGGATTCCTCCATTCTACGGGTTCAAATCGGCGATCACCATCGTCTTGGAAAGAGATAGTCTGCTGATGTATGATTCGTGTGTCCGCCCGGTCGGATTTTTGTAAAGTTTTGTATGGTAGAACGCGCTTTCCTCAATCCGGCATCGGAGAGAAATGCATCATATTGCGATCGTGGATGACGATCCCGTACTGAGAAATCGGCTGAAAAAATTCCTGGAGAAAGAGGGTTTTCGGGCGACGGCTGTCGGCGAAGGCGGAGCTTTGCGAAGCCTTGTCACGGATGACCCGCCTGCGCTGGTGTTGATGGATCTTCAGTTGCCCGGCGAAGACGGGTTGTCACTGACCCGGTATCTGCGTGAACGCACCGAGATACCGGTGCTGATTCTGACCGGCAGGGGAGAGACCATCGACCGGGTGGTCGGCCTCGAAATGGGCGCAGACGACTATCTGGCCAAGCCATTCAGCCTGCGGGAGCTTCTGGCCCGCATAAAGGTCATCCTGCGTCGGGTAGCGCCGCGTCCCGTTGAGACCGGGGGCGTTGATACTGTATCCTCTGCCGACTGCCTGCGGTTCGGCGACTGGGAGATCGATTTCACCGCCATTGAACTGCGAAAAGCAGATGGTGAACCCGTGCATCTGACAGGCGCTGAGTTCAAGTTGCTCGCGGTGCTGGTGCGCAATCCCGGGCGCACGCTGTCGCGCGACCGCCTGATAGAGGCAATGGTGGAACGGTCATGGGAACCGAATGACCGGAGTGTCGATCTCCATATCAGTCATCTTCGCAAGAAGATCGAACTGGATGCGCGAAACCCCTCCCTGATCAAGACCGTGCGGGGATTCGGTTATGTTTTCGCGGGCGCGCCGGCCGCCCGTTAGCGACGTTCATCCAGGCGTTTGCGAACGCCGTCGGCCAGCTGACGCCGGGTGAAGGGTTTGTGCAGCACCGGCACGCCCCTGGTCATAGCGTCCTGCAACAGGGTCGACGTCTCGGCATATCCGGTCATCAGCATGATTTTCAGGGATGGATGAGCGTGCGACAGTTCTGCGACCAGGCCAGGACCGTCGAGGCCCGGCATCACGATGTCGGTCAAAACCAGATCCGGTGGTCCGCTTTCCGATATCCGTGCAAGCGCATGGTCGCCATCCCGTGCTGCGACGACGCTGTAGCCAAGCGCCCGCAGGGCTGCGGCCGTTCGTTCCCGCAGCCGGCTGTCGTCCTCGACCAACAAAATGCGTTCCGTGCCGGTAGGCAGCTGGGTGCGGGCCGAAACGGGTTGATCCGTTGCTGCTGGCACGTCCGCCCGCGGAAAACAGAGATTGATCGTCGTGCCGGATCCTTCGTCGCTGTAGATAGTGACGTTTCCGCCACTCTGTTTGACGAAGCCATAGACCATACTCAGCCCCAGGCCGGTACCCTGCCGCCCTTCCTTGGTCGTAAAGAACGGCTCGAACGCCCGTTGCATGACCTCGGGCGCCATGCCGGTCCCGGTATCGGTCAGGGAAAGTCGGACATAGTCGCCGGCCGGCAATTCATCGAATGCAGGTTCGTCAGCCTCTTCGAGAGTGAGGTTCTCGCAGGTTATGGTGAGCCGACCGCCGTCCGGCATCGCGTCGCGGGAATTGATCGCCAGATTGATCAGCGTGTTTTCCAGCTGCCCCCTGTCGACCATCACCGGCCACAGGTTTTGCGGCCCCGATGTGTCGATACGAATGCTGCGGCCCAGGGTGCGCCGCAGCAGTTCCGTGATCGACAGCACCATTTCATTGATATTCGTCGCGGTCGGCACAAGGGTCTGGCGCCTCGAGAACGCCAGGAGGCGCTGGGTCAGGTCGATGCCGGTACGCGTGACGTCGAGCGCCTCCGCCACCAGTTCCGCGCTTTCCGGGTCGTTTTCGGTCAGATCCGCCAGCATTTCCAGGTCCATCGACAGGATCGCCAGCAGGTTGTTGAAATCGTGCGCAACGCCGCCGGTCAATTGCCCGATCGCCTCCATCTTCGATGCCTGCAGAAGCTGCGTCTCGATAGTCCGCCGCTGGGTGATATCGCGGACGATACCGATAAAATTCCGGGTGTCACCGTCGGGCATTTCGCCGACCGAGAGTTCCATGGGAAACGTCGTTTCGTCTTTGCGGCAGCCGCGGACTTCCCGGCCGATTCCGATTATTTTGGCGACGCCCGTCGCGAGGTAGTTCCACAGATAGCCGTCATGGGCCGATCGGTAAGGTTCCGGCATCAGGATGGAAACGTTCAGGCCGATAACCTCGGCGGGCTGATATTGGAAAATGGCCTCCGCCGCCGGGTTGAAATCCAGGATGATACCGTTCTGATCAATGATGATCATCGCATCGACGCAGTTATCCATCAGGGAACGGAAACGCCCCCTGGCCTCTGCAAGTTCCCGCTGGAGTTCTTCGGCTTCGCTCATGTCGGAACTGGGTTTTCGCTCTTGTGGATCCCGCGTTCGAATCGCGTGAGGGTGGGGCAATACCCGTTGAATATCAATACAGGCAATCGGGCGGGGGTGCGGTATCCCGCTCCTGACATTTCTGCGCTTGCAGCGATTCACCCGGCAACTCATAATCCGGGTCTGTATTCAACAATCGAAAGGAGGTGATCGAGTGTCTCATTGTCTAAAGGTGCGGCCTTCGGCTGCCGGGATCTGGATCGTCACCTCTGAAGAGGCTCGCTTCGACTGAGTTGATGTATTCATGGTCCGCACCAGGGACCGTGTCTGACAATGGAAGGGTCGCCCAATCGGGCGGCCCTTCGTCTTTGCGCGGGGCGTCGATTGCCGTGATACGCTTTCCGCCCCATACTGCATCGGATCAATACCGGCGCAAAAGATACCGATAAACAAGGGAGGATTGCCATGCCGATGGCGAGCGTGCGCGGACTGAACATAAATTACGAAATCGTCGGCGATGCCGGCCCCTGGGTTGCGTTGATTACCGGTGGACGGCGCGGCTATCAGGAATTTTTGCCGCTGGCCGTCAAAATTGCCGCCGAAGGCTTTCGCGTATTGCTGCACGACCGTCGCAATACCGGAGCTTCGGATATCGAGCTTGAAGCGCACGAGGTGGAAGAGGCGACCTGGGCCGACGATTTGCGCGAATTGCTCGGCCAACTCGACGCCGCGCCTGCCTTTATCGGCGGCTCGTCATCCGGTGCGCGGACGGCGATCATGTTCGGTCTGCGCCACCCGGATGCTACCCGGGCGCTGATGTTACTGCGGGTGACGGGCGGGGCGTTCCCGGCAAAACGCCTGCCGGAGATGTATTACGGCCAGTTCATCGATATCGCGAAGGAAGGCGGCATGGCCGCGATCTGCGAGACAGATACCTGGCGCGAACGGATTGAAAGCAATGCTGCAAACCGCGAAAAGCTGATGGCGATGGATGCCGGAGAGTTCATCTCGACGCTGACCAAGTGGAAAGAACTGTTCGAGGCGGGTGCGAACCTGCCTGTCATGGGCGTGACCGAAGAACAGCTCGGCAGCCTCAGGATGCCGACAATCGTCATCCCCGGAAACGACAATACCCATTCATCCGAGAGCGGGCGCACCGCGCACCGGATGATCCCGGGGAGCGAGATTCACGATCTTGGCCTCGACGACGTCGATGTCCCGCTGATTCCCTATCCCGACTGGGCGCCCTACGAGCCCGAAATCGTCGACGTCCTGACCGGGTTCATGAGACGGAACTGATCGTTTTATAAGAGGTTTTTACCGCCGAACCGCTTGCGCCACAGCGGAATGGCTTCCGCATTGACGATATGACGCGGCAGTTCGCCGCGCAAAGCGGCAAGGGTGTTGTCGATCGTCCAGGGCACGGCGGGTTTAAGGCTGGCGCCCTTGTTTCCGCTGATCATGTGCGGCGAGACGAGGATCTTGTCGCCCAGCCCGCGCAAGGGCGACTGAAGGTCGAGCGGCTCCGTCTCGAAAACGTCGAGCGCCGCGCCGGCAATCTTCTGCTTCTCCAGCGCGAAAAACAGGGCTTCCTCCTCGACGATCGGTCCGCGCGCAGCATTTATAAGGATGGCCGAGGGTTTCATCAGTTCGAAGCGGGCCTCGTTCATCAGATGGTGGGTCTCCGACGTCAGGTTTGCGTGGATCGTGACCACGTCTGACTCGCGGAGCAGCGTCTCGAGATCGACCGCTTTCGCATTGCTATGCGCGAATTTCGCCTCGTCTACGTATGGGTCGTGCGCGATCAGCTTGACCCGCCAGGGGGCGAGAAGATCGCAGAGACGCGAGCCGATGCGCCCGAGGCCGATGATGCCGACCGTAATACCCTCGTAGCCGTCCTGGCGCGCGCCGAGATAGGTGCCTGCCAGCGAGTCGTCGCGCCAGCCGCCGTTGCGGACATACTGGTCGCGTTCGCGCACTTTTTTCAGCAGGGCCAACATCATCGCCATTGTCCCTTCGGCGACCCCGCCCCAGTTTGCCTCGGTCGGCGAATGGGTGACGAGAATGCCGAGATCGGTCGCGGCATCTATGTCGATATCGTCATAGCCGATGGTCAGCTTCGCGATCAGGCGTGTTTCGGTCTGGCGCTCCAGGAATTCCCGCGTGAAATCAAAGCCGCGCATCACCGCCCCGATGATGGCCGCGCGCCCCTCGGTTATGGCGAACACGTTGTCTGCGTTCGCGCCGAACGCGCGGCGCCATTCCGGATCGCCCCAGGACAGCTCGCAACCGGCCTCCTCCAACTGGCTGAACTTGCGGTTGGCAGACCCCATAGGGGTATAGATTGCGACTTTCGGTTTGCTCATGGCTGCTTTCCTGCGGGGTATATTGGGCGGGCAAGATTGGTTCTTGTCGGACATAAATAACCCCGGCCGGGATGACCCGGCCGGGGGACATCTGTTCGCCTGTGGCTATTTCTTCAGGCCGAGCGCTTCCTGCATCCTGTCGATGATCGCCTGATCGACATTCGAGATACGCTCCGCCGCCGCCTGCATTTCCTGCCAGCTTGCGGATTCCCAGGTCATCTTGCGCTTTTCTGCGCCCGCGATGACTTCCGGATCTTCCAGCGCCTTTTTGAAGGCGGCCCGCAATGCTGCGACCCGATCCGCGGGAACGCCGGGAGGCGCAAGCCAGCCGCGGCCGAGAATCATATTGCCGGCCATCAGCTCGGCGATTTCCTTGTCGACCGGATCCGTCACGATATTCTTCAGCAGCGGGACGTCCGGATTGTCTTTCAGGGGTGTATGGGCGTTGACCGCCAGCAGGTTCAGATTCGGCACCCACTCCGGCCGGGCGATCTTGACGCCGGACCAGGAAGACTGGAAGCCCTGCACTTCGCCCTTGTCCATGGCGATATAGATGCCGCCCATACCGCGGTAGCCGGTGATGACCTTGAACTTCGTGCCGAGCATCTTGTTGACCAGCGTCGGGACAACATAGGTCTGTGAGCCCTTGCCGGTGGAACCGAGAACGACTTCGGTCTTCTTTGCGTCGTCGAGGGTTTTGACTCCGGTGCTTTTATAGACAAGGAAGACGCTGCGCGGCTGATCCGCGCCACCGAGAAACTGAAAGTCCTTGGCGACGTATTTGACACCGGTCGTCCGCAGGCGGGAGGCGAGCGGCGTATCCGACAGCAGAATCCCGATCATCGTGCCGTCTTTGCGCGCGATCGAGTGCAGGAAGTTCGCCGCCTTCGTGCCGCCGGCGCCGCCCATGTTCTGGACGATGAAGGTCGGATTTCCCGGCATGTATTTTTCAAGGTACGGGGCAAGATACTGGGTGTATTGCGTATGTCCGCCGCCCGGACCCGCGGCGACGACCACCGTGATGGTTTTTCCTTTGTAGAAATCGGCGACGTCGTCAGCCGCCGCCGGGGCCGTAAAGCCGGTGACGGCAATCGCCGCCAGTGCAAGCCCGGATAGAGAATTTCGTATAGTCATCGAATATTCCTCCCTGATTTTTTTGGGTGGTCTACTATGCCATAGACCTTCGGTCTGTGGCGAATACCGAATTTTTATCGGATTTTCAGGATCAGTTTGCCGCGCAGATGCCGGGACTGGCTGATTTTCTGCGCCTCTGCGGCGTCTTTCAGGTCGAATAGCGTGATTTCCGGCACCGTGACGACCCCGGCATTATAGAGTTCGGCAATCCGTTCCATATAATGCCGTGCGCGTCCGACATTGGGACGGAGCGACTGCACGTCGTCACGTGTCGGCTCCGGCGCCTTGGGCCCGGATGCGATAAAAGCGGCCCGCCCGCCGGGTTTGAGTACATCGAACGCCTTCAGCGCGACATCGCCGCCGACGGTGTCGAAAACGGCGTCGCAATCCGATACCGCTTCGGTGAAATCCACGGCGTTGTAATCGATGATCTCGTCCGCGCCGAGCGCCCGGACATATTCGTGGTTGCTCGCACTTGCCGTTGTGACGACATGCGCGCCGATATGCTTGGCGAGCTGGATGGCAAACCCGGCGACGCCGCCCGCACCGCCCTGAATCAGTATTTTTTCGCCGGACTGCAGCTTCAGCGATTCTTCGATCGAGATACAGGCGGTCAGCCCGATGAGCGACAACGCGTTGATATCGACATGCGAAATGTTGTCCGGCTTCTTGGCGAGGACGGCGGCTTTGGTCGCGACTTTCTCGCAATAGGTGCCCTCCTGACCGACGGGAAGAACACCGAAGACGGCATCCCCGACGGCGAGGTCACCCACATCGCTGCCAACTTCGCAGACGACGCCGGAAAAATCCCGGCCGCAGACATACGGGAAAAAAGCGGTGGGCGCGTATGATCCCTCGCGCACTTTCCAGTCGGCGCCGTTCACGCTGGCGGCATGGATATCAACCACGACTTCGTCGGCCGCCGCGACCGGATCCGGCAGATCGCCATATTGCAGGACGTCGACCCCGCCGTTTTCGTTGAAATAAACTGCTTTCATCTTTTTCGCCTTCTTGACTGGTTGTCCCGGGCAAGAGTGTAGCGGTGAATCCTGCGCCGCGAAATCCCGGCGCCTCAAACGGTCGCGGGTCACCATGGATGATCGCCATGGATTGAGTCTGTTCGCCGATTGCCGCAAGATCGGAAAGACCAACCATTTCGGAGACAGGCCGATGACCATCGACATGCATGCGCACCGGAGCCCGCATCAGTGCTTCGAGCGTCTGCCGGTTGCTGAATCCGTCCCGGCGGTTCAGGTGTTCAACAATGCGACTTCCGCCGTCTGCGCGGAGAACCCCGGACGCTTCGTCGGCTGCAGAGTGATGGGGCTTTGATGTCCGGCGGAACCGGTCCTGTCACCGATATGACCCTGCACCAGGCGATGCGCGCCCAGGTGCTGGAGATGCTGGAAAAATCGGACATGACCGAGGAACAGAAACAGCAGATTCTCGTCTCGCTCAGCTGTCCCTGCTGCGGCGGCAACGGAATGTCGCTGACCATCCCGCTGGATAATTCGAAGCCGGTTTTCTAGAAAGGCCGGTCGCCCTCGATCCCGACGCGCCGTAGCAGGCGGCGTTGCGCGGCGGGGAAATCGGTGCGCGCATGCTGGGTACAACGATTATCCCACATCACCAGGTCGTGGACCTGCCAGACATGCTCGTACACATGCGCCCTGGCTTCCGCATGACTGAATAACTGCTGCAGCAATTCATCGTTTTCTTCTGCGGGCACGCCGACGAGTTCTTCGGTCATCAACCGGTTCACGTAGAGCGCCTTGCGCCCCGTTTCCGGATGCGTGCGTATCGCCGGATGGGTCGCATGGGGTGCCGTCGACCGATCGAAGCGACCGGTCTTGACCTGGGTTTCGTAATCGAAGACCTGCGTCGCCAGGAGCCCGTTGAGCCTGGCTTTCATGTCGTCGGGCAGGGAATCGTATGCGTCGTACATGTTCGCAAACAGGGTATTGCCGCCGATTGACGGGATTTCCTCTGCGTAGAGCAACGCGCCCATCAGCGGTTTTTCGAGAAACACCGAATCCGAATGGAACATCAGTTCGCCATCCGGAAGGGAGCCGATCGGTTCGCCGTTCTCGCGAACATTGCTGATAAGCATGAGACGCCGGTCGCCGCCGTCGCTCCGTTGTTTTGCGCGGGCGCCTACCGTCTCGCCGAAATAGCCGGCGAACCGGATCTGGTCTTCTTCGCCAATTTCACCGCACCGGAAGACAAGAACCAGATGTTCGAGCCAGGCCGCGCGAATTTCCGCGACGGTGTCGGACTCCAGCGGCACAGTCAGGTCGATATCCCGCACCTCCGCGCCCAGCGCGGCAGAGAAAGGGCGGATTTCGAACCCGGCTATGTTTTATGCCTCCATTGCCGCGGCGCGGATTGCGTCCGGCGTAAACGGAATTCGCCGCAATCGGAGGCCGGTTGCATTGTAAATCGCGTTGGCGATCGCCGCACCCGCCGGGCCCGACACAGCTTCGCCGGCGCCGAGGAAGGGGACGCCGGGCCGTTCGATCAGGACCGTTTCGATATCCGGCACGTTATCGAAGCCGAGGATCGGATAGGTTTCCCAGTCGCGGCTCGTGATGCCGTCCCGGTCCCAGGTGACCTGTTCGCTGATGGTCCAGCTTGCCGCCTGCAGGAAGCCGCCGTCATACTGGGCGGCCATGCCGTCGCGGTCGACGATTTCGCCCGCATCGCCCGCCAGCACGGCGCGCTTCAGGATCACTTCGGCGGCATCGTTTACCTCAAGCTCCACGCCGACGGCGGCATAGGCCTTCAGGTTCTTGTACTGGGCGAAGGCGATACCGCGCCCGAGCCCGTCATCGGCGCTGAAATCCATCCGGGCGGCGACCGCTTCGAGGACTTCGCGCCCGCGGGTGTCTTCCAGGTGGTTCAGCCGGAAGGTGACGGGATCGATCCCCGCGGCCTCGGCCAGTTCGTCCATGAAGGATTCGATCGCGAAGACATTGCCGTAGGCGCCGAGCGTGCGCAGGGCCGATGTCCGCAGCGGCAGGTCGCGCACCAGGTTCTTGACCAGCCGCTTGTTCGGAAAGACGTAAAGCGGGTCAAGATTCCGGTGAATGCCCATGTGCCGGACCATTGCCGGCTGGGGGATGAATTCGGGCGGGGGGGTCTCGCGGAACCGGCCCGACAGCAGGCGTGCGGCGCCCGCCATGTTCGGCCCGGAGCGGGGACGCATGTTGAATGTGTCGCCGTAACTTTCGTGGCTCCAGTCGATGACCCTGCCGCCAGAATCGATGCTCGCGCGCAGTTTCATCGACGTGGCGGTGGCATAGGGGGCCCAGGCGTGTTCTTCCTCCCGCGTCCATTTCAGCAGGATCGGCTTGCCGGGCAGGGCGCGGGCGACAAGCGCGGCGTCGAACGCCGCATCGTCAGCGCCGTTGTGGCCGTAACAGCCGGCCCCCGGGACATGCTCTATCCGCACGGTTTCCGGGTCGATATCGAATGCTTCGGCAACCGCGTCGCGCAGGAAGTATATTCCCTGGCTGTGAGACCATAGCTGCAGGCCGTCCTCCTGCCAGATGGCGCACCCGGCGGAGGGGCCCATGGACGCGTGTGCGTGATAGGGCTTGTCGTAGCGAGCTTCCAGCGTGGCGGCCGCGTTCTCCGGCGGGTCGGCCAGGGGCGGGACCGGCTTGTTCTGCGGCACGCCGTCATTCTCGACGGGCCGGCTTTCACGGGGGTTGGCGGTGAGGCGCTCGAAGATATCGTCTTCCGACAGCGCCCCCGACGTATCCCAGTCGCAGGCCGCGAACAGGCGTTCCGCGGCCTGGATCACCGCGTATTCGTCGCCACCCGCAACTGCGACGAAGCTGCCGTCGCGGACGATCTCGAAACCGCCCTCGCGCAGCCTGTCGGCCGCCTCGTCGTTGATCCCTTCAAGGCGCGCATTGTAATGCGGGGGGCGCACGACGCGGGCATGCAGCATGCCCGGCAGTTTCATGTCGTGCAGGAAGCGGTAACTGCCGGTAACGATTTCCGACAGGCCGAGCGGGGCGATTTTCTCGCCGACGATCCTGTGGGTTTCGGGATCCTTGACGTCGACATCCGGGTCGACATCGACACCGAAAGGTTTGTCTCCCTGGATTTCCCCATAGGTCACGCTGCGGTTTGTGCCCCGGGACTGAATGAGACCGTCATCGACTTCGAGCGTCTCCACATCGACGCCCAGTTGTTCCGCCGCCTGCGCCAGCATGTGCCGGCGCGCGGTCGCCGTCGCCAGCCGCACGGCGCTGCCGGATTCCATCATCGAGTTGCTGCCCGATGTTATGCCTTCATCCGGCGCTTCGCCGGTGACGGTGCGCACCATGTCGATGCGGTCCAGCGGCACGTCGAGTTCTTCGGCGGCGATCATGGCAAGCGCCGTCGAGATACGCTGGCCGATATCGACCTTGCCGCTTCGGATGGAAATACGCCCATCCGAGCCGACGGAAACCCATTCGTCGAGGCCGGGGTGATTGGCAAGGCTAGGGCTGGAGAAAACGGATCTAGACATTGCCGATCTCCTTCGCCGCGCGGCCGATAGCGGCGATAACCCGTCCGTGGGAGCCGCAGCGGCAGAGATGTTCTTCAAGTCCCGCGACAATAGCCTCCCGGTCGGGCGTCGCATTGGCTTTAAGCAGTGACGTTGCCGCGACGACGAGGCCTGCGGTGCAATATCCGCACTGCGCGGCGCCTTCGGCGATGAAGGCCTTCTGTACGGCGGCGCCGACAGGGTCTTTCTCAAGGGCTTCGACGGTCACGATGTCCCTGCCGGCGAATTCGCCCGCCGGGCGGTTGCAGCACAGCGTCGCTTCGCCGTCCACCAGTACGGCGCAGGCGCCGCATTGTTCCAGACCGCAGCCGAGCTTCGCGCCCGTCAGGTCGAGATCGTTCCGCAGAACGAACAGGAGCGGCGTCGCCGGATCGCAATCGATCCGCCGCGCCTCGCCGTTGATCGTGAGTGTCAGTGAGTCCATGGATTCTTAGACGCCGAATTGTGGAAAAAGTTTGAGCGCGTTGTCGCGCTCGATTCCCCGCAGCACGTCGGGGTCGAGCCCCATTTCCTGAAGGGATTTGATCGAGCCGGTCATCGTCGGTTCGGGCGCGAACGGATAGTCGCTGCCGAACAGCACGTGATCGGGCGTGACCAGTTCGAACAGGCTGCGGAAGGCGAGCCAGTTCGCCGACAGGGCGGTGTCGTAATACAGACGTTCCAGCTCGGGCACGACGCCGTTCGGAACATGTTCCTTGAAGCCCGGGCGGCCCTGCAGCCGGCCGATACGCTCGGCAAGGAACGGGATCGTCCCGCCGGCGTGGGAAAAGATGAAATTGATATCCTGGCAGCGCGCGAAGGTGCCGTTGAACAACAGGCTGACCACCGCGCGGGTGGTGTCGAACGGGAAATCCAGCGTGGCGGCGGGAATTTCCGGCTGGCACTGGTTGCAGGGCGCGTTGGTCGGATGGAAATAGACGGTCGCCTTGCGCCGGTTCAGTTCATCGAAGACAGGCGCGAAGGCAGGGTCGCCCGGATACTGGTTACCGTATGAGGTCAGCAGCCCGATGCCGTCGGCTTTCAGTTCGTCCAGCGCATAGGCGATCTCGGCGAGGCTGGCATCGACATCCGGCAGCGGCAGCGAGGCGAACACGCCGAACCGGGTCGGATGGTCCTTCGTGATTTCGGCGGCATATTCGTTGCAGTGCCGGCACAGGTCGATGGTCTCCTGTGTCTCGCCGAACCACAGGCCGGGCGCCGAGATGGATGTCAGCGCCGTCTGGATCCCGTTGCGGTCCATCGCCTCGATCGACATCTGGGGGGTCCATTCCGGGGTCTTGCCCGCGAGGATCAGCGGGCCGATCCGGTCATCGCCGACGATTTCCACGTAGTTGGGCGGCAGGATGTGGTGATGAACGTCGATACGGTGGCAGTTTTCCATCGGTGCGAATCCTTAGGGTGCTGTGTAGCCGTCGATGAAGTCGGCGAGGTTGATATCCTCGTTCCCCGGAACGTGAATCTCCGCCGGGTAGTTGTCCTTGCGGGTCGCGTCGATCCCCATCTTGGTGACGAGATGGGACCCGCCGGCCGGATCGTAGGATGCCGGGTCCAGCGGCGAGCCCTTGGCATAGGGAATCATGAATGTGTCCCGGTCGGCGCGCACGCGCGTCGCGATGGCGTGCATGACCTCTGTGTCGCTCGTGATATCGACGTCATGATCGACGACCACCACGAATTTCAGGAAAGGATCGGTGACGAAAGCGGCCATCGCGGCGGCCTTTGCTTCTCCCTCGATCTTCCGGTTGATCGCGATGTAGCACACAAAGCGGAACCGGCCGGACCGCGGCATGTGGACGCCGGTGACCGTGCCGCAGGCGATTTTGACCGTCTCCTCGATGGCGGTCGAACGGATGACGCCGGACAGCAGCAGGTTATCGGCATGGCCGACGAAGGCGTTCTGGTACAGCGGGTTCTTGCGGTGGGTGATTGCCTTGATGTCCAGCACCGGGTTCATGCGTTGCGGGCCGTAGGTGCCGGGGAATTCGCCGAACGGCGCTTCCGCCCGGCGTTCCTTGGGCCGGATCACGCATTCGATGACCATCTCCGCATCGGCGGGGACGTCCAGCGGGATCGTCTTGCACGGCACCAGAGGGACTGCGCGCTGCAGGATGCCGCCGGCAAGGTGCAGTTCGTTCGAATCGATCGGCGTGTAGCTGAGCGAGCCGAGGAAGAATGCCGGATGATGGCCGATGACGATGGCAACCGGGCAGGGCTCACCGCGTTCCTCGTATTTTTTCCAGATAACGTTGCCGTCCGCCGTCTCGGAAAACTGAACGCCGAGCTCGGTCTTGCTGTGCACCTGATGGCGGTAGATGCCGATATTGTCGATTCCCGTGTCGGGGTCGCGCATCAGGGCGAGGCCCGCGGTGATGAACTTCCCTGCGTCGAGTTCGTGATAGGTGCAGATCGGGAACTCCTCGACGTCGATCTCGTCGCCCGTCTTCACGACCTCCTGCACCGGTCCGCTCTCGACCATGACAGGTTCGATCGGGTGGGCTTCCCGCGCCGCGAACTCTTTCAGGAAGGCTTTCTCGTCGCCTTCTTCCATGCCGATGGCATAGCGCAACCGGGTGAAACTGCCATGCATGTTGGCAACCAGCGGATAAACGGAGCCCTTGACGTTCTCGAAGATGACGGCCTTGAAATGACCTTCTTTTTCAAGCCTGTGAAGAATGCCGGACACGCCGTATTTGGGATCCACTTCCTTGGTGATACGGACGATTTCTTCGGGATGTTCCTTGTCGAGATACTCGATGAAACCGCGAAGGTCGGGTGAATAGGGCTGGTTGGAAATACCATCCATGATGCTGTTCCTTGTTTAGTTGTTTTTTGGCGGATCGATCGGGCCACCGGCTTCGATCCAGGCGTTGATCCCGCCTTCGAGATGGGCGACGGGGGTCAGGCCCATATCCTGCGCGGTCTTTGCCGCCAGCGCCGATCGCCACGCGCCCGCGCAGTAAAAAATGAACTTCTTGTCTTCGGCGAAGAACTCGCGGTGATAGGACGTCTCCGGGTCGATCCACATTTCCAGCATGCCGCGCGGCACGTGACGTGCGCCGGAAATCCGCCCGGACTTGGCAACCTCGCGGATGTCCCGGATATCGATAAACAGGACGTCGTCGCGGCCGACCAGTTCGCGGGCCTCCGCGATGCTGATTTCCTCGACATGTTCGTTGGCCTCGGCCACCATCTGTTTGACGGATCGCGTGATGTTGAGCGCCATGGTTCAGTGTCCCGTGCAGTTGTCGTGATCGTGTGGGCAGCGGTCAGGGTATTCCGCCCAGTACCATTTCGCCATCTCGGCGAAGACTTTCATCGCGCTGGGCGGGCGGTTGTTCCCGTCGAATTCGCGGAACAGCGAATTCACGTTGATGAAGACGCGTTCCCGGTCGATCCAGTCGTTGAAAAAATCGGCAACGATTTCTTCGGATGCGGCGACCCAGTCGAGCCCGGCATCGTAACGTTTGCGCGCTTCGTCGCGCAGTTCCGTCAGGTAGCTGCGCAGCGCGTGGACTTCCTGTTTGGTGCTGATCGGACCGTGGCCCGGCACGACGATATCGACGTCCAGCCCGAGGATATGGTCGCAGGCCTTAATCCAGTTGCTGACGGGGCCGGCCCACATGACCGGGTGGCCGCCGACGAAGACGATGTCGCCGGTAAAAACGATACGGTCCTCGGGCACGTGCACGATGACGTCGCCGAGGGTATGGGCAGGGCCGACATTGGTCAGTTCGACCCGTTTGCTGCCGACGTTCAGGGTCAGTTCGCGGTCGAAGGTCTGTGTCGGCAATGTATTGCGGATGCCCTCGAAATCGAACTTCCGGCCCATCAGTTCCCAGATGATGGCACCGGCGTCGCCCATGTCCTGCCAGGATTTGACCCGGCTGATAAAGGCTTCCGGCGGGCGTATTTCCATCTCATCGGCGCAGTCTTTCGATGCCACGATGGCGGCGCCTTCGACAAGCTGGTTGCCGTAGGTGTGGTCGCCATTGGCATGCGTGTTGACCAGGGTGTCTATGGATGCTGCGCCCGGCGCCGCATCGCGCATCGCCGCCAGCATTTCGGCGGTCAGCGGCAGGTCGAACAGGGTATCGACCAGCAGGGATTCGTCGCCGTCCGTGATCAGCCCGGCATTGCTCCAGCCCCAGCCGCCATCGGGCAGCAGGTAGGCGAACGCGCCGTTTCCGATATCGTGCAGGCCTTTTGTGTATTTCCAGTTCGACATGGGTACGTTGACCCTCCCTTCCCAAACCTTGTACCTGTTCCGTGTTGATACGAAAAGCGGTGAGAAACAATTCGGCATGACCATACGGTTTGACGACATCGGCAACCGGCTCAAAGCCTTCCGTCTCGCCTCCGGGCTGAGTGCGGACGATATCGCCGCGCGTCTGGAAATCTCGCGTACGGCGCTGTACCGCTTCGAGAAGGGCGAGGTCGCGAAGATCGAAACCCTCGAAAAACTGTCCGAGCTTCTCGATGTCTCTGTGCCGACACTTCTGGGGGTCGGGGTCGAATATATTTCGTCGGCCGTGGCGTTTTTCGAAAGGCTCCGCCAGATCGAGGAAAGCGCCGAGCATATCGTGGTGCTCGCCGGTCCGATCTCCTATCTGCTTGCCTCGGATACATTCGGCAAAACCCTGGAAGACGTGCTGGTCGAGAGCATTCCCGAGGGCGCGTCGGATCACGACCGTGCGCAGGGAATCGTGCGTGAATTGCTGCCCATCCTGCGCCAGCGCAAGGAGTCCTGGAAGGCCCGGAAGCCGGGCCTTCTGAATCTGATTTCCGGCGCGGAGATCGACCGGTTTCTGCGCAACGGCATGGTCGGCCGCCTGGACCTGCCGGAAGATGTTCTCGCCGAGCGCCGGCGGATGGCGCTTGACGAAGCCCGGCACCTGATCGCGCTGATGGAAGAGGAACCCATCGGCGTCCAGATCGGGATCGTGCCCGGCGCATTGCCCCATAGCAGTTTCCAGATTTTCCGACAGGCCGACCGCAAGGTGCTGACGCTCAGCCCCTTCCGGCTCGGCGAGCAGCCCAATGTCTATGGCGGTATCGCCATGATCACCTCGGCGCCGGAAGCGCTCGACCTGCACGAGCGCACGGTCGAGGACATGTGGCGGCGTGCCCATAAAGGCCAGGCTGCGGCCGAATACCTGCGCGGCCTGATCAAGAATCTGCCGGCCTGACATGGTTGGGGGTGACCAGGCTGCCGGAGATCTTCAGGGTCTGATCGAACGGGCCGCAACCCGTCAGCAGGTCGGCCGCCTGGAAGAAGCAGAGGCCGCCTATCGCGCGGTACTGGACCTCGCGCCCGGTCATTCGGGCGCCCTGCATAATCTCGGCGTTCTAGTCGCGCGGCGGGGCGATCCGTCGGCGGCGCTTGAACTGTTCGACCGCCTGCTGGCGTCCGAGCCCTATTATGCATCGGCGCATTTCAACCGCGGCAACGCCCTGCGGGCGCTCGGCCGGGATCGGGAGGCGATACAGGCGTTCCGGTCCGTGACGGCGCTGGAGCCCGATCACCACGATGCCCATCGGGCGCTGGGATTTCTCTGGCTTGCGGCCGGCGAGCGCGACCGGTCGCTCGATCACTTCGCGCGGACATACGATCTGCGCCGCGGGGAGGATCGCAACGGCATGGCGAACCGCTCCCTTCGAACGGCGACCCGCCTCAAGCTGCAGCACGATGCGGATCTGTTCCGGCATCTGCCGCCCCGCCCGCGCGACGGGCAGAGGTTCGAGACATTGGCCCGTTTGTATGAGAGCGTCGCCGCGGACATTTCGGACGAGGTCGTGGAACTGTCCGAAAACCAGCTTGAAACCCTTGGCCCGGATTACAACGGCCCGGTTCACCTGCGGGATACGCCGGAGATCCTCGGCGGTGCGGTAAATGACGGCCTCGATGCCGCCGCGATCACCCGGATGTACCGCGATACCGCACCGGGGGTCGCCTGGTTCGACGACCTGCTGACGCCCAAAGCGCTGTCCCTGCTGCAGCGGTTCCTGCGCGAAAGCACGATCTGGCATGATTTTTCGCATATCGGCGGGTTCGTCGCCGCCTATCTCGAAGACGGGCTTGCCTGCCCGCTGGTGCTCCAGATTGCCGATGAATTCCGGGCTGCGCTGCCGGAACTTCTCGGCCCGCACCCGCTGACCCAGGCCTGGGCGTTCAAGGGCCTGAAGGGCGAACAACCGATCGACGTCCATGCCGACGATGCGGCGGTCAGCCTGAATTTCTGGGTGACCCCGGACGTTGCGAACCGCAACCCGGATCGGGGCGGGCTGGTCGTCTACCGCGAGATACCCCCGCCGGACTGGCCAATCGTCGATTATGACGAAGACCGGGCCCGGATTCGGTCCTTTCTGGCGGGCCGGGACGATTCGGCGCTGACTATTCCCTACCGGGAAAACCGCGCCGTTCTCTTTGATTCCCGTCTGTTTCACGGTTCGGATGCGCCGGATTTCGCGCCGGGGTACGAAAACCACAGGATAAACATTACAATGCTGTTCGGCGGCGCCGGCAATCTGTAACAAAATTGGAAAAAGTATTTATTTTGGCACAGTCAGCCTGTATAACTGCCCCAACCGAATGATCGAATAGAAGTGGCCCCATGAACGATCTCGCACCAGACAGAAAATATACTAATTCCGCTATCCCCGTTGGCGGCGTCGATCCCCATCCCGACAAGCCGAGCGGTGAATTCATTACCGATGTCGTATCCAACGAATGGGTGAACGGCGAATACAAGCTGCTCGTCGTACGGGCCGCCGAACGGGCGCTGACCGGCTATGCGGGCCAGTTCTATCACCTGCTGTGTCCGTCCCCCGACGGCGCCGAAGTCTGGATGCGCCGCCCCATGAGCATCTACAAGGTCGACAAGGCCGCCGGCTGTCTCGAGTTCCTCTATAAATGCGAAGGCCGCGGCACCCAGGGCATGGCGATGCTTGAATCGGGTGACACGTTCAACATTGCCGGGCCGCTGGGGATCGGCTTCAAGCTCGATCCTGCCTGGAAGAATATCGTTGTGCTCGGCCGGGGCGTCGGACTTGCAACGCTTGCACCGCTGTCGCAGCTGGCAGCTGAAAAGGGCGTCGGGATCACGGCGATCCTGAGCGCCCGCAGGTCGGACCTTGTGATGTCGCAGGACCTTTTCAAGGAACTGGGTGCGACAACGATGACGGTCGTTGACGAGGACGGCAGCAGCGCGGTGGAGAATGTCGAGAGCATTCTCGAAAGACTGATCGCCGACGGCAAGGCGGATGCGTTCTTTACCTGCGGGTCCAGCCGTCTGCTCAAACTGATGCAGAAGCTCGGCAAGAAACATGACGTGCCCGGGCAGGTCGCGATGGAGCAGATCATGGTCTGCGGCGTCGGCGCCTGTTACGTGTGCATGCGGACATTCGAAGTAAACGGCGAAAAGACCCTGAAGCGCGTATGCCGCGAGGGGCCGGTATTCAACATGCAGGAGGCAGTCGGATGGTAGATCTTTCAGTAAAAATCGGCGACCTGACGTTTCAGAATCCGGTCCAGCCCGCGTCCGGCGCGTTTTCCTGGGAATATAACGACGTGATCGATCTCAACCGGCTCGGCGCGCTGGTGGCGAAAACCATCTGCCGTGAGCCGCGGCTCGGCAACCCGACGCCGCGCATGGCGGAAACCGAGGCCGGGATCATCCAGTCGATCGGCCTGCCCGGCAAGGGTATCGAATATTTCCTGGAGAACATCGTTCCCGAATACGCCAAGTTCAAACCGCCGCTGGTGGTCAGCGTATCGTCGGAATCGGCAGAAGAGTTTGCCGAACTGGCGCGGGAACTCAGCGTACCCGATGTCGACGTGATCGAATGCAACATTTCCTGCCCGACGCGTAACACGACCGGTGGCAATTTCGCGATGCAGGAAGATCACACCAAGATGGTGATGGAAGGCATCCGTGCGGCGACCGACAAGCCGGTCTGGGCCAAACTGTCGCCCAATGCGGGCGATATCGTCTCAATCGCACTGGCCGCGGAAGAGGCCGGGGCCGACGCGCTGGTGATCGCCAATACGTTCCTGTCGCTCAAAATCCGTACCGATAATTTCCGCCCGGCTCTCGGCAACAAGTTCGGCGGCATGGTCTCGCCCGCGCTGAAACCGATCGTGCTGCGCATGGTCTATCAGGTCGCCAAGGAAGTAAAAATTCCGGTGATCGGTGTCGGCGGTGTTACCAAGGCCGAGGATGTCGTCGAATACATGCTGGCAGGGGCCCACGCGGTCGGTATCGGCTATGCCGGGTTCCGCAATCCGTCGGCGCTGACCACCATTATCGACGATCTCGAAGCCTGGTGCGACGAGCGCGGCATCGAAAAGGTCAGCGACCTGATCGGCGCGGTCAAAGACGACGACATGGAAATGGATCCGCTGGTTACCGCGTCCCACGGGGTCTGACCGCCCATGGGGATGACCCCGACACTGCCGCCGGATGATGCGACGCGACAGGCTTACTACGACGCGGGTACATGGGGTACGCAGACGATTTACGACATCGTCTGCGGCCATGCGGCGGCGCGACCCGATGCGCCCGCGCTGACAGGCGCCAGCCGCTCGTACTCATGGCGCGAACTCGTCGATGCGATCGATGCGTTCGCGGCGGACCTCGCCCGGCGCGGTCTCGTTCAGGGCGACACGGTCTTTGTCGGTGCGCCCAACCGGGCCGAAACCGTGATCGCGCTGCTGGCCGCCTCCCGCGACGGTTTTGTCTGTTGTCCCTCGCCCCATCGCAATCATACCGTCGCCGAGATCGCCGCGATGTGCGAGCGCGCGGCCTGTGCGGCGTATATCCATCATCCGGGCCACGGTTCCGATGCCGCGGGCGATGAAATTCCGGACCTGATCCGGGGATTGCCGTCGCTGCGTCATATCTACGAACTCTCCCCCGATCAAACGGCGGTGCCGTTCGCGGGCGCCCTGGAAGCCGGTCCCGGCGATGCCGCCCCGCCTGCCGGCAACCCGGATCTGATCACCTATCTTGCCTTTACCTCCGGTTCGACCGGTGCGCCGAAAGGCGTGATGCACAGCGACAATTCGCAGCTTGTGGCGGCGCGCGGCATCGCCGGCGCCTGGGGCTTCGATGAAGGCACGGTGACGCTGTCGCTCAGCCCGTTCAGTCACAATCTCGGCTGCGGGACCCTGTGGACGTCCCTCGTTGTCGGGGGCGAATTCGTCCTGCATGACTGGCCGCGCGGCGAAAGTCTGCTGGATCATATCGAGGCTGCCGGTGTCGATTATCTGGTCGGTGTGCCGACCCACGCGATGGACCTGCTGGCCGAACTGAAGGCGCGCGGCATCGGGCAATACAGGCAGCTTAGAAGTTTCCGCGTCTCAGCGGCGGCCTGTCCCGAACATGTGGCCGCCGAATTGTACGATTGCGGAATCCCGGTTCAGAAGGGCTACGGCATGACCGAGACCAACGGTCATCAATTCGGCCTGCCGGGAGACTCCCGCGATCTGGTCATCGGCACGTCCGGCGTTTGCTGTCCCGGGTACGAGCTGCGTATCTTCGATGCGAACGATCCGGACCGCGAAGCGCCGTCCGGGACATCCGGGCTGGTCGGCGGTAAGGGCGGCTCGCTCATGCTCGGCTATTTCAACGACCGGAAAGCAGGCGAAGACTGCATCAATGCATCCGGCTGGTTCCTCACCGGCGATCTGGGCACGATCGATGACAAGGGCTATCTGCGCCTTACCGGCCGCAAGAAGGAACTGATCGTGCGGGGCGGCCACAATATCAATCCCAACCTGCTCGAAGATCTCGCACTACGCCATCCGGCGCTCGATCTCGTCGCCGCCATCCCCGTGCCGGATGACCGGCTTGGCGAACGGGCCTGCCTGGCGGTGATGTTCGAGGCCGGAAAAACGGCTTCCGCAGCGGAAATCCTGGCGCATCTCGCCGAACAGGGCCTGTCGCGCTACGACATGCCTGAATTCTGGCTGCCGCTCGACGACATTCCGCTGATGCCCAACGGCAAGATGGAAAAGCTGGAGATTATCCGGCGGGTGCGCGATGGTTCTCTGGTGCCCGAACCGGTCGCGGCGGCCTGACCGGAATACCTATCGGAGAAGATCATGCGCGCAGTCGTTCTTAACGAATACGGATCGCTCGACAACCTGTCACTGACAGACTTCGCCGACCCGGTCCCCGGGCCACAGGATATCATCGTCGATGTCCGGGCGACGGCGGTGAACTATGTGGATCTTGTGCTGATCAGCGGCAAGTACCAGTTCAAGCCCGATGTGCCGTTCATTCCCGGCAAGGGGCCGGCGGGCATCGTGAAATCGGTCGGTTCGGACGTCACGGATTTCGCGCCGGGCGACCGTGTGGTCGCGATGGCGGAGCAGGGCGGTTATGCCGGCCTCACGCCGATCCACCGGAACAACTGCTATCACCTGCCGGATGCGATGTCGTTCACCGATGCCGCGTCCATGGCCCTGGTTTACGACACCGCCTGGTTTTCGCTGGTGGAGCGCGGCCGCTTTGCGGAAGGCGAGAGCGTTCTGGTGCTCGGCGCCTCCGGCGGGGTCGGACTCGCTGCCGTCCAGCTTGTCCGGGCGTTGGGAGGTCATGCCCTTGCCGGAATCGCCAATCCCGACAAAGCCGATCTTGTACGAGATGCGGGCGCCGAGGCCGTTATCGACCTTGCCGCGGACAATCTGCGGGAGTCGCTGCGCGACCAGGTTTTTGCCGTCACCGACGGGCGCGGCGCCGATGTTGTCATCGACCCGCTGGGCGACGATATATTCGATGCGGCGATACGCGCGGTGGCATGGCGCGGACGTATGGTGGTGATCGGGTTCGCGGCGGGACGTATCCCGTCGCTCAAGGCGAATTATCTGCTGGTGAAAAACATCGATGTCGGCGGGCTGCAGATCAGCGATTATCGCCGCCGCCGCCCGGACCTGACGGCAAAATGCTTTGAGCAGATATTCTCGCTTTATACCGCGGGAAAAATCTCGGCTCTGCCGACGGAAACCCGGCCGATCGAAGATTTCCGCCAGGCCCTGCAGGACGTGCAGGACAGGAAGATCCGCGGCCGGATCGTGCTGACCCAGGACGATTAGCGCGCCGGATTGCGGCCTCAGGTATCGTCGTCGGCCCAGTAACCTGCGCGCATGCGCTCGCCGATGTCGCAGCCCTTCGTATAGGTATAGCCGTTCGGGGCGGGCCGGACGTTTTCCGGAGGTCCAACCTGCGCCCGGATGAACCCCGTCGGGGGCGCAGGCGACAGGCCTGCGATTTCGAGGATCAGCTTCTTGCGGATCGCGCGGGCGAAATCCTTGAAATCGCGAGCCACGACCAGAAACGCGCCGGGGCCGCCGATCACGCACCCGCGATAGTAATTATCCAGATCAGGCAGGTTGTACCGGCCGAAGAAGTTGCTCCGGTCGTTGATGATCGGCAGGCCGTTGATCGTGATCTGTCTCGCGATCGTCTCGTCGCGGACCCTGTCGACAAAGCGGCCGAAATTGTTCGGCCCGTCGCCGGACACATCGATCACACGCCTTGTGCCTTCGATGTCGTTGCCGTCGATGATCGAGGCCGCGTGTTCGAGCGCATCGCTGATCGATGTCCGTCGCCCGAAAGTCAGGTCCGCGTTCAACAGCGTGTCCGCGAATGCGTATGCGCTTTCGCGGTCGCGGATGATCCGCCAGTCGATCACCAGCTTGTTCCAGTCCCGGCTTGAATAATCGATATAGGCAACGGCGATGCGCTGCAGCACGCCTGACTGAATGGCGTCGATCACTTCCTTGCTGCGGAAGGCTTCAGCGATCCCCTCGCGCTGCAAACGGGCTTCGTCGCTATCGATGCTTTGGGAGACATCGGTGGCGATCACCAGTTCCAGGTCGACGTATTCTTTCGACAATGCCGGCATCGACATCAGGAGAACCGCCGTGAAAACCGTAAATATCCGCATCATGAAGCCGATCCTCCTTCCCTGAGTATACCGATTCCACGGCTCAGGACACGAGAATCCATTGCCTGAATGATGGTTTTCAACCTTGGCAAATGCACATTTGAATGGTCCCGGGCGGTTGCGTATCGCAGGTGCCCGGTTCAATATCGCGCCGATCCGGCCAGGCAGTGAAAAAATGCTGCTGAAGACAACAATTTTCCGACAGGGAGATCCCGCGTATGAGCGACGAGACGTCAAAAGTGACAGCCAAGACACAGAACGAGCCGATCCAGGACCTCCGGCAATGGCTGGACGCGGTCGCGGAAATCGACGAACTCGTAAAGGTGTCTGAACCCGTCAGCCGCGATCAGGAAATGAGCGCGATCGGGTATCTGCTGGCCAAACAGAATCCCTCTCCCACAGTGATGTTCGAAAAAACCGTCGGCTTTGAAGACGACGGTATCGGCGCGCGCCTGTTGTGGAACCTCGCCGGCCCCAGCCTGAAACGTATCGCGATTACGCTCGGTGAATCGCCGGACATGAACACGACCGACCTGATCAAGAAGGTCAAAGGCAAGCTGATGCAGCGCATCCCGCCGCGCGAGGTATCCCAGCCCGAAGCGCCCGTCTTCGAGAACACATTGCTGGGCGACGATATCGATCTCGACAAGTTCCCGATCCCGATCCACTGGCCGCTTGATGGCGGGCGCTATCCCGGCACCGCGGATTGCGTGATCACCCGCGATCCCGACAGCGGCTATCTGAATGTCGGCACCTACCGGATGATGCAGCAGGGCAAGCGCGAGGCCGGCTTGTATCTCTCCCCCGGCAAGGATGCGCGGCTGCATATCGAACGCGCCTGGGAACGCGGCGAATCGATCGAGGTCGCCGCCGCCTGGGGCGTCGATCCGATCTTCATGCTGGTCGGCTCCCAGGGCTTTCCGAAGAATATCTCCGAATACGAATTCATCGGCGGCATCCGCGATCAGGCCGTCTCAGTCGTGAAAGGCAAGACCACGGATTTGCTGATCCCGGCCAATGCGGAACTGGTGATCGAAGGCGTGCTGGAACCCGGCTCCATGAAGGGCGAAGGCCCGTTCGGCGAGTTCACCGGCTATTACGGCCGGCCCGAGGGCGATGCGCCGCTGGTGAAAATCACCGCCCTGCATCATCGCAACCAGCCGATCATGACCAACGCGCTGATGGCGGATTATCCGTCCTGCGAACAAAGCGGTTTCTTCGCCATTATCCGCTCGGCCCGGGTGTGGAACGATTTCGACAAGCTCGGCATTCCGGGCATTGAGGGTGTCTATTGCCATCCGGCCGCGGCAGGCGGCTGGGGCATGACCGTCATCAGCCTCGAGCAGCGTTACGCGGGACATGCCGCGCAGGCGCTGGCGCTGGCGGCGCAGGTGCCGGGCGGCGCCTATTACACGAAGTGGATTATCGCCGTCGACGAGGATGTCGATCCCTGCGACATGGACCAGGTCCTCTGGGCCATGGCGAGCCGCAGCAATCCGATCGACGATATCGATATCCTGCGCAACACATGGAGCACCCAGCTCGATCCGTCGCAATATCCGCCCGAAAACCGCCCCTATGGGTCAAAGGCGCTGATCAATGCCTGCAAGGATCACAAGAACCTGAAGAATTTTTCCAAGCGCACCATGCTCAGCAAGGAAATCTACGACAAGGTATCGGCGGACTGGGAACGTCTCGGCCTGCCGGGCGATGTGCCCCATGTGCGTCATTTCGAAAAAGACGCGTAACGGAGCGCCTGAAACCCGTTATCGCGCCGGGAAGTGACGCCGGGTGCGGTTCGCAAAGGCGACGAGCGACAGCATGACCGGTACTTCGACCAGGACGCCGACGACCGTCGCAAGGGCGGCGCCGGAGTTCAGGCCGAAGACGCTGATGGCGACCGCGACGGCAAGTTCAAAGAAATTGGACGTGCCGATCAGGGCGCAGGGCGCCGCGACATTGAACGGCACCCGCCATGCCCAGGCCGCGCCATAGGCGATGATAAAAATACCGTAGGACTGGATGATCAGGGGGGTGGCGATCAGCGCGATCAGCAGCGGTTGTTCGATGATCACATTGCCCTGGAACCCGAACAGCAGTACCACGGTCGCCAGCAGCCCGATCACCGAGAACGGTTTGATGCCGCCCACGAACCGGGAAACCGCCGCGTCGCCGTCTTCGAGCCGGTTGGCGTGGCGCATCAGCTGCGTGCGCGTGACATACCCGGCGATAAGCGGGATGACGACATACAATCCGACCGACAGCAGCAGCGTTTCCCACGGCACGGCGATATCCGTCACCCCCAGCAGCAGGGCGACGATCGGCGCGAAGGCGAAGATCATGATGACGTCGTTCACCGATACCTGCACCAGCGTGTAGGTCGCGTCGCCGCGCGTCATCTGCGACCAGACGAACACCATCGCGGTACAGGGGGCGGCGCCCAGCAGGATCAGCCCGCCGATATATTCCTGGGCGTCCTTCGGCGAGATCAGATCCGCGAACAGGATTTCAAAAAACAGGACGCCAAGGGCCGCCATCGTGAACGGCTTGATCAGCCAGTTGACCGCGAGGGTGATGATCAGGCCTTTGGGCCTGTCGCCGATATAGCGGATGCTGGCGAAATCGACATTCACCATCATCGGGTAAACCATCGCCCAGATGAGGATGGCGACGACGAAATTCACCGACGCATATTCCCAGCCGGCGATCGTCTGGAACGCGCCCGGTGCGAGGTTGCCGAGGATCAGGCCCGCGGCGATGCATAAGGCAACCCAGACCGAGAGCCATTTTTCAAAGAAACCGATTCCGGCGGCGGGTTCGGAGTCTGCCATGGGGTGCATTCCTGTTTCGGGTGGGCGAAAAGCCGCTCAGAACGTCATTATGCCTCGAGAGCGGGGCAGGCACATTGGTGAATATGCATCTGCGCCGTAGGCGGGTGCAGGCTGAATTCCGCTTTGAATAAGCAGCAAAGTTTGCATTTTTATGACAGTGCGTCCTGGGATGGCAAAACCGGGAATTCCCGGTCGGGATCGTCGGGTACGTCCCCCGTCCGGTCGTCGCTGACGGCTTCGGTTTCCGCTTCATTGCCCTGCCGCTGCTGGCGTTCCCACAGGGCGGCGTAGCTTCCCTGCATGGCCAGCAGCTGCAGGTGCGATCCGCGCTCGACAATCTCGCCGTTTTCGACAAACAGGATCTGCTCCGCATCGACCACGGTGGACAGCCGATGCGCTATCACAACGGTGGTCGATCCGCGCGATACCTCCGTCAGGCTTTGCTGGATCGCCTGCTCGGTATGGCTGTCCAGGGCCGACGTCGCCTCGTCGAACAGGAAGATGCGAGGCCGTTTCAGCACCGCACGGGCGATGGCGACCCGCTGTTTCTCGCCGCCGGACAGTTTCAGTCCACGTTCGCCGACAACCGTCTGCAGCTTGTCGGGCAGGCTGTCGATGAAGGTCGATATCTGTGCCATTTCCGCGGCGGCGGCGATATCGTCTGCCGTCGCGCCGGGGCGGCCGAAGCCGATATTGTCGCCGATGGATTCGTTGAACAGAACGGTGTCCTGCGGGACGACGCCGATGGCGGCGCGGACCGAATGCTGCGTCAGGCGGCTGATGTCATGGCCGTCTATCCGAACAGTGCCTTCCGCCGGGTCGTAGAACCGGAAAAGCAGGCGGCCGATGGTGGTCTTGCCCCCGCCGCTCGGCCCGACCAGGGCAAGCTTGTGCCCGGCCTCGACTTCGAAACTGACGTTCTTAAGGATGGGCCGGCGCGGATCGTAGGCGAAGGAGACGTTCTCGAACCGTATCGCACCATCGCCGTCCGGTAGCGGTATCGCGTCCGCGCGGTCGGTGACCTCGGGTTTCTCGTCGAAGATGCGGATCATCTGTTCGAGATCGATCAGCGCCTGCTTGATCGAGCGGTACAGGTTGCCGAGACGCTCGAGCGGGCGGACAAGCTGCAGGAGGTAGGTATTGATCAGCACGAACGCGCCGATGGTCATGGCGCCCGCGGCGACGTCCAGACCGCCGAGCACGACGATGGCGCCCGCACCGAGTCCCAGCACCGTCATCTGGGTAACGCCGAGCAGGCTTCTGAAGATCAGCGACCGTACCGTCAGCCTCTCTGCTTCGGCCAGCTCGCGGTCGTAACGGACCGATACATAATTCTCATTCCCGAAATATTTGACGGTTTCGTAATTGATCAGGCTGTCGATCGCCTTGCCATGGGCTTCGGATGCCTTGATCACGGCCGGGCGCTGATAGCGCCGCAGAATCTCCGAGCCGAATATGACGGCAAACAGAAACAGCGATAGCGTGACCGCCATGATGATCGCGAAATGCGCTTCGAATCGGGCCAGCACGATGGCGGTGATAATAACGATCTCGGTGACCAGCGGCGCGATGACGAAGACAAGGTTGAAAAGAAGTTCCGCGGTGGCTTCCAGTCCGCGTTCCTGCGTGCGGCTCAGCATGCCGGTGCGGCGCGACAGGTGATAGCGCAGCGACAGCGTATGCAGGTGATCGAACACGGCGAGACCCAGTCGGCGGCGGACGCGCTGCTCCAGCGGGCCGAACAGGATCCAGCGCAGTTCGTTCAGCGCGCGCGAGAACCAGAAGATAAACCCGTAACCGACCAGCAACGCCACCGGGGCGACGACCAGCAGCGATGTGCCGGCCGGCGTCAGCCGGTCGATGGCGATACTGAACAGGACCGGCAGCAGGGCGTTCAGGATGGCGGTCAGGAAAAGAATTCCCACCGACAGCACTACCCGCCAGCGCATGCCGGGATCGTCGCGCGGCCACAGATAGGGCATCACGGCGGCGATCGCCTTCAGATCGGCCTTGTGACCGGCTCGGATATCGGGAGCGACGGATGGCAAAAAACGGGACATCAGGCGCAGTACGGCAGCGTGTTCATACCCCCTTATATATGATTCACGCGATGCGTGCGCTGACGCTATGATCTAAGAAAATGATAAACAGGAGGAAATCGTCATGGACGCCCGACCCTATCTGCGCAGCCTGCTTGAATACAACGCCTGGGCCAATGCCGAGCTTTACGCGAAGGTGCGGGACCTTCCGCCCGAGGAGGTCACGAAAGAGCGCAAGACGCTTCTTCATTCGATCCATGTCAGCCTGAATCATCTGTTGTCCGTCGATATGATGTGGCACGCGCATATGGAAAAACGCCCGCACGGAATCAGCCAGCTGCGCGCCGTCCAGCATGAAGACATGGAAGATCTCTGGGACGCGCGTCAGGCGATGGACAAAACCCTGCTCGATTATTTCGACGGGCTAAGTGACGCCGACCTCGAAGAGGTGGTCGATTACGAACTGATCGGCGGCAATACCGGATCGCTGTCGCGCGCGATGTGTCTGAGCCACCTTGTCACCCATGGCAGCTACCACCGGGGCTGGATTGCCGACATGTTCGGCCAGGCCGGCGCCGCGCCGGCAATCATCGATATTCCGGTCTACGAACGCGCCATCAGGGAGCATAACCTGAACCCGCTGCCCTGATTGCCGGCAATCGAAGTAACGGGCTGGTCAGCCGGCGAACCTCGGGAACATGATTTCGGCGTTCCCGCGATTGACCGCCGCGCGTTGCGATTCCGTGAATCCGTCCCAGGAGTCGAAACCGCTGGTTTCCCCGGTGACGACATCGGCGGAAATATAGGGGTAGTCCGTGCCGAACAGGATTCGGGACGGATCGGCGACGGCGGTCAGCCCGGCGAGCGGCACCGCATCGCCCGACAGCGCCGTATCGAACCAGAATTTCCGGATATAGGACAATGCGCCGTCCGGATAGTTGTTCTGGAACGTCGTCGCCTTGTCGAACACCGATACCCGGTGGGCGAGAAACGGCAGGGTGCCGCCGGAATGGGACAGGATGAAGCGGATATCGGGATAGCGTTCCATCACGCCCTGAAAGATCAGGTTGACCGCAACGCGTGTGGTCTCGAACGGATAATCGATCAGCATGCGCGGAATGTCCCACCCGTCGGCCTCCGTGCCCGGCGGATAGCAGGGATGAATAAACACGACGGCCTTTCGGCGGTTCAGCTCCGCATAAAGCGGCTCGAAATACGGATGGCCGATATACTTGTCGTCGACGCTGGTCAGAAGGGTGATGCCGTCCAGTTCCAACTCGTCGAGCGCGTAGGCGGTCTCGGAGAGGGCAGCGTCAATGTCGGGCAGGGGCAAAAAGGCAAATCCACCGAACCGGCCCGGGTGATCTGCGGCGAGCCCGGCCAGGAATTCGTTGCACTGGCGCGCCAGCGCCTTTGTCTGGTCGATATCGCCGAACCAGATGCCGGGCGATGTAAACGACAGCACCGACGTCGCGATTCCCTCGGTTTCCATCACCGACAGGCTGTGATCCGCCGTCCATTCGGGAAAGCCCCGATAGGCGGATCCTGTGATCCCGGCGCCGCGCTGCGCCTCGATATAGAATTCCGGCAATACGTGATGATGTACGTCGATGCGTCCGGACATCCGGCCCCTCCCGCAGTGTGTTGTTTCAAGGACTTTAGCGATACGGGGGCTATGCCGTCGAGGGTATCGATCTGCTATCGTCGTCGAAACGCAGGGAGACGAAAACATGGCGACATCATCCGGAATCGAAATCATCGCGCTCGAGGAGCATTACTGGGACAAGGTTGTCACCGACACATTCGTCGGGCGGAATGCTTCCCGCCGGGGCCCGTTGCTCGACCGGCTCTACGATGTCGGCGAATTGCGGCTGAAGGAAATGGATGCATCGGGCATCGATATCCAGGTGCTCAGCCACGGCGCGCCGTCGGCCCAGCGCCTCGATGTCGAAACCGGCCCCGGCATCGCCCGCCAGGCGAACGACAACCTGCATGCCACGGTTCTCGCCAATCCGGACCGGTTTGCCGCCTTTGCCGCCCTTGCCACGGCGCATCCCGAATCGGCGGCGGACGAACTGGAACGCTGCGTGAAAGATCTCGGCTTCAGAGGCGCAATGATCCACGGCCTGACCAACGGCGCGTTCTGCGATGGAAAGGAATACTGGCCGATCTATGCCCGCGCTGAGGCATTGGATGTGCCGATCTACCTGCATCCGGGTTACCCGCATCCGGATGTCGTTGCGGTCTATTATCAGGATTACCTCGACGATTTCCCGGCGCTGGCCACCGCCGGCTGGGGCTACACGGTGGAAACCGCGACCCAGGCGATCCGCATGGTGCTGTCCGGGGTGTTCGATGCGTATCCCGGCCTGCAAATGGTGCTCGGCCATATGGGCGAGACGCTGCCCTTCCTGCTGTGGCGGGTGAACCAGGCGCTGTCGCGCGTCGAAAACACGCAGACGCGTTCGTTCCGCGAAATCTTCGAAGCGCATTTTCACGTCACGACCAGCGGCAATTTCTCGAACCCGGCACTGCTGTGCACGGTGCAGGAAATGGGCGTCGACCGGGTGATGTTCTCGGTCGATTACCCCTTCGTCGAAAACCAGCCCGGTGCCGACTGGGCGGAACAGTTGTCGTTCAGCCGTGAAGACCGGGTGAAGATCCTCAACGGCAATGCGCGAAAGCTGCTCCGAATTTGATATACCCGCTCCGCAAACCGTTATCCTGTGCCGCCCTGCTTGCGGCGATGGCGCTGTTTCCCGCTGATTCCCGGGCAGCGTCGCTGGCGGATTGGGGGTCATCCTATCTGGCGCCGGCGATGGCACGGGCCGACGGCCTTGCCCGGCTGAATTCACTGATCGTATCGCGCAACGGCGCCGTGCTGGCGGAGAAGGCATTTCACGGGCCGGGACTGGATGTGCCGGTGAATGTCAAATCCGTCTCGAAATCGGTCATTTCTGCGCTGGTGGGCATCGCCATCGACCGGGGCGTGCTGAAGGGGCCCGATCAGGCGATCGCCGGCCTTCTGCCGGACCGGTTGCCGCGCACGCCGGATCCGCGCCTTCGGAAAATCACCCTCGATCACCTGCTGTCGATGCGCTCGGGGCTGGATCGCACGTCGGGCCGCAATTACGGGCGCTGGGTGCAGAGCCGGGACTGGGTGCGTCATGTCCTGTCGCGGGAATTCGCGGACGAGCCGGGCGGTCGGATGCTCTATTCGACCGGCAACACACACGTCCTGTCGGCAATCCTCACCCGGGCGGGCGGCCGCACGACGCTGGCTCTGATGCAGGATTGGCTTGGCGAACCGCTCGGGATTCAGGTGCCGGCGTGGCAGCGGGACCCGCAGGGCATCTATTTCGGCGGGAACAACATGCTGCTGTCGCCGAGGGCCCTGCTGCGCTTCGGCGAGATGTACCGCAACGGCGGGATCTTCCGGGGGCAACGCGTTCTCGCCGAAAGCTGGGTGGCCGAGTCCTGGAAACCCCGTACCCGGTCCCCGTTCTCGGGCGACGAATACGGTCTCGGCTGGTTTATCACGGTGGTCTGCGGCGAGACCGTCTATTACGCCCGCGGTTTCGGCGGCCAGTTCGTCTACGTTTCCCCCGCGATCGGTCTTACCGTGGTGATTACCTCCGACCCGACGGAAAACACGCGGGTGGACGGCTATCGCGAAGACCTGAAAACGCTGGTTTACGGAGATATTTTTCCCGCCGTGCTGAAGGCCGACGGCAGGGGCTGTACATGATCGCCGCATCCCCTGTGGGCGGACAGGCAATGAAGCGGGACGAAATTCGGCTAAAACCGCCTGTAACCCAAACTCCGGCGTTGTAATCCCGGGCGCGCCGTGTCAAACCGCGCGCCATGTTGCAGATTGAAAATCTTACCTACCGGATCGGTCCGCGGGTGCTTCTGGACGAGGCATCGGCGTCGATTCCGGCCGGCCATTGCGTCGGGCTGGTCGGTCGCAACGGTACCGGGAAAACCACGCTTCTGAAGCTGATCATGAACCAGATCGAGGCGGATGGCGGCAGTATTTCGATCCCGCCGCGCTGGCGGATCGGCGTGACCAGCCAGGAAGCGCCGGAAGGGCAGGGCTCGCTGGTGGATTCGGTGCTGGCCGCCGACACGGAGCTGACCGAACTTCAGGCCGAGGCGGAGACCGCGACCGACCCGGAACGGATTTCCTATATTTACGAGCGTCTTGGCGAAAAAGAGGCCCATAGCGCGCCGTCCCGCGCCGCCCGTATTCTGGCGGGGCTCGGGTTCGATGAAGCCGCACAGCAACGCACCCTTGGCGAATTTTCGGGCGGCTGGCGGATGCGCGTGATGCTGGCATCCCTGCTGTTCACCAAGCCCGACCTGTTGCTGCTTGATGAGCCGACCAACCATCTCGATCTGGAAGCGGCCCTCTGGCTGGAGGATTACCTGCGCCGCTATGACGGCACGATCCTGATCGTAAGCCATGACCGGGGCCTGCTGAACCGCGTTGCCCGTGAAATCCTGCATCTCGAGGGCGCCAAGCTGACTCTCTACCAGGGCGGCTACGATCAGTTCGAAGCGACCCGGCGGATGCGGCTTGAACAGAACGAGCGCGCCCGCGAGAAACAGGAGCTCCAGCGCGCGCATATCCAGAGCTTCGTCGACCGTTTCCGCTACAAGGCGAGCAAGGCCCGCCAGGCGCAGTCGCGCCTTAAAATGCTGGAGCGGATGGAACCCATTGCAGAGAGCACCGAAGGCGGCCGGGTGACGTTCAATTTTCCCGACCCGGTACCGCCGCTGTCGCCGCCGCTGTTCAGCGTGCTCAACGCGACCGTCGGCTATGACGGCAAGCCGGTGTTGGGCAAGCTTTCCCTCCGTCTTGACGAGGACGACCGGGTCGCACTGCTCGGTGCGAACGGCAACGGCAAGTCGACGCTGATGCGCCTCCTCGCCGGCCGGCTCAAACAGATGTCGGGCACGTTGACCACAGCGCCGAAACTCCGCGTCGGGTATTTTGCGCAGCACCAGACCGAAGAGCTGGATATGGAAGCCACGCCGGTGATCGAGCTTGGCCGTCGGCTGCCCGATGACAAGGACGTGCAGCTGCGCAGCCAGCTTGGCCGGTTCGGGTTCAGCCAGCAGCGCGCGGACACGAAGATCGGCAACCTGTCCGGCGGCGAAAAGGCGCGTCTGTTATTCGCCCTGATGACCTGCGAAAAGCCCCATATTCTGCTGCTCGACGAGCCGACGAACCATCTCGACGTGGATTCGCGCCAGGCGCTGATCCAGGCGATCAACAGCTTTGCCGGCGCCGTCGTCATCGTCAGCCACGACCCGCATGTCATCGAACTGACCGCGGACCGCTTCTGGCTGGTGGCCGATGGCGGCGTCACGCCGTTTGACGGCGATATGGACGCCTATCGTTCCCTGTTGCTGGCGGGCGTGAGGAAAACGTCGAAAAAGACGCCCGCCGATGTTGTGGAACCCGTGGAGGTGGTCGAAGCGCCAAAGCCGCCGCCCGCGCCGGTCGACAAGCGCGAACAGCGGAAAAAGGCGGCGGAGCAGCGCGAAGCCCTGGCCCCGCTGCGCAAGCAGGTTCAGCGGATCGAGAAGAATATCGCGAAGTTCCAGGCGGAAAAAGCCGAGATCGAAGCGAAGATGGCGGACCCCGCCCTGTACGATGGGGACAGCGCCCGGCTGGTCGATCTGCAAAAGGATCTGGGGTGGATTTCAGGCCAGATCGCGGAAGCGGAAGACGTCTGGCTCGGCCTTCAGCAGGAACTGGAAGACGCCTCGGCCGCCGCCGAATAGCGGGCTATTCGCAGGGCGCGGGGATTCATGCTAATCACGTCCGGAAAACCATAATCCGAGTGGGATGACCAGATGATCGATCTCTACGCCGCGCCGACATCCAATGGACTGCGGGCCAAAATAATGCTCGACGAAACCGGCCTCGACTACAGGCTGCACAACGTCGATCTGGCCGCGCAGGCCAACCAGACGCCTGAATATCTGAAGCTGAACCCGATGGGTCTGATCCCCACCATTGTCGATCCCGACGGTCCGGCAAGCGCGGACGGCACGCCGTTCACGCTGACCCAGTCGATTGCGATCCTCGAATACCTGGCGGAAAAATCCGGCAAGTTTCTGCCCGCGAAGATGGCGAGCGACATGTATTTCCGGCGCGACCTGATGGGAATTGCGACGGACATGACCGGCGTGCTGATGGCGGTGTTCACCATCGGCCGCATGGAGAACGCGCACAAGCCGACGATGGACGATTTCGGCGCGCGGTTTAACCGCTATATGAAGTACTGGGACGGCCTGATGGCCGATCGCGAATATGTGGGGGGCGACGAGGTGTCCATCGCGGATTTTGCCTTTTATCCGGTCGTTTACCGGGCCAAGGCGGTGACGCCGCAGTTCACCGGGGGCTGCCCGAATATCGACCGTTGGTACGAAACCGTCGGCGCCCGTCCGGGCGTGCAAAAAGGGGTCGATTTCAGCCAGAGCTGACCCCCCGCTGACAGCTTAATTCACAAGGATACAGACATATGAAAATCGCCGTTCCCGATCTTATCTCCAACTCCTACTTCCCCGTGCCTGCGGCGGTCGAGCTTGGCTTCTTCGAAAAAGAAGGCCTGGATATGAGCTATGAGCTCCTTTTTCCGGTCGACGATGCCAACAAGGCGTTGCGCGACGGCAAATTCGATTTCGTCGGCGGGTCTTCGCATTCGACGCTGGCGGCGTTTCCCGAATGGGAAGGCGCGAAGCTCGTCTGCGCGCTCTCGCAGGGCATGTACTGGCTGCTGATTGCCAGGACCGACCTGAATATTGCGCTCGGCGATACCGATGCCCTGAAGGGCCTGAACATCGGCGCGGCCCCCTGGGTCGAACTCGGCCTGAAACGCCTGCTGATGGAAGCCGGGCTCGATCCGGAAAAGGACGTCAATATCGCGCCGGTTCCCGGCACGATCGCGCCCGGCGTGTCGTTCGGCGTGACTGCGGCGAAGGCGCTGGAAGAAGGCAAGATCGATGCGTTCTGGGCCAATGGCATGGGCGCCGAAGTTGCCGTCACCCGCGGTGTCGGCACCGTCGTGCTGGACCCCCGCCGCGGCGTCGGACCGGCGGCCTCGTTCAACTACACGCAGCCGACGCTTGCCACGACCCAGAAGATGATCGACGAAAACCCCGATGCGGTCGCCGCCGCGGTGCGCGCTATCGTCAACGTCCAGAAAGCGTTGAAGGCCGATATCAGCCTCGCGACCGAAGTCGGACGCAAAAGCTTCCCCGAGGCGGAAACAGCGCTGATCGCACAGGTCGTCGAACGGGATCTCGCCTATTACGATGCCACGATCACGCCGGAATTCGTCGCCGGCATGAACGCGTTTTCCCGCGATATGGGCCTGATGACCGGCGATCCGTCCTATGAGGACGTGGTCGCGACGCAGTTCAGTTCCCTCTGGAAATAGACTTTCCCCGGGCGGGCTTTCAGCCCGTCCGGGATTTATACCATTCGAGAATCCGGTCCCCCGTCATGACGACGACGCCGGGTTTCGACAGCATGTATTCCATCAGTTCGCGTACATAGCGGATGCGGTGCGGCGAGCCTGAGATGTACGGATGCACCGCGAAGGACATCACGCGCACGGATTCGGCGCTTTCTTCGTAGATCGTGTCGAAATAATCCATCGCGCGGGTCTTGAAGACCGGCGAATCCTGATTCTGGATCAGCGAGACGACGATGTCGTGAATCTCGAAATTATAGGGCAGCGAGACGATCTCGCCGTGCTCGGTCTTGAGCGGAACCGGTTGGTCGTCGAACGCCCAGTCGCCGATATACTCGAACCCTGCTTCCGCCAGGTAATCCAGGGTCTCGAACGTCTCTGTCAGGCCCGGGCCGAACCAGCCGCGCGGTTTGTAGCCGCAAACGGCTTCGATCGCCTCGATGGTCTTGCGGATGTTCTCGCGCTGGTCATCTACCTTGTGCATCGGTATCTGCTCGAATGCATGGGCGTTGAATTCCCAGCCCGATTCCAGACAGGCTTCGACGACGCGCGGATATTCCGTGCAGGCGCGGCCGTTCATGGTGACCGTCCCCCTGATCCCCATCTCATCGAACAGCTTGCGCAGGCGCCAGAACCCGACCCGCATGCCGTATTCGTGCCATGACCAGTTCGGCACGTCCGGCAGCATCGGCTGATGCTGGGGCGGTGGCAGAACGGTGCGCGCCATCGCCCGGTCGATATCCCACACTTCCAGCGACATCAGCGGCCACAGGATCATGCGACCGCCATCGGGCAGTGTCAGCGGCGGGCGGTCCTCGATGGCCGAATAAGGGGTGCGTTCGTGCGGCTTCATCGCGGCCATGTTTCTCTCCCGATACGTTTTTGTGTGCCCGGCGACGGGTTGTTTTTATCCGGTGTTCTTGACCCCGGTATTTGCGCGGCTACAAAGACTGTTGAGATACGCCGTCAAAGTCAACACGCCGGGCCCATCAGGCGGGCTTGCGTGACAGACTCACAAGAGAGACCCACAAGAGAGACCGAGGGGATTGCATACGATGTTTCGCGAAAAGGCACTTGGCACCACGGTGCCCGTCACACCGATAGAGCACGCCGTATTCGATTCCTGGCTGAAGAAAGAGCCCGCCGATATCCAGGGCTGGGTAAAGTCGTCCGGTTTCTCGGCCAAACCGGGTGAGATCAGCCTGTTGGCGGGCAAGGACGGCAAGCTGTCGCGCGTCCTGTTCGGTGTGAAGGATCACGACGGATTCTGGGATTACGCGTCCCTGCCGACCGCCCTGCCGGAGGGGTCCTACCGGATCGATGCCCGGATGAGCGCGGCGGGCGCCACGGCCGCCGCCACCGGCTGGGCGCTCGGGGGCTACCGGTTCGAGCGTTACAAATCGTCGAAGGGCGGCAAATTGCCGACCCTCGTCTGGCCCGCGCGCGCCGACAAGGCCCGGGCGAATGCGATGGCGGACTCCATTTCGCTGGTGCGGGACCTGATCAACACGCCGGCCGAAGACATGGGACCGTCGGAGCTCGCCGCGGCCGCCCGCGCAATGGGTCGCCGCCATAAAGCCAACGTGAAGGTGATCGCGGGCGATGCCCTGCTGAAACAGAACTATCCGACGATTCACGCGGTCGGGCGCGCCAGCGACGATGCCCCCCGTCTGATCGACCTGACCTGGGGCCGTAAATCCGATCCAAAGGTGACGCTGGTCGGCAAAGGGGTGTGCTTCGATACCGGCGGGCTCGACCTCAAACCGGCCGCCGGCATGCTGCGGATGAAAAAGGACATGGGCGGCGGGGCGCATGCGCTGGGGCTCGCCAACCTGATCATGGCGCTCAAACTGCGGGTGCGCCTGCGGGTTCTGGTGCCGGCGGTCGAGAACAATGTCTCCGGGAATGCGTTCCGTCCGCTTGACGTGATCACGACACGCAAGGGCATCACCGTCGAGATCGGCAATACGGACGCCGAGGGGCGCCTCGTGCTGTGCGACGCGCTCGTCGAGGCCGACAGCGAAGACCCGGATATGATTCTCGACTTCGCGACCCTGACCGGGGCGGCGCGCGTCGCGCTCGGCACCGATCTGCCGGCGCTGTTCTGCAATAATGACAGCCTGGCCGCCGATCTTGAGAAAGCCGGCGCGGCGGTCGAAGATCCGATGTGGCGCCTGCCGCTATGGCGGCCCTACCGGCAGCTGCTGGAAAGCAAGGTCGCCGACATCAACAACGTGTCGGAAGGCGGGTTCGGCGGTGCGATCACGGCAGCGCTCTATCTTCAGGAATTCGTGCGCGACACCACGCCCTGGGCGCATTTCGACATGATGGCCTGGAACCTGTCCGCCAAGCCCGGACGACCCGCCGGTGGCGAGGCGCAGGCGTTGCGTGCCGTGTTCGCGATGCTGGAAAAACGCTACGGCTGATCCGGCTGACGACAATTAGAGCCAGTCGGGCGCCGGCAGGTTTTTCTCTTTCAGAAAGACCGGATTGAACAGCTTCGACTGATAGCGCTGCCCGCCGTCGCACAGGATGGTGACGATGGTGTGCCCGGGGCCGAGTTCCCGGGCCAGCCGGATGGCGCCGGCGACGTTGATGCCGGACGAACCGCCGAGGCACAGGCCCTCGTGTTTCAGCAGGTCGAAGACAATCGGCAGGGCTTCCTCGTCCGGTATCCGGAAGGGCAGGTCGACCTTCGCCTGGGCGACGTTGCCGGTAACGCGCCCCTGGCCGATGCCTTCGGTGATGGAACTGCCCTCGCTCGCCAGCTCGCCGGTTTTGAAATAACTGTACATCGCGGCCCCCATCGGATCCGCCAGGCCGATCTTGATATCCGCGTTCTGCTCCTTCAGGTAGGTCGATATTCCGGCAAGGGTGCCGCCCGTGCCCATGGCGCAGATGAACCCGTCCACCTTGCCGTCGGTCTGTGACCAGATTTCCGGTCCGGTCGACTGGTAATGTCCCTGCCAGTTGGCGGGGTTGTCCCACTGGTTGGCCCATAGCGCGCCGTTCGGTTCCTTCGCCGCATATTCGGCCGCCACGCGCTCGGACCGGCGGACATAGTTGTCGGGGTCTTTATAGGGTTTCGCCGGCACCGGCATCAGTTCCGCGCCGCAGAGGCGCAGCATGTCCATCTTTTCCCGGCTCTGGGTTTCGGGAATAACGATCACCGTGCGGTAGCCGCGCGCATTGGCGACCAGCGTCAGCCCGATCCCGGTATTGCCCGCCGTGCCTTCCACGATGACCCCGCCGGGCTGCAATGTACCGCTGCGTTCCGCATCCAGGATCATATACAGCGCTGCGCGGTCTTTTACGGACCCGCCAGGGTTCAGGAACTCGGCCTTGCCCAGAATCTCGCATCCCGTCAGTTCGGATGCCTTCTTCAGGCGGATCAGCGGCGTGTTGCCGACGGAGTCTGAAAAGCCGTCACGAATATCCATCGCTGTTCCTCCTTCAGGGTTTGATCCGGATCAGCGGGAATCGCCGATGGTCGGATCATCGGTCGCGGACGTGTTCTCCGGGGCCGGTCCGCTCAGCGCATCGACGCGGCTCCGCAGGGCCTGTATTTCCCGCATCATGCCGTCCAGCACCTTTGCCACGGGGTCGGGCAGGTCGCCCGCGGGAATGCCATAGGCGACGAATTCATCCGGTGCGCCGGTCCGGTCGCGGGCAATCACCTGGCGCGCCGGAATGCCGACCATCGTCACGCCCGCCGGGACATCTGACAGCACCACCGCATTGGCGCCGATCAGCGCCTTTTCGCCCACCGTGACCGGGCCGAGTATCTGGGCGCCGGCGCCGATCACCACGCCGTCGCCGATCGTCGGATGCCGTTTTTCCTGTTTGAGAGAGACGCCGCCCAGCGTGACGCCATGATAAAGCGTCACATCGTCGCCGACCTCCGCGGTCTCGCCGATCACCAGCCCCATGCCGTGATCGATGAACACCCGCCGGCCGATTTTCGCCGCGGGATGAATTTCGATTCCCGTCAGCAGCCGCCCCAGATGCGAGATAAGCCTGCCGGGAAATTTCAGGCCCGCGTCCCATGCCGCCCGCGCGGCACAGTGAAACAGCAGCGCGTGGAAGCCCGGATAGCAGAATATCACCTCGGCGCGCGACCGCGCCGCCGGGTCTTTCTCCATGATGTTGCGGATGTCTTCACCGATCCGCGTAAATACCGCCATGAAACTGCCCGCCCCGATTGATTTGTCCCAATCCGTCTTACGGGGACATGGCCCTTGCCGGGAAAAGCGTCAACGTCCGAATTGGAAAAAGATTTTTCCAATTACCGGCAAACCGGGCGAAATATTATCGGATTTCTCGAAATTTTCCCAAAAAATAGGAGATAATAGCGTGCGCGCTATTTCAGGTAATTCGTCTCGATATCCCGCATCAGGCCTTCCGAAGCGGCCTCTATCATGTCGAAGACCCGCGCGAAACCGTCCCCCGCACCGTAATAGGGGTCCGGCACGTCCGTGATGCCGGTCTCCGGCGCATATTTCATGAACAGGCGCACACGGTCGGCATGGGTGGCGGGACAATCGGCGCGCAGGCTGTGCAGGTGGCTGGAATCCATCGCGAGGATAAGATCGAAATCGCGGAAATCCTCCGTCCGGACCTTGCGCGCCCGCTGAGCGCTGATGTCGATCCCGCGGGACAGCGCGGTATCCTGCGAACGGGGGTCCGGCGCCTGCCCGACATGCCAGGCGCCCGTGCCGGCGGAATCCACGCCGATCCGGTCCTCCAGGTTTCGCGACCGGACGAGATGCAGAAATACCCCTTCGGCAGTGGGGGACCGGCAGATATTTCCGGTGCAGACGAACAGGACGTTGATCCTGCCGGATGAAACGATTGGGCGCACGCGATAGCCTCGCTCTGTAAATGGGGCGTATACTACACGTTTATGGTCCTGAAAGTGCCAGCCGTCCGGCCTGAGATGTCAGATACAATCGAAACGCTTTTTCGCGAAATCCGCGCCTGTACCCGTTGCGCGGAGAATCTGCCTATGGGGCCGCGCCCCGTGGTCCGGGGGTCGGTATCGGCGCGCGTGTGCATCGTCGGTCAGGCGCCGGGAATCCGGGTCCATCGCAGCGGCATCCCGTGGGACGACCCCAGCGGCAGGCGCCTGCGGGACTGGCTGCAGGTCGACGACCGGACATTCTACGATGAAACCAGGTTCGCCATCATTCCCATGGGGTTCTGTTATCCCGGCACGATGGCAAACGGCGGCGATTATCCGCCACGCAAGGAATGTGCCCCGCTCTGGCATGCGCGCACGCTCGACGCGCTCGAGAACGTGGAACTGACCCTGCTGGTCGGCAGCTACGCCCAGGCGTTCTATCTCGGCAAGCGCCGCCGAAAAACGATGACCGAAACGGTGCGGTCGTGGCGCGACTATGGCCCCGATTTTCTGCCGACACCGCATCCGAGCTGGCGGACGACTGCATGGCAGAAAAAGAACGCGTGGTTCGACGATGAAATCCTGCCTGAACTGCGCCGCCGGGTGAAAGCGCTGATCGCGTGAAAATCGCAAAGGCCTATACCGCGCTGCCGGACGCCAGCCGCGCCGTGATCCTGATGGTGATGTCGGCGCTTTCCTATGCGCTGACCTATGCCGCGATCCGGGAACTGACCGAATCGTTTTCGGTCTATCAGCTTGTGCTCTTCCGCACCGGTATCGGGACGGCGGTGATGCTGCCCTGGGTTTTCCGGTCCGGCATTCGCGTCCTGCGGACGTCGCGCTGGAAGCTGTATGGCGCGCGGGCATTCGCGGTTTATACCGGCAACCTCTGCTGGTTTTACGCACTGGCCGAGATGGCGCTTGCGGACGCAACGGCGCTGTCCTTCCTGATGCCCGTGTTCGCGGCCCTGGTTCTGGCTTTCTGGATGCGCGAGCAGCTCAACGGGGCGCGACTGACGGCGTTGTTTCTGGGCCTCGCCGGGGCCTTCGTGATCATCCGCCCGGGCTTCACCGAGGTCGGGCCCGCGACGCTTGCCATGCTGTATGCGACCGTCGTCTACGGCTGTGCGATGGCGGTGACCCGCGTGCTGGCGAAGACGGAAAATGCGAACGCCGTGGTCTTTTACATGTTCGCGCTGAACCTGCCGCTGGCGGTCGGGCCGGGTGTGTATCACTGGACCATGCCGACGCCGTCGCTTTGGCTGCTGATCGTCGTCTTTGCGGTCTTGAGTCTTTATTCGCAGATATTCATGACGCGATCTCTGGCGCTTGCCGAAGCGGCGGTGGTGATGCCGACCTTCTACCTGCAGCTGCCGATCGCCGCGTTGTTCGGATTTTTCCTGTTCGGACAGATGCCGGATATCTGGCTGATTCCCGGCGGGGCGCTGATTATCGGCGGCAGCTACTATTCTGTCTGGAGCGAAAGCCGCAGCCGCAAGGCCGCGGCGCGGAAACGGGACCTGGAATCATGACCGAACAGGCGCGACCGCGCGCATCCGCCGCGGTAACCGGGTTGCTCTGGATGACGCTCACGGCGTCGTGCTACGCGGTGAGCTACATCGTCCTGCGCGTGTTGTCCTACGACATCAGCATCTACGAGCTGACATTCCTGCGGTCTTGCGTTGCCTGCCTGTTTCTCGGCCCCTGGATACTGGCGACCCGGCCCCGCGCGATCCGGGTGACGCGCTGGAAGCTCTATGGCGTCCGCTCCGCCGTGACCTACGGGGCGATGATGTGCACCGTCTACGGCGTGGTCCATGTGCAGATAGCCGACGTGACGTCCTTGCTGCTGGCGTCGCCGCTCTTCACAGTCTTGTTCGCCGCCATTTTCCTGAAAGAGAAAGTCGGCTTCCATCGCTGGATGGCCCTGCTCGCCGGTATCGCAGGAGCGCTGCTGATCATTCGTCCCGGATTTGCCGAGATCACGTTTGCGAGCTTCGCGGGGCTGTTCGCGGCGTTCGGCTATGGCATCGCCAATGCGAGCACCAAGGCGCTTACGGCGACGGATCATCCCGACGCGGTCGCGTTCTGGATGTATGCCCTGATCATCCCGATCTCCGCGATACCCGCCGCGGTTCACTGGACAATGCCGGGCTGGAATCACCTGCCGCTGATCGTGCTCCTCGGCCTGCTGACCATGCTGTCGCAGTATTCGATGGCGCGGGCTTTTCGCGCGGCGGATACCAGCGTTGTGTTGCCGGCCCATTACCTGCAGATGCCCTTTGCCGCCGGCCTCGCCTTCTTGGTCCTGGCGCAGGTGCCGTCCGTCTGGGTGTGGCCGGGAGCGGCGATTATTGCGGCGAGCGCCTATTACACGGCCGTCCGGGAAAGACGCGGCGGCCGCTGAAGGCATCGGGCCGGGTTAATCGCCGGCGCTGGCTTCCAGCCGCTCCATATCGTCATCCGACAGGCCGAAATGGTGGCCGATTTCGTGGACCAGCACATGGCGGACCAGGTCCGTAAGGTCTTCCTCCGTCTCGCACCAGTAGTCGAGCAGGGGGCGGCGATAGAGGAAAATCATGTCCACCACCGGCGCCGCGCCGGCGTCCTTCTCGCCGACCGGCACGCCGCTATACAGCCCCATCAGGTCGAACGGGCTCTGCAGGCCCATTTCCCTCACCGTGTCCTGATCGGGAAAATCATCGACGCGAAAGACAATGCCGGTCGTGAGCATCCGGAAGGCATCGGGCAGGGCCTCAAAGGCCGTGCGGGCGATTTCCTCGATGTCGTCGAGCGTCGGGGCGGTGGTGAATTGTGTCTTCATTGCGCCATCATTACCCGCCCTTGATCGTCGGGCCAAGGGACTGCACCCTAGGAACAGACAGGAGGTATCTGAAATGGTCGACAAACTTACCGGAAAAGCCCGTCAGAAAGCGCTTGGGCCCCTCAAGCACTGGAAAAAGGTCAAGGGTCGCGACGCGATTGCGAAGGCGTACAAGTTCAAGGACTTCAACGAGGCTTTCGGCTTTATGTCGCGGGTCGCGCTGAAGGCCGAGGAAATGGGCCATCATCCCGAATGGTTCAACGTCTACAATCAGGTGCTGGTGACGCTGACCACCCACGATGCCGGCGGTGTCTCGTCGCTTGATGTCCAGATGGCGAAATTTATCGACTCGATTGCGGCGCGCAAGGCGCTCGCGGTGCAGGCTGCCGCGAAGAAAAAATAGCTGCCCGGCTCAGGTTTCTGCGGCTTTCGCCGTCTTCGCTTCGTGCCGCGTGATGTAGAGCGTCGCCGCCACGATGATGCCGACGCCGATCCAGGTCCAGTGATCGGGCACTTCCGAAAAGATGAAATAGCCGGCAAGGGCGGCGAAGACGAGGCGGATATATTCCATCGTGCCCATCACGCTCGATTCGCCGACGGAAAATCCGCGGACGAAAAAATTCATGCCGATCGCCGTGAATGTCGCGATCAGGCAGAGCAGAATCCATTCATGCGGCAACGGATCGACCCAGACATAGGCGGCCGGACCGGTGAAGATAAGAATGCCGAAAACATGATACCAGAACAGGATCGTTCCCGGCGGGTCGTCGCGGCCAAGAACGCGAATGATGATCAGCCCGGATGAAAACAGCAGCGCGGTGACCAGCGCTATCCCCCAGGCGATATCCACTTCGCCGCCGAATGGCCGCATCATCACGATCACCCCGGTGAACCCGATCAGCGTCGCGCACCAGCGATGAACGCCGACGACCTCCTTCAGAATAAAAATCGCAAGGATCGTCAGGAACAGCGGCCGCGTGAAATTCATCGCCGTCGCATCCGCGAGCTGCAGATGGATCACGGTGTAAAAAATACCGGCCTGTCCCAGTGTCGCCAGGATGGCGCGGATGAAATGCAGCTTCAGGCGTTTTGTGCGCAGCTTTGCCCGTCCGGTGCGGATAAAGAGGGGCGCCAGCAGGATAAAGCCGACGCCGTAGCGAAAGATCGACATCTGCGCCGGATGAAAGCGGTCTCCCGTAAACTTTACGACGATATCCGTCATGACGAAGAACCCCGTCCCGAGTATCACGAACAGGGCGCCGCGAACGTTCGGCGGGAGGGCGTGGAATTTCTCGAAATATCCGCTCATGAACTGCGCTTTATTATTTATTGCGGCCCTGGCGGGTCAGCCACACCGAGGCCGTAAAGATGATCGTTCCCCCGATCCATGTCCAGACATCCGGGAATTCGGCGAAAACCAGCCAGCCGAGCAGCGCCGCCCATATCAGGCGGGTGAAATTGAACGGCATCGCGATAGAAATATCCGCCGCCTGAATGCCCCTGTTATAGGTGCGCTGCAGAACCACACTGGTCGCGCCTATAAAGACGAACAGGCCCCATTGTTCCGGCGTTGGCGCATTCCAGACAATGATTGTCGGGATCAGCAGGATCAGCGACTGGGTGATAAACAGCCAGGCGGCGATGGTGTCCGGCGGGTCCGTGCGGACCAGTGTCTTGATCATGATGGAGACCAGCGCGCCCGAGATCGCCGATCCCAGGGCATAGGCCATGCCGAGATTGAATTCGGCGAAACCGGGGCGGATCACCAGGATCGCGCCCACAAACCCCATGGAAATCGCCAGCCAGCGTTTGCGCCCGGCAACCTCGCCCAGGACGAACCCGGCGATGGCCGCGCCGATCACCGGCTGCAGGAAATTGATCGCCGACATGTCGGCAATCGGGATCAGGGCGACGGCGGCGAAAAGCAGGGTCACGTTGGTTGATGACATGAACCCGCGGATAACGTGCCTGCCGAACTGCCGGGTGCGCATCGCCCCCAGACCTACCCGCATCAGCCAGGGCATCATGAACAGGATCGCGAACGTGTTGCGCAGGAAGGCGATCTGGAACACCTCGATGTCGGGCGCCATGTAGCGCCCGATGGCGATGGAGATCACATAGGTGACCGCAGAGGTCGACATCCAGATGCCGGACCGCACGGGGCCTGGCAGGGCGGCGAAACGGGCGGTCAGTGTCGCGATGGTCATGCTATTCCGATACCCGCGTTGTGGCGGCCGACCGGCGTGCAATCCGGGCTTCGCGCTGGGCAATATAGACGGTCGCGGTGAAGATCAGCGCACCGCCGATGGCGGTGTAGACCGATGGTATCTCGGAAAACAGCACATACCCGAACAGCGCCGCGATGATCAGCCTCGAAAAATCCATGGGCAGGATGATCGACGCGTCCGCGGCCGCATATCCGCGCGACATTGCCCGCTGGCCGAGCGTGCCGACCAGACCCGTGAAGGAAAGCCAGCCAATCTGTTCCCAGGTCGGGGTTTCCCAGACGGCAAGGGCGAGGATCAGCATTACCGGTGCGGTGAACAGAACCATATACATCGTGATGGTATCGGGGGATTCCGTGCGCGACAGGTAGCGGATCAGGATGGCCGCCGCGGCGCCTGCAATGGAGGCGACGAAGACTGCCGCGAGGCCGAGATTGATGGCCTCGAAACCGGGCCGGACCATGACGAGCACCCCGAGGAAGCCGACAGCGAGCGCCGCCCAGCGGCGCTGGCCCACGATTTCGCCGAGGAACACGATGGCGAATATCGTGCCGTAGAGCGGGCGGGTGAACATGATCGCCACGGCATCCGCGAGCGGGATTTCCCCCAATGCGTAGAAAAACCCGAGCGACGCGATCGTGGTCGCGAAAGCCCTCAGCAGAAACCAGGATTTCTTGGTGGTTTTCAGCCCCTGCAGACGCGTGCGGACCATCCACGGCGCCATGACGACAAAACCGATCCCGATGCGAAAGAAGGCGATGATGAAAGTATGCACGTCGCCGGAAAGATGCCGGATCGTCGCCGCCATGGCGGTCAGGCAGACGGCGCTGATCAGGATCCATATCGTTCCCCGAACCGGACCGGACAGGCCGGCGAACCAGTCGGCGACAGCGCCCGTATTCACGCCGGCCGTCATGAGAGCTTTTTCCTGTCGCGGCGCGATTCTGTCTGACCCGCGAAGACCGATGAGCAGAAGATCACGACGCCGCCGACGATGGTCCAGACATCGGGCAGCTCCGAGAAGATTACGAAGCCGATGGCAATCGCGAAGGGCAGGCGCGTGAAATCGAACGGTGTGATCGATCCGACATCGCCGGTCGCGAAGGCGCGGGAATACAGCCGCTGGGCCGTTGTCGAACCGGCGCCGAGCATGAATCCCCAGAACCATTGCTCCGGGGTTGGCCATTCCCAGACGAACAGCACCGCGACGAACGCGAAGGGCAGCATGTAGATCGACTGATAGATCGCGGCCTTGTCCGGCGTGTCGGTGCGCAGCATCACCTTCAGGATCATTGCCGAGAACGCGATGCAGACACCGCCGCCGATCACCATGAAGACGCCGATGTTCACTTCCTGAAACCCGGGTCGGACCACGATCAGCGTCCCGGCAAAGCCGACGGCGAGTGCGATCCAGCGGGTCGCATGGGCGGGCTCTTTCAGCAGCAGAACCCCCGCCAGCGCGATGAACAGCGGAAACGTGAACGAGATCGCGGTCGCATCTCCGATGGGGATCAGCGTCAGGCTGCCAAACCAGCCATACATCGCGATCGTGCTCAACAGGCCACGGGTGACGTAAAGTTTGGTATGCGATGTGCGCAGGACGCCCACGCCCGAGCGCATCAGCCAGGGCAACATCACGACGATGCCGAAGAGGGCGCGGAAAAAAGATATCTCGATGAAATGCAGGTCTTTGGACAGATAGCGCACGATCCCGGCCTGCGCCGCGAAAAACACGGCGCTCAGGGTCATCCAGATGGCGCCTTGCGCGGAAGGCGGCAGCAGGGTGAAAGCTGTTTTTACGGACTGGATCATTCATCGACCATTAGACGACGTAGCGCAGGGAAGGGATAGATGTCGATGCGTTTTCGCCACCCGGTTATTCCGGTCCCTGATATTCCCGGGCGGGATGACGGGCAAACAATATTATTTTACGAGGTCTAAAATTTACTTTGACCCGTAACGGGAACGGTAGCATTTTCCCGACGGATGAATCCTGCCGGTATCGTGTTAAACGTGCGGCGCTGCGCCTATTTGGAGGCCTTTTTAAAATGTCCGGTGTTTGTTCTTCCGGCCTGTTCAGGGCCGGACTTTTGTCATTTGGTATAGTGATTGGCGCTTCTTTTATGATGTCCGACGCTCATGCGCAGGGGGTCGAACTTTCAGGTCGTGCAAAGGCGGCAGACAAGAACAATAACGGCGTTATCGATCGCGACGAGGCGGGCGGGCCGCTGAAAGACAATTTCGTGGAAATGGACTGCAACAAGTCCGGTACGCTGGATGGCGCGGAGATCCGGGGCTTCTTTACCGGTGTTCAGTGCCCGGCGCCGGCAGCAGCCGCACCTGCCGCCGCACCTGTGGCAGCGGCCAAAGCACTGCCGCCCCTGTCCGGTCGCGCGAAGGCGGCGGATGCGAACAATAACGGCGTCATCGATCGTGATGAGGCGGGCGGGCCGCTGAAAGAGAATTTCGCGGAAATGGACTGTGACGGATCCGGCACGCTGGATGGCGCGGAGATCCGGGGCTTCTTTACCGGTGTTCAATGCCCGAAACCCGCCGCCGCCGCATCGGCTGCCACACCAGCTCCATCCCAAGCAGCGTCACCGGAGGCAGCGGACGAGCCCAAAAAGGCTGACGCGCCCCGGGCCGGCGGGCGCCCGCCAAGCGCCGTGCGGGTCGATGCCGTGATTGCCGAGCCGAAATCACAGACCTATCCCGTGATCGGCCGCCTTGTCGCGCAGCGGACGGGCGACGTTGCGTCGCGTATCAACGGCGCTGTGGTCGAAATGAACGTCAGTGTCGGCGATCGCGTCAGCAAGGGCGATGTGATCGCGGTTCTGGCGCTCGAGCGGCTCACGGCCCAGCGCGACAAATATGCCGCGGCGCTCGCAACCCGCAAGGCGATGGTGCAGACCGCGGAGGCCGAAGCCGCCAAGACCGCACAGGAACTTCGCCGGATGTCCGAACTGAGGCAGTCGTCGGCGTTTTCCCGCGCGCGGTACGAAGACCTGCAGCGCGATGTCGACGCGCGCCAGGCGACGCTGGTCGAACGGCGTTCGCAGTTGAAAGAGGCGGAGGCCGAACTCGATCAGGCGGCGATCGATTTGTACGATGGCAGTATTCGCGCGCCGTATTCCGGCGTCGTGAGCGAGAAACATACCGAAATCGGCTCTTACGTGAACGTCGGCAATCCGGTCGTGACGCTGATCAGCGATACCGAGATCGAAGTCGAAGCAGAAGTACCGTCTGACCGTATCGCCGGCCTGACGCCGGGCAGGATCGTGAGATTCCGTCTCGATGACGGGACCGAACACCGGGCGACGGTCCGGTCCATCATTCCGCGCGAAAACGCCCGCACGCGGACCAGGCCTGTCAGGTTCACGCCGCAATTCGGGGAAAAATCCTCGAGCTTCGCCATCAATCAGAGTGTGACTGTCCTCGTGCCGATCGGCAAAATCGAACAGGTCGTTACCGTACACAAGGATGCGATCGTGCATCGCGGACCGAACCAGGTTGTCAGCGTTGTGCGGAACGGCAAGGCCTTTCCCCGTCAGGTGACGCTCGGCGCGGCGGTCGGCAACAGGTATATCGTCGAAACCGGGCTCAGCGCGGGCGATGTCGTGGTCACCCATGGCAACGAAACCCTGCCGCCAGGTGCCGCCGTGCGCGTCCTCAGCGGGGCCGCGCCAAATGCCAATGCCGAGAAGACACCGACCAACTAGAAGACACAGACCAACCAGACGACGACAACCGGTTAACCGGCGCGACCGCGCCATTCGTCAAAGGAACGGAGCAGGCGGATGAACATAATCCGGCTTTCTATAGAACGGCCCATCGCCATTGTCGCCATGGTCCTGATGATCGTGTTGTTCGGCTATGTCGCCCTGCAGCGCATCCCGATCCAGATGGCGCCGGATGTCCGCCAGCCGGTCATCATCATCAAGACGAGCTGGCCCGGTGCCGCGCCCCAGGAAGTCGAGCGCGAAATAATCAATCCGCAGGAAGATGAATTGAAAGGCCTCGAAGGCGTCCGGAAAATGACGTCGAAGGCCCAGCGGAACCAGGGGGAGGTCACGCTTGAGTTCGGGCCGGAGATCAATTTCGACCGGGCCCTCTTGCTGGTCGCCAACCGGCTCGACCGGGTATCCGGATATCCGGAAGAAGCGGATGAGCCCGTCCTGTCCACATCCGGCACGGAAGACAACGCCATCGCGTGGTTCATCATCACCCGCCAGGAGGGCAATACCCGCCCGATGGTCGAGAACGGCGATTTTCTGGCCGATGTCATTCAGGAGCGGATCGAGCGGGTCAACGGGGTCGCCGGGGCCAATATTTTCGGTCAGACCGAACGCGAAATGTCCGTCACGATCACGCCGGAGAAACTCGCCCGCTACGGCATGACGGTGAGCTCCGTGCTCCAGCGTTTGCGGTCGGCCAATGCGTCGATCACCGGCGGTGACGTCGAAGAGGGCAAGCGCCGCTATGTCGTCCGCACCGAGGGCGATCTGAACACCACCCAGCTGGTCGAGGACGTCGTCCTGCGGAGCGACGGCGAAGGCGGGCGCGGCGTCGGCCGGGTGCTCGTGCGCGATATCGCCGACGTGTCCATCGGTTACAAAAAGGCCCAGGCCCGTCTGCGCATGCTCAACCAGCCTGCGCTGGCCTTCAACATCACGCGGGAACAGGGCGCCAACGTCATTAAGACCATGGCCGACGTCCGCGCGGTCATCAAGGAGCTTGCCGACGGGCCGGTGAAGCGTCAGGGCCTGGTCATCGAGCAGGTCTATGACGAGACAGACTACATCAATTCGTCGATCGATCTTGTCCGGACGAATATCATTTACGGCGGTATTCTCGCGATCATTGTCCTGATGATTTTTCTGCGGTCATGGCGGCCGACGGCGGTTGTGGCGATGTCGATCCCGGTATCGGTCATCGGCTCTTTCGTTGCGATGGCGCTGCTCGGCCGCTCGCTGAACGTGATCAGCCTTGCCGGCATTGCGTTCGCGGTGGGCATGGTTGTCGATGCCGCGATCGTCGTGCTCGAAAATATTTTTCGGCTGCGCCAGGAGGGGAAATCCCGCGCCGAAGCGGCCTATTACGGCGCGCAACAGGTCTGGCCGGCGGTGCTGGTCTCGGCGCTGACGACGGTCATGGTCTTTATCCCGATCCTTATTATGGATCTTGAGGTCGGTCAGTTGTTCCGCGATATCGCGGTGGCGATCTCCGTATCCGTCATGCTGTCCCTGCTGGTCGCGGTGACCCTGATCCCGGCGCTGGCCAACGGGCTTCTGGGTGGCGTCAAGACCGAAATGGGCGCGATCCGTGTGCCGGGGATTGACGATCTGGCCCGCGGCTTTACCCGTTTCTGGGCAGGCTATGCGCGCTTCGTCGTGCGCTACAAGACAATGGCGGTCGCGATTGTCGCCCTTATTGTCGTGGTCGCCGGAACGATTTCCGTTCTCATCATGCCGAAGCTGGATTATCTGCCGCAGGGCAACCGGAACCTGATGTTCGGCATTGTCCTGCCGCCGGCCGGCTACAATATCGATACCAACGAAGGCATCGCGCGCAACATCGCGGATTCGACGAAAAAATACTGGTCGCGCGGCGCCTATGCCGAGATCAACAAGCCCGAAGACCAGAAAATCGACAGGTTCTTCTATGTGGCGCGCCTTGGCAGCATGTTCATGGCGGCGACCCATGTGAATCCCCAGAAAGCGGGCGAACTGAAGGAATTGATCGAAGGTCCGGCCCGGGCCGAACCGGGCGTTTTCGCCTTCATGTTCCAGCCGTCCCTGTTCGGGCGTTCCGTCGGTTCGGGGCGCGCGATCGATATCGAGATTTCAGGCCCGGACCTCGAGGTGGTTTACGGCGTCGGCCGCGAGGTGTTCTTCGCAGCGCGTGAAGTGTTGCCGCCGAGCCAGGGAAACAGCATCCGCCCGCGGCCGGCCCTGACACTCGGCGAGCCGGAGGTCCGGATCACGCCGGATCGCGTACGCCTGTCGGATAACGGGTTGTCGGCCCGGGAACTCGGCGAATCCGTCGATGCCTTCAACGACGGGATACGCGTCGCGGAGGTCACCGTCGAAGGGAAACGCATCGACCTCACTCTCAAAGGTCCGGAGCTTGACCGGGAATCTACCCAGGCTATCCGGTCGCTGCCGGTGGTGACATCCGACGGGCGGATCGTACCGGTCGGTAATCTGGCGGATGTCAGGGAAACGACGGGGCCGACGGAAATCCAGCGCATCGAACGGTCGCGTGCCATGACGATCAGCGTCAGTCCGAATGACGGCATTCCGCTTGAAGAGGCCGAGGAGCTTCTCGAAGCAAAGGTGCTCGCGCCGATCCGCGCGCGCGGCCTGCCCGAGGGGGTTCGCTTCCGGATCGGCGGCAGTGCCGACAAGCTCAAGGAAACCTGGAACCACATGCAGCTCGACCTGGTGATGGCCCTGGTGATCGTGTTCCTGGTGATGGCGGTTCTGTTCGAGAGCTTCCTCTATCCGTGGATCGTGATGCTGACGGTGCCGGTCGCCGCGGCGGGCGGTCTTGGCGGCCTGGCGTTGCTGAACACCTATGTGGCGCAGTCGCTCGACATGCTGACGATGCTGGGCTTCGTGATCCTGATCGGGATCGTCGTGAACAATGCGATCCTGCTCGTGCATCAGACGCTGTTCCACATCCGAGAAGACGCGATGGATGTGAATACCGCCATCGAGACGGCAACCCGCAACCGCATCCGTCCGATCTTCATGTCGACGCTGACCTCGGTATTCGGAATGCTGCCGCTGGTCGCCTTTCCCGGACCGGGCTCGGAGCTCTATCGCGGGCTCGGCGCCGTCGTGCTCGGCGGTCTGTCCCTATCGGCCGTTCTCACGATGGCGATCGTGCCGCCGATGATGTCGATTACGGTCGGTGTCGTCGAGGGCCGCAAGGCGCGCCGCGCCGCCCGCGATCAGGCGGTCGCAGCGGAGTAGCCGTTGTAGTAAACTGGCGGCATGACGGAAGATATTCAGACCCTTGCCCGGCTGATAGAGGACGCCCGCCGCGTCGTGGTGTTCACCGGCGCCGGCATTTCGACGGAATCCGGCATTCCCGACTTTCGCAGCCCGACCGGTATCTGGTCGCAGACGACTCCGATCTATTTCGATGAATATGTCTCGTCGGTCGACGCCCGGCGCGAAGCGTGGCGGCGCAAGTTCGAAATCGACAGGGACATGATCGGCGCGGAACCCAATCGCGGTCACCGGGCCGTGGCGAAGCTCGTGCGTACCGGCAAGGTCAGCGCGGTGATCACCCAGAACATCGACGGGCTTCACCAGGAATCGGGCGTTCCGGATACCCATATGATCGAACTGCACGGCAATGCGACCTATGCGACATGTCTGACCTGTTCGTCGCGATACGAACTGGAACCGATCAAGGCTGCTTTCCAGGAAACCGGCACACTGCCCCAATGCCAGTTCTGCGGCGGTATCGTCAAAACCGCCACGATCTCGTTCGGCCAGGCGATGCCGCAGGAGCCGATGGAGCGCGCGCGGGACGAAACCCTGGCAAGCGATCTGTTTCTTGCCATCGGCTCGTCGCTGGTCGTCTATCCGGCGGCGGGTTTTCCCGTCATGGCCAAGAAAAACGGCGCAAAGCTGGTGATCCTGAACCGCGATCCGACGGACCTCGACGATATCGCCGATCTGGTGCTCAATCGTGAAATCGGGCCGACGCTGGGCGAGGCGGCGAACGTCAACTGAAAGCGCCCGCCGGCGGCGTGGTCATTTCGTTGTTTGTTTCGGGGGCTTTTTCAGGAACATCCTGCTCAGGCCGTAAAGCGCGCTGAAAAGCTGGTCGAACTGCGCCTTGAATGTCTCCCAGTCCGGCGCGGGTTTTGCGGTGGACTGAAGTTCCGCGTGAATGTCCGCCAGCGATCTCTCGCCGTCGATCAGCATCAGGACCGGTCCGGCAAGGTCGGGAAGCGGCAGCGAGATTTTGACCCCCGCCATATCCACCTTCAGCGACATGCCGGGTTTGATCTGTGCGCCGAGCGACGGCCCGTCATTGTCCCTCATCACCGGGATCGTGTCGGCGGTGTCTGGGACCGCGATTGTGCTGGTCTTGTTGTCGTCCCGAACCACGTAAAGAATATGGGTCTTCATGTTGCCCGCCAGAAGTTCGGCAAAGGCGCAGCGCTGGACCCAGTCTAATCCGGCTGCGCGTTTCACCAGCTCTGGCGATGTCAGATAGACGCTCGGCTCGTAGCGGGCGGGGTCGATGAAGTTGACCGGTCTCATGCCGCCCTGCTGAACCAGCGCCGCGAGCTCGGGCACGGAATAGGCGCGGTCGCGGCGGTGCAGCAAAAGATCGTAGATCCCCGCATCGCCCTGGTTCAGGTGATCGCCGACATAGGGATTGCGTTTGAGCCAGTTGGAGTCCGGCAGTTCGCCCAGAAGCTGCCGGGCCGTGGAAATACGTTCCGGATCCGGCGCGTCCCCGGCGATCATCTGCAGCATTGCCTGGGCGTGATAGACCCCTGTCCGCCCCAGCGGGGCATATACCATCAGGCCGATGCCGCCGCCGGGGTTCAGCGCTTCTCTCAGCGCTTTCAGCCCGGCCACGGGGTCTTCCAGATGGTGCAGCACGCCGCAGCAGTCGATGTAGTCGAACGTACCGATGTCCTGCCCGGCAATGGATTCGATGGCGCCGTGGATGAATTTCGTATTGGTCAGGCCGCGTGCTTTTATGCGGGCCTCGGCGATTGCCGAGGATGCTTTTGAAATGTCGAGGTGAACGATCTCCGCATCGATTCCTGCCGCCGCGTGCTGGGCGGCCAGCATCACCGTCGCATCGCCGGTGCCGCCGCCGGCGACAAGTATCCGGAAGGGCCCGGCGGTAGTCCGCACGCCGCCCAGGATATGATGTTCGATCTCGCAGATATGGCTGGGCGAGCCCGCGATCAGGCGCTTGGCCTCATCGGCGGGGTCCCTCGGCGGATAGGGATAGTTCTCGTACTGGCCGCGCAGATCGTCATTCATAAGTCTTTTTTCCTTCTCCTTGCGCGATTCATCCCCGGCTGTAGAATCCGGCCGCATGCGAGGATATTTTGGTATCGGAATAGAAGGCGTCAGCAAGCCGATGAATGTCGGCAACCTGGTGCGATCCGCTCATGCTTTCGGCGCAAGCTTCGTCTTTACCGTTGCTGCGAATTACGACATTGCCCGAAGCCGGTCTGACACCTCCGATACCCCCGCACAGGTGCCGTTCTACCCATTCGATTCGATGGAGTCGATGCGTCTGCCCGCGGGCTGTGCGCTGGTCGGCATAGAGATTGACGATACGGCGATCGACCTGCCGAGCTTCCGTCACCCGCGCCGGGCCGCCTATGTTCTGGGGATGGAACGCATCGGCCTTACTGATGCCATGATTGCGTGTTGCGATCATATCGTCAAAATACCGACAAAGTTTTCGCTTAACCTCGCAACCACCGGCGGGATTGTCATGTACGATCGCATGCTGTCGATGGGACGCTTCGCAGATCGGCCGGTGATGGCGGGCGCCCGGCCCGAGCCGCTGCCGGATCTTGTTTTCGGCAAGCCGGTTGTCAGACGTAAAAAGCAGAGTGTTAAAGGAAATCGATGAAATATTTCGCAATTGCCCTGGTCGTTTTCGTTGCATCTTTCGCCACCCCGTCATCCGCCAGGCAGATCGGCGCTTTCAAGGACTGGTCGGCCCATTCAGAGGGCAAGGGGGAAGCGCAAACCTGCTGGATGTACAGTGAACCGGTCAAGGACGAGGGCAAGTATACGAAACGCGGTCGTATTTACATGCTCATCACCCACCGCCCCGGCGAAAAGGTCTCCAACCAGGTCCAGTTCACGGCGGGGTATACCTTCAAGCAGGGCAGCGCCGTGCAGGTTGTTATCGGTGAGAAGACCTTCGAGCTGTTCACCAATCGCGATACCGCCTGGGCGCGCAGCACCGAGGATGATCGGAACATTGTCGCCGCCATGCGCGCCGGCGCGAGCATGATCGTCACCGGGATATCGTCCCGCGGCACGAAAACGAAGGATACGTATTCCCTGTCGGGCGTTACGGCTGCGCATAATGCGATCGGAAAGACCTGCGGCGTCAGCTGAGTCTGACTGGTTCCGCCCGGATTAAATTTACTCTAGACTGCCGGCATGGAGATGGCAGTCCCTGACATGAAGCGGAATGTGACGCTGCTGGCGCTTTGCCAGGGCTATGCGCAGACTTCCGTTACCGTGATCATCAGTGTGTCCGCGCTGGCGGCCCTGACCATCATCGAAGACAAATCGCTCGCCACCCTGCCGCATGCGTTCATGTGGATGGCCACTGCGCTCGCGGCAACGCCGGCATCGATGCTGATGCGCAAACTCGGACGGCGCGCGGGGTTCAGCATCGGCGCCATATTCGGCTATGCGGGCTGCCTTTTATGCGCCCTGGGGCTGGATTACGGCAATTTCTGGGTTTTTATTGCGGGAACGTCCTGTATGGGGGCGTTCAACGCCTTCAATCAGTATCTTCGGTTTGCCGCCGCGGAAACGGCGACGGAGTCTTTCCGCCCAAAGGCAATTTCCCTTGTGATCGGCGGCGGAATCGTCGCCGCCTTTGTCGGCGGCACGCTGGCCGGTCAAACCGGGCTTTTGCTGATGCCCACGTTTCTGGCGACCTACCTGATCCTCGCGGTGACGCCCATTCTGATGGCGATTACCATCCAGTTCGTTCGCATGCCGGAACCGGATGCGCCGGTCCTGGCGCCCGGCCAGAAACAGTCCACCGGCCGCCCGTTGCTGGAGATCATGAGGCAACCCGCCTTCATCGTGGCGGCGACGGGCACGTCGGTCGCCTGGGCCGGGATGATCCTGATGATGGCCGCGACGCCGCTGTCGATGCATCATGCGGGGCTGGTCAGCGACGTCCCCTTCGTGATCCAGTGGCATATGTTCGCCATGTTCGCGCCGTCCTTCATCGCCGGTTCCCTGATTGGCAGATTCGGGTACCAGAAGGTCGTGATGCTGGGGTTCATCCTGTTTTTCGGCGGGACGATCGCCGGGTTGATGGGACTGTCGATCTTTCACTTCTTCATCACCAACATAATGATCGGGGCGGGCTGGAATTTCATGCTGATCGGATCCACCGCGCTTCTGGTCACCTGTCATACCGAGGCGGAAAAGGGCAAGGTGCAGGGCGCGAATGACACCATCGCGTATCTGCTGTCGGCGATTTCGTCGTTCTTTGCCGGCTACCTGCAGATCAAGTATGGCTGGGATGCGGTCATGATCGCGATCCTTCCGCAATTGCTTCTCGTGGTACTGGCCGTCGCCTGGATGCGCTTTGCCGGGGTTCGCGCCGTCCCCGCGGAATAAGGGCCTGCGGCGCACGGTTCAGTGACGGCCTTCCTGTTTCGCCAGTTGCCATGTCCCGATAAAAATGACGACGGCGCCGACCATGGTCCAGATTCCCGGGACTTCTGCGAAAAAGATATAGGCTGCCAGTGCCGTCAGCGGCAGACGGATGAATTCGATCGGGATGATGATGCTGGCATCGGCCCGTTTCATCGCCTGCGCAAGGCACATATGGGCGGCCCAGGCGGTTCCGCCCATCATCAGGATCATTGGAATGTCGCTGACGGGCGGGGTGCGCCAGTCCATCGCGGTCGGTATTGCAGAGAACAGCACCAGATAGATGTTCAGGTTGACCACGATCAGGCGGGCAGGCTCTGTCCGGGACAGCAGCTTGGTACAGATATCCCCGCTCGCATATCCCGCCGCGGACAGGAAGACCACCAGCGCCATGATATTGAACGCCTCGGCGCCAGGACGCAGGATGATCAGCACCCCTGTGAAGCCGATCACGACGGCCAGCCAGCGGGGGCGGGTGATGTGCTCGCGCAGGATCACAACCGACAGGATCAGGCCGATGATCGGCAGGGTGAAATGCAGCGCCACCGCTTCCGCCAGCGGTAGAACGGCGATGGCAAAGAACCAGGCGGAGACGCCGATAAACGTGCTCAGCCCGCGCGCGGCGTAAAGCCCGCCGAGTTTGTTCGGCCGGAAGGTATATGCGGTCTGGCGCCAGACGCGGATCACCATCGGCAGGCCGATCGCGAGGCTGATGACGCTGCGCAGAAAGACCTGTTCGAAGGGGGGGATGGTATCTGCCAGATAGCGGACGGCGATGATCATCGCCGAGAAACTCGCCGTCCCCGCCATCATCCATAGGAGACCCTGCATTACGGGGGTCAGCTTCATGTCTGGGCCTTCTGATGGACGAAAGAACGCACTGAAATACTTTAGTTGATCGCGCGATGGGTGCGCCTATATTGCCGCCATGTCAATCATAGCAGAACCCGCCATAAAGACCCCCGATACCGGGAAGATCGACCTCGTTGGAATGTCGCGCGCCGAAATGGCCGCGGCGTTCGACCGGCTCGGCTTGCCCGCGTTCCGTGTAAAGCAGGTCTGGCACTGGATTTACCACCACGGCGTCCGCGATTTCAGCGAAATGACGACCATCGCCAAGGGCATGCAAAGCGAGCTTGCCGGCATTTTCGACATATCGCGCCCCGGCATTGCGACCGAACAGACCTCGACCGATGGGACCCGGAAATGGCTGATGTCCTTCGCGGACGACAAGATGGCGGAGGCCGTCCATATCCCCGAATCCGACCGGGGGGCGGTCTGTATCTCGTCGCAGGTCGGCTGCACGCTCAACTGCCGGTTCTGTCATACCGGCACGCAGCTGATGGTGCGCAACCTCACCGCGGCTGAAATCGTCGGCCAGTTCATGCTGGCGCGCGATTCCTACGGCGAATGGCCGTCATCGAAAGAACCCCGCCAGCTGACCAATATCGTCATGATGGGCATGGGTGAGCCGCTCTATAACTATGACAACGTGGTCAAGGCGCTGCGCATCGTGATGGACGAGGAAGGCATCAACGTTTCGCGCCGCCGGATCACGCTGTCGACGGCAGGGGTGGTGCCGATGATCCCGCAGGTCGGCGCCGATCTCGGCGTGCAGCTTGCGATCTCGCTGCATGCGGTCAATGACGACCTGCGCGACGAAATCGTGCCGATTAACAGGAAATACCCCATCGCCGAGCTGCTGGACGCCTGCCGCGCCTACCCGGAAGCGCGCAATTCCCGGCGGATCACGTTCGAATACGTCATGCTCAAAGGGGTGAACGACACCCCGGCGGATGCCCGCGAACTGGTGCGCCTGATCAGCGGCATCCCGGCCAAGATCAACCTTATTCCGTTCAATCCCTGGCCGGGTGCGCCGTATGAATGCTCGACCGACGAGGATATCGCCGCGTTTGCCGATATCGTGAACCGGGCCGGCTATTCGTCGCCGGTGCGCACCCCCCGCGGCCGCGACATTTTCGCCGCCTGCGGCCAGCTCAAAACCGAAAGCCTGCGGGAGCGGAAATCCGCGTAAGCCCGCTTGCTGCACCGGCTGTAATCCCTATACTCCGCCGCGATCAAACAAAGGGATATCACATGGCCGGACCAAGACCCGGAGAGGTCAACAAGATCGTTCTCGCCTATTCGGGCGGGCTGGATACATCCGTCATCCTCAAATGGCTGCAGGAAACCTATAACTGCGAGGTGGTGACCTTCACCGCCGATCTCGGCCAGGGCGAAGAGGTCGAACCGGCGCGGCAGAAGGCCCAGGCCGCCGGGGTGAAGGAAATCTTCATCGACGATTTGCGCGAGGAATTCGTGCGCGATTTCGTGTTTCCCATGTTCCGCGCCAACGCGCTGTACGAAGGCATTTACCTGCTCGGCACCTCGATCGCCCGGCCGCTGATCTCCAAGCGCCAGATCGAAATCGCCCGCCAGGTCGGCGCCGATGCCGTGAGCCACGGGGCGACCGGCAAGGGCAACGACCAGGTCCGGTTCGAACTCGGTTACTACGCGCTGGAGCCGGATATCAAGGTGATCGCACCCTGGCGCGAATGGGATCTCGATTCCCGCACCAAGCTGATGGAGTTCGCCCGCGAGCATCAGATTCCCATTTCCCGCGACAAGATCGACGAGCCGCCGTACTCGACGGACGCCAACCTGCTGCATATTTCCTATGAAGGAAAAGCGCTGGAAGACCCGTGGGTCGAGGCGGACGATGCCATGTATACCCGCTCCGTGTCGCCGGAGGCGGCGCCCGATACGCCGACTTATGTCGAGATCGATTTCGACCAGGGCGATGCGGTGGCGGTCGACGGTGTCGAAATGTCGCCCGCGACCCTGCTGACGAAGCTGAACGAGCTCGGCGGCGCCAACGGGATCGGGCGCATCGATATCGTCGAAAACCGCTATGTCGGCATGAAATCCCGCGGCGTCTATGAAACGCCGGGCGGGACGATCCTGATCGCGGCCCATCGCGGCATTGAATCGATCACGCTCGACCGGGGCGCCGCGCACCTGAAGGACGAGCTCATGCCGCGCTATGCGGAGCTCGTGTATAACGGCTTCTGGTTCGCGCCGGAGCGCGAGATGATCCAGGCGGCGGTGGACGAAAGCCAGAAATACGTTTCCGGCACGGTGCGCCTGAAGCTCTTCAAGGGCAGCGTCAGCGTGGTCGGGCGTAAATCGCCGGTCAGCCTGTATTCCGAACAGCACGTCACGTTCGAGGCGGACACCGTCTACGATCAGCGCGATGCCGAAGGGTTCATCAAGCTGAACGCCCTGCGTCTGCGCCTGATGAACGCCCGGAAGAAATGACGGCAGGGGGTTCTGCCCCGCCATCGCAGTTTCTTCGCAGTGCATTCTGGGCGATCCTGACGGCGATCAGCTTCGCCTTCATGATGACCAGCGTCCGCTATATGGACGGGAAGTTCGATGCATTCCAGATCGTCCTGTTCCGGGCACTGATCGGTATCCTGCTGGTGATTCCGCTGGTCTCGCGCTTCGGGTTCGGGACGCTGAAGACGGACAAGCTGCCGCTGCACGTGGTGCGGACCCTGTTCGCGCTGTTCGCCATGGCGACGCTGTATTACGCGCTTGCCGATATTCCGGTCGCGCAGGCAATCGCCCTGACATTCCTGATCCCGCTGTTCACCACGATCGCCGCCGGTCTGGTGCTGCGGGAATCCGTCGGCATTCACCGGTGGGGGGCGACCCTGATCGGATTCGCCGGCGCGATGGTGATCATCCGGCCGGGCGTGATCGAGATCGACCTGCCGGTCATGCTGGTGGTCCTGTCCTCGGCCCTCTATGCCGGCGCCTGGTCCAGCGTCAAAATTCTCACCCGCACGGATTCGCCCGCCGTCACCGTGTTTTGGCTGAACGTGATGATGCTGCCCCTGACCGCGATCCCGGCGGCATTCCTGTGGGTGGCGCCGGACTGGTCCGACGCCCTGCCCCTGGCGGTGATGGCGTTGTCCGGCTGGTCCGCCCATTTCTGCCAGGCGCGCGCGTTCGAGCATTCCGACGCCAGCGCCGTGATGCCCTTCGACTTCCTGCGCCTGCCGCTCGGCGCCCTGTTCGGATTTGTGCTCTTCGCGGAGTTTATCGATATCTGGACCTGGGCCGGCGCTGTGATCATTTTCGTGTCCGGCTATTACATCACCCTGCGGGAGGCCCGGCGCAACCGTGCTGCAAAAGCGGCAGCACAGATCGAAAACTGAGGCGGTCAGACCGGGAAAAGGTTCATCCCGAAGACGTTTTCGTGCAGATACAGGAACGTGAAATAGAGCACGGTGGCCAGTATGACCCGCCACCAGCCGACATCGCTCATCACCAGTGACCGGCGTCCCTGAAGGATCGCCTTGAACGGGGTTCTGCCCGTACCGGCTTCGAAGGCCCGCCATGCATCGTCGGCATTGGCGCGCCGGCGGGCGTCGATATGCATCATGCCGAACGTCGCCAGCACCCAGAAGCCGCCGAAAAACAGGATGGCCGCGACATCGCCGCGCACGAACAGATGCGCCCCGGACCAGAGCGAGAACGCGGCCAGGATGGGGTGGCGGACAATGGCGTAGATGCCTTTGCCGGGGGCGGCCTCGTGATGCAGCGCGTCCATGCCGATCAGTGTCGGGTTTTTTGTCGTGATGCCGCACAGGAAGAAAAAGACCGCGAAATACATCAGAATCAGGATCACCGGTGGGCCCAGCAGGCCCACATCCCAGATGCGATGAACCGGGGCTGCGTTGTAGGCGTTGATCATCCAGACGAGGGCGGCGATCATCAGAACCGAATAGACAATCCGAAACGGTCCGTCGCCGATCGCACCGGCCACCGGTCCGCGTATCGGCGCGGACGACATCAGGAAATGTCCGACGGTAAAGGCAAGGCTTGCGATCAGCAGAGGCAGATAGTCGGCAGGCATGTCGGCGTCGTCTTGCTGTTGCGACGGGAGGCAGCCCGATTATACCGGGTTATCAGATATCGGGAACGTCAATTCCGTTCTGGATGCAGGCGGCGACCAGCGTATTGCGCAGCAGGCAGGCGATGGTCATCGGCCCGACGCCGCCCGGCACCGGCGTGATCCCGCCCGCGACCTCGACCGCTTCGTCAAAGGCGACATCGCCGACAAGCCGCATCCTGCCTTCCTCGGCGGCCGGCACCCGGTTGATACCGACATCGATGACCGTCGCCCCCGGTTTGATCCAGTCGCCCCGTATCATCTGCGCACGCCCCACGGCGGCGACCAGGATATCCGCCGTCCGGCAGACGGCCGGCAGGTCGGCGGTGCGCGAATGGGCGATGGTCACCGTGCAGTCGGCCGACAGCAGAAGCTGCGCCATCGGCTTGCCGACGATATTGGACCGCCCGACGATCACCGCGTTCAATCCTGTAAGGTCGCCGAGCCGGTCTTCAAGCAGCATCAGGCAGCCGAGCGGCGTGCACGGCACCATCCCGCCGCGCCCGGTCGCCAGAAGGCCCACATTCCGAAGGTGGAACCCGTCGACGTCCTTGGCCGGATCGATGGCGTCGATCACGGCATGGGGATCGATCTGATCGGGCAGGGGAAGCTGCACGAGAATGCCGTTGACGGCGGGGTCGCGGTTCAGTTTGTCGATGACCGCCAGCAGATCCTTTTGCGAGGTGTCGGCGGGGAGCGTTTCGCCCAGCGAATTCATGCCTGTTTCGACGGTCTGCTTGTTCTTGTTGCGCACATAGACCTGGCTTGCCGGATCTTCCCCGACCAGCACCGCGGCGAGACCCGGGACGATCCCATGGCCGGCTTTCAGCTTTGCCGTTTCTTCCGCGACGCGGGCGCGCAGGCGTTCGGCGAAGCTCTTGCCGTCAATACGTTTTGTCGCGTGTTCTGCCTCGGACATTCCCGTGCTTTCTGTCGTCATACCCGTGCCGGTTGCCGGCTGCGCCCCGGAGGACGATCGCCGGAAACAGGTTCTAGCGGGCGAAATCGAAAATGAGATCGCGGATGAAATACAACAGCAGGATCAGCACCACCGGCGACAGATCCAGCCCGCCCATGTTCGGCAGCAGACGCCGGATGGGGCGCAGCGCCGGTTCGGTGAGCTTGTAAAGCGTGTCCACGATCATATAGACGACACGGTTCGATGTGTTGATCACGTTGAAGTTGATCAGCCAGCTCGCGATCACGGCGAGAAACAGGATCCAGATATAGAGAGAGACAACGTTGTCGATCAGATTCAGGACGGCGGTCATGTCGAATTCCGTGTTTTCCGTGGTTTCCGGGGCTTCGAGAGCGTGCGAAGCGGTCGCGGGAGCCTAGCGATGCCGCGATTCGGACGCAAGCGGCGAGCGTGTCTTCAAATCCTTTCGAAACCCTTTCTGACTGCTTGACAGACAGGGGTCCCGAAACCATTATCCGCCCCGCCCGGCCCTGAAAGGGACCGGCACGGTGGGGCCGTAGCTCAGCTGGGAGAGCGCAGCGTTCGCAACGCTGAGGTCGGGAGTTCGATCCTCCTCGGCTCCACCAATTTTTCGTCGGGACCTTTCCCGATCCTCCGTCATTGTTCTTATCATTCTCTTTTTTCGCTGCATCCGGCCCTCCTTCGACTTCGGCGCGGGATCGTCGGTGTCGTTTCTTGCGGTCGAAAACAACAAACACAAAAAAACAACCCCATGCACCCGAAGGGATGATGCGCCGCACTTTCTCCGCGCCACTCTTCGAGGCCGGCAATGTGCAGAAGTGCTGCGGCGATCGCCGCGCTGTCCATGAATCGGCGCGGGCGATCAGGAGTCGGAATGCTCTTCGGGCCCTGTGATGGGCCCCGCATGATCGGTTATCGATTGTACGGCGACAAAAGCGGCTACATTTCCGTTGGTATCAAGCGTGGGTCTGATCGATACGTGATTGAGGAACTGACTGCCGTCTTTCCGGTAATTCACGATCCGGACTTTTACCGGCAGGATATTCTCGAGCGCGTGGCGGATAACGGCGACCGAGTCCGGGTCCGTGAGCGGGCCCTGGAGGAAACGACAGTTCCGGCCGATAATCTCCGACCGGGAATAGCCTGTCATTTTTTCAAATTCGGGCGTCAAGTAAACGATCGGGTTGTCCGGCAGGTTCGGGTCCGTGATGACACAGGACCGTGCGAGTTCCTGCGTCGAAATCAGTTGCATCGCCTGGTCCAGGGTCAGGGCGCGGTCGTTTGCCATAGGACCTTTGAGTATGGCGCGCGCTGCGGGAAACCGCATTTCCACCGTCGTGCCGTCACCCACCGTACTGATTAGCTTGAGCGAACCCCCATGCATTTCGGCGAAAGAGACCGTCAGGGGCAGGCCGAGACCCGTGCCCTCGTATTTCCGGCTGAGGCCTGAATCCGCTTGCTCGAAAGGCGCCAGGATTCGCTCGATATCGTCGCTTGCGATGCCGATTCCCGTATCGGAGACCCGGATGATGTGACCGTCCTCCGCCGAGAAATTGGCGGCTATCGTTACCATCCCGTGTGAGGGCGTGAACTTGATCGCATTCGCTATCAGATTGGTGAGCATTTGTCCCAGCTTGAGCTCGTCGCCCAAAAGAAACGGCAGGTCGTCAGCGAAAAGGGTCGATACCGTGAGGTCCGCCTTTTCCGCCTGAACCGACAGGCGCTGGATGATCGTCCGGACGATCATGGGGATATTGACGGGCGCTTCGTTGAGCTCGGACTGCCCGGCCTCGACCTTCGACAGATCAAGTATGTCATTGACGATTCTCAGGAGGTCCTGGCCGGATTTTTTGATGTCGTACGTGTATTCGCGATATACCGGTTGAGTGAATGCGCCCGGCGAGGCGTTCAACATCAGGTCGGAGAAGCCGATAATCGCGTTCAGCGGCGTCCGCAGCTCGTGGCTCATATTTGCGAGGAACTCCGATTTCGCGGTATTTGCCTGTTCCGCAGCGACTCTCGCGGCTTTCAGGTCTTCGATCCTTTCGATCTGATCCGTGATATCGGTGGTCGTACCGCGATAGCCGGTGAAGTTTCCATCCCTGTCGAAGACGGGATTCCCGCTTATCTGCCGGTGCTGGCGCCGGCCGTTTTCGTCGACATAGTGATATTCGAAGTGACGGAACGGTTCATGTCTTGCCAGTACCTCGCGATGGCTGTCGAATTGTGAACTATTGTCACGAAAAGGCGGGAGTTCCCAGCGTTTCAGGCCGATCAGCACGGAATGCGGAAAGACGGTTTGCTGGGTGTTCTGCGAGACATAGGTGAAACGATGATCGGCGTCTGTCTCCCAAATCCACTCTCCGCTCGCCTCGGCGATATCCCGGAACCGCGCTTCGCTTTCCTCGGCAACTGCGATGGCGGCTTTCAGATCTTCGATTATTCGCACCTGATGTGTGATATCTGTCACTGTCCCGCGATAGCCCCTGAAGTTGCCGTCTTTGGTAAAAACAGGGGTTCCAGTCACACGCCGGTCTTGGCGCTGCCCTTCTCGATCGATGAAAAAATACTCGAAATTCCGGAAAGGCCGGTGCTCGTCGAGCGTCTTTCTGAGATCATCAAACTGCGCGTCATCTATTTTGACATCGGGCAATTCCCATCGCGCCCGTCCGATAAGCTGAGAAGAAGTAAAACGACGATTTGATCCGTTATCGGAATGATAGGTGTAACGATGATTTTCGTCGGTTTCCCAAACATATTCTCCCGAGGCATCAACCAGGTCACGAAACCGCACCTCGCTCTCCTCGGCGACCGAAACGGCGGTTTCGGCCTCGCGCAAGGCGACCTGCAGTTCCAGTTCGTCAACGACGATCGCGGCAAGGGCCGTGATATGTTCCTTCCATGTGTCGGGAATCTGCCGGACCTCGGGATACAGCGCGCACAGCGTTCCGACCCGGTAGCCCTTTCTCGTTATCAGCGGCGCCCCCAAATAGGTACGTATATGGGGATGACCCGTAACCAGCGGGTTATCCCGGAACCGGTCGTCGGTTGTCGCATCCGCGACAATGAACAGATCGTCCTGGAGAATCGTATGGGCGCAGAAAGCAATGTCTCTAGGAGTTTCCGTCGCCTCCAGCCCGACACGGGATTTGAACCATTGGCGGTCCGTATCGACCAGCGAAATCAGGGTAATCGGCGCTTCGCAAATGTCCCGGGCGAGCTTGGTGATGCGGTCGAATTTCTGTTCGGGGGGCGTGTCGAGGACGGCATATCGGTCCAGCGCAGCGATACGTGCCGCTTCATCGGGTGGAAAGTCAGTCACTGCGCCAGCTCCTCACTACAATCGCGAACGATGCCCGGTAACCGGGCGCATTGTCGGTTTCGTATGGCGGGGGTGAGATATGCAGACTGGTTACAAGACCATCCATCAACAGCGCCTGCCAACGACTATCGATGGATTAACCACGTTCCAATACAATCGACCCCTGGAACGCCAAATCGTTGTTAACCATACTATGTTAATGAGATTGAATTGCCATATTTATTGTAAATTTTTGTAATTATTTTTTATAATAAAATATGAAATATCCCTATTTTTTAATGAAAAAATTAAAATTTACGAATAATAATTAACATTTATCTCAAAATAAAAATATATCTCGTTTTGTTTAATTCCATTTAAGATTACTATTTTACAAAAAATTTGGAATAAATAATTTTTAATCATAAAGAAAATATTATTATTCTCCCGTGATTATTTTCGAGGTTGAATCTTTTCTAAGTGAAAAATCTATCTAGATCATAGGTGGCGCTCTGTTTGGCGGGAATGGCTTTGCGGAATGACGTTTCCGCCCGCATCCGGACCACCTTCGGAATAGTCGCTCCTGCCGAGGCGTTCTATACTGCCCCTCCCCGGTCCCGCGGGGGGCTGCAGGTCATAAATAGAAAAGCGCGCCACGCGCAGGAGGATGGGTGAATCCGTGCTGACACATGAAAGGAACATGCTGGTAACCGAAACCGGTCCCGGCACCCCGATGGGAAACCTGTTCCGCCGATACTGGATACCCTTCCTGCTTTCCGAGGAAGTGGCCGAGAGGGACGGACCGCCCGTCCGCGTCAAACTGCTGTCCGAACGCCTGATCGCTTTCCGCGACAGCGAGGGCCGGATCGGCCTGATAGAAGAATTCTGCGCGCACCGGCGCGTGTCGCTCTGGTTCGGGCGCAACGAGGAATCGGGCATTCGCTGTCCCTACCATGGCTGGAAATTCGACGTCAGCGGGAAATGCCTGGAAATTCCGTCGGAGCCGCCCGAAAGCCGCTTCTGCGACGAAGTCGCGCTGCAATCCTATCCCTGCGTGGAACGCGGCGGGATCGTCTGGACGTATATGGGGCCGCCCGAAGATCAGCCGTCGCCGCCCGCCTTCGAATGGACGACCGTGCCCGCGGATCAGCGTTATCATTCCAAGCGGTTGGAGGAATGCAACTACCTGCAGGCGCTGGAAGGCGGGATCGATTCCAGCCATGTCGCGTTTCTGCACAGCGGCGAGTTGCGCAGCGATCCGCTGCATCACGGATCGAAGGGTTCTGACTATCACCTGTCCGACCTGACGCCGAAATTCGACGTCGTCGAATCGCCGGGCGGGCTGAATATCGGCGTGCGCCGCAATGCGGGACCGGAAAACTATTACTGGCGGATCACGCCGTGGATCATGCCGTGGTACACGATCGTGCCGCCCTACGGCGACAACCCCCTGCACGGTCATGCCTGGGTGCCGATCGACGACGAGAACTGCTTTGCGTGGACATTCTCCTACCATCCGTCGCGGCCCCTGAACGCGCTGGAGCTCGGCGTCATGCGCGACGGCGGCAGCCTCCACGTGCAGTTGATACCGGGGACCTTCCGCCCGGTGATGAACCGCGATAACGACTACATGATGGACCGCGCCGCGCAGAAAGCGGGGAAGACGTTCAGCGGCGTCAGGGGTATCGCCATGCAGGATGCCTCCCTGCAGGAAAGCATGGGGCGCATCTCCGACCGCAGCCGCGAGAACCTGGTGATGACGGACAAGGCGATCTTCATGGCGCGCCGCCAGTTGCACGATGCGGCTTTGGGGCTCGAAAAAGGTAAAACGCCGCCCGGACTGGATGAAGCCTCCCAGGCCGTGCGGTCCGCCTCGTTCGAACTGTCCCGCGACATACCTTTCAACGAAGCGCCGGGGGAGCCGATGAAGGTGAAAAAAGGCGTCGCCCATACGTCGATCTGATACGGCGGTGAACAGCATGCTCCCGGCCGCGGCGCGATCGGAGCGACAATCAGAAAATCAACGGAGAAAAACATGGCTGACGAACTCGATCCCAGAGCGGCCGGCGCGCGCCGGCTGGAGAACAAGGTCTGCGTGGTGACGGGAGCGGGGCAGGGCATCGGCCGGGCGATCGCCCGCCGGCTCGGTCAGGAAGGCGGTAAAATCGTCGTTGCCGACCGCGTCGAGGAAGGCGCCACCCAGACGACCGAAGAACTGCGCGCGCACGGCGTCGATGCGGTCATGTCGATTGTCGATCTTTCCACGTTCTCGGGCGCGGAAGAAATGATGGCGACGGCGGTCGACGCGTTCGGCCGGATCGACGTGCTGGTGAACAATGTCGGCGGCACGATCTGGATCAAACCGTTTCATCTCTATACCGAGGAAGAGATACGTCTGGAACTGGACCGCTCGTTGCTGCCGACGCTGTGGGGGTGCCGGGCGGTGCTGCCGATCATGATGGAACAGGAGGCCGGCTCCATCATCAATATCGGCTCGCAGTCCGTGCGCGGCCTCTACCGCGCGCCGTATGCGTCGAGCAAGGGCGGTATCCTGACGCTGGGTAAGGTGCTTGCCATGGAATACGGGCGCTACGGTATACGCGTGAACACGGTTTCGCCGGGCGGCACCGATATTCCGGACAGGATCACCTCGCGGCTGTCGCTCGGCGGCGGCGTGATGGCGGAGGACCTGGCGCAGGCACAGGCCGATGAATTCCGCGGCGAAATGGTGGCCGACATCCGCACCCAGCAATCCCTCCGACGGCGCGGCGTACCGGACGAACATGCGGCCGCCGTCGCCTTTCTGGCGTCCGACGATGCGAGCTTCGTGACGGGCGACGTGATCAATTGCAGCGGAGGCCAGTCTTAGGGGCCGGTCCTGGGAGCTATGCCTACCGCGCCCGTCGCTCGCCGACCCAGATGCCGGCTTTGGCCGCCCGGGCGGCATTTTCCTCCGCCAGGTACGGCGCCGGGGGCCGCCTGTCGGCGACGGCCCATCCCTGACGCACCATCGCGGCATTGATATCCGGCCCGTTGGCGCCCGCAAGCCGGCAGATTGCGGCGATGCGCCCGTCGGTATCGGTCGTCACGATCCGGCAATGGACCCACTGGCGCTCGACGATCGCCGACAGGCCGAAGGTCGCATTCTGGCCGCAGGACCATTTTTGCCCGGCGGCCTCGCAGAGTTGGTCCTTCTCCGGCGCGTCGATGCCGAAAAGATCGATCCGCCTGCCGGAGATATCGATCGTATCGCCGTCGACAATGTCCGCTTTGCCGACGAGTGTGTCGCCGCCAATTGCAGGTAGGGTGGGCGATGGCGTTGCCTGTGCCTGCACCGGCATCGGCGCCATCAGCAAAACGGCCAGGGCCAGAAGTTTCATATACGATTTCATTCCGTGGCTTTCCCTGTCCCGGGCACTGGTTCTGGTTCAATCCCGGAATCTGGCATCAATCGAGGTTCGCGCGCCAGCGGTCGGTCAGGCGGAAGACGGTGAAGGCCGCCGACCATGCCATCATCAGCAGGCCCATCAGAGCCTCGAAACCGCAGATCGTGCGCATATGGCCGGTCGGCACGATCTCGCCATAGCCGAGCGTGGTGTAGTTGACGAGCGAAATATACAGGTAATCCTCGGCGCTGCCGTCGAAGGCGCCGGTCAGATCGCCTAGCGCGAAGATTTCGCGGGCAACGTAAAGCCCGCCGGCGAATATCCAGACTTCGAGCGAATGCGCGGCGAACAGGGCGAAGACGCCGAGCAGCAGGCCGAGCCGGGTCGGCATCCTGTGTGTCCGGCCGAATTTGGTCAGCCAGGACATGGTTTCGAAATGCACGAGAATGACAAGCGCGCTGACAATGGCTGTAATGGCGGTAGCGGCGAGCATTCAGTATCCTCTTCTGGGCGATCCGCAGGCTATCGTGAGTGGCCGCGTTCTGAAAGGCTGTTTCGCTTGCCGAATGCGGCTGATGGGAGTGTCCCGCGGTGCACCTGTATCCGGTGAATCGAAAAGGGGCGGATCATCAGACCCGCCCCTGAACGTCCGTTTGCTGATTTCCGCTATTTCATGCCGTCCAGATCGGCGAGCACCTGGGCGGGGTGATCCGCCGGGGTTACCGCGTCATAGGAAGCAGCGACCTTGCCGTCGGGGCCGATCAGCACCGACTTGCGCGGCGATCGCGGGCTGTCCGGTTCGGATACGCCATAGGCAATCGACACCGCACCGTCCTCGTCGCTCAGGAGGTCATAGGGAAAAGAGAATTTCGCACGGAACGCACCATTGTCTGCGGGGCTGTCATAGCTGACGCCGAGAATGGCCGCGTTACGGTCTTCAAAGTCCTGGATTCGATCACGGAACCCGTTGCCTTCGATCGTTCAGCCGGGTGTATCGGCTTTGGGATACCACCAGAGCAGGACGTAACGGCCGGTGAAATCGTCTTTTTTCACCGCAGACCCGTCCTGGTTCGGGAGGCTGAAATCCGGCGCGTCAACGCCCGCGGCAATCAATGCCATTCAGAATTCTCCATCGGTTAGGGTTTACACCCCAAGCCTAACATTCCCCGGCCGATTACGGAATGCGGCCATAAAAAAATCCCGGTGACAGGCACCGGGATTTTGTGGGTCGTAATTTCAGAAGTCAGACGAAATCAGGCTCGCTGCGTTTCCGGCAGCGCAGGCAAAGACGATTGTGCCATCCCTCGCTTGCAAATTTTTCACCGCATGACATGCATTTGCGGTCGGTCGGAACGTCAGTGGCCGCGCGGTGGTCCATGACAAGTTCTTCAGCATCCAATGAACCGGTGTTCGATTCGCTCATTTAATGGCTCCCTCTTTGCGTCGTCGGTTGTGAGTAAGTCTTCAGTACGTAATTTTGTCCCGGCCGCCTTTTAAAGTGGCCTGTTATTGAAACCCGCGCTCATTGGCACAATGCCTTCGGCAATACCCTGTTCAGATCAAATTTTAACTGGGCCGTCCCTTCCTGAGCTGAAGGGAGGTCACTGCGGTATTGCTATTTTCTTCTGTCCCATCCTGCTGCTGTATTCAGCCGGAAGCGATTTCCGGCCAAATCCCTGTAACGGACGGCACCCCTGTTTTCAGGGTGCGCCGACGGGAGACAGAATATCACGGGTTTGGCTTTTCGGGGTAATGAATCTGTAAAAATTTTTGAATTTTAACCAAAATTAACCCCCGCCGGAGCGCACCGGCAGGATTTTCCGGGGTTCGGGCGGGGGTATTCGGGAGCTGGTTAAATCCGTCCCGGCCGGTGGCGGGTCAGAAGGTCTCGCTGCCGGGGATGGCGGCGATCGCCTCTACCGCGACCTCTCGGTCCTGGGCGCCCGAGCCGGACCCCACGCCGACGGCGCCGATGCAGTGACCGTCCACGATAATCGGCAGCCCGCCCGGCAGATTGATCCGCTGGCCGTCGGTGCCGAGGGCGAGTTTGATGGCGACGTCATCCTGCATCCCGCCCGTCGGCGCGCCGTAACAGGCGGCGGTCTTGGCCTTGCGCAGGGATGTTTCAAGCGACATGTGGAACGCGCCGTCCATGCGGACGAATGCCAGCAGGTGCCCGCCGGCATCGACGACGGAAATGCATTGCGGCTGACCCATCGCGGTCGCTTTCGCGATCCCGGCATTCAGGGCCGCAAGGGCGCCTTCATGGGTCAGTTTCAGGGAAGCGGAAGTCTCGGCCATTGGTACTCTCCTCGGTTTCGTTACGGTGATTTCTGGTGCGGGGAGTTTTCCAGTTCCCTATCCGCGATGCAAGAGAGGCCGCCGACTTCGCGCTGCCCGGTTTCCGTTCTCCGCGACGGCGGCTGATGTTCGCGGGATGGCTCAGCCGTTACCGCGTTCAAGCGCGTGTATCTCGGCGCCAGCCGCGATCTCGTCCATCTCGGCACCTTCGCCAAGCTCGATCTGCTCGATCTTTTCGCCCCGGCTCATGACCTTGCCGGTTGAAATTTCGATTTCGCCGATGTCTTTTTCGGCCTGCCTGAAGTGTTTCTTCAGATTGCCGACGCGTTCGTCGATCCGTCCCACATCGATCAGCATCTTGCGGACTTCGGTCTGGATGACGCCGGCCTGTTCCTGCATCGATGCGTCCTTGAGGACGGCGCGGATCGTGTTGAGGGTCGCCATCAGCGTGGTCGGCGACACGATCCATACCTTCGCACGATGGGATTTTTCGACCGTCGCCGGATGGTTGGCGTAAAGCTCCGCATAGACCGCTTCGGACGGCAGGAACATCAGGGCGGATTCAGCGGTTTCCCCCGGCACGATATAGCGGTCGGCAATATCGCGCACATGTTTCAGGACATCTGCCGCAAAGGCGCGGGAATACTGGGTCCTGGCATTGTCGTCCTTCGCGTTACGCAACGCGTGATAGCTTTCCAGCGGGAACTTCGCATCGACCACGATCGCCCCCGGCGGGTTGGGCAGCATCAGCAGGCAGTCGGCGCGTTTGCCATTGCTCAGGGTCTGTTGGAAGGAATAGGCCGACGGCGGCAGGGCGGACTGCACCAGATCCTGCAACTGCACCTCGCCAAAGGCGCCGCGGGCATGCCGGTTGGACAGCACGTCCTGCAGCTGGACCACCTGTTCGGAAAGCCCGGTGATGTTTTTCTGGGCGACGTCGATCACCGCCAGGCGTTCCTGAAGCTTGCTCATCGTTTCCGACGATTTGACGCTGGACTGCTGAAGCGACTCCCCGACTTTCCTGGTGACGTCGGCAAGCCGCGCTTCGAGCGTCTTGGTGATCGCGATTTCCTGATTCTGCAGGCGTTCCGACAGGGCTTTCTGGCTCGCGGCATCGGCCTCGGCGATCTGCGACAGGCGCCCGGCCAGTTCCGCCTGGGCGGCGACCAGCCGTTCGGTCATTCGCGTCATCTGCTCTGCCTGTTCGTCCGCCCGGCCGCTATTGCGGCCGTTGCCGCGAAGCAGGACGAATGCCATGACGCCGAGGGCGGCGGCAGCGATGAACAGCGCGATAATCGTGACAGGTTCCATCAACGGAACATAACACGAACCTGCAGGGCAGTGGCGAATCGCATGGGACCGCCGGCATGTCCGATATCGGGTAAAGCCCGGACTTGACCCTGCGGGCGCAACCGCATACCTAACGCTTTCTATTGATAAGGTATTTCGTCCCGATGGCCCTGCTGCCCATCATCACCGCGCCCGATCCGCGCCTCAAAACCGTTGCATCGCGCATCGACGCTGTCGATGACGATATCCGGCGGCTCATGGATGACATGCTGGAAACCATGTATGCCGCCCCCGGCGTCGGTCTGGCGGCGCCGCAGGTGGGTGTGTCCAAACGGGTGATCGTCGCCGATGTCGCGCGCTCGGGGGAGCCGCCGCAGCCGATGCAGATGGCAAACCCCGAAATTATCGACGCATCCAGCGAGCGCAGCGTCTTCGAAGAAGGCTGCCTGTCCCTGCCGGAGCACTATGCCGAGGTAAAACGGCCCGAACGCGTCCGCGTGCGCTATCTCGACCGAGAGAACGAGATTCGGGAACAGGATATGGACGGGTTTCTCGCGACCTGCATCCAGCACGAGATGGACCATCTCGACGGCATCCTGTTTGTCGACCATATCTCGAAGCTCAAACGCGGTATGATCATGCGCAAGCTCACCAAGCTCAAGAAACAAGACGTCAGCGCCGGCGCCTGAGGGAGACTCCCAATGCGTCTGATCTTTATGGGGACGCCGGATTTCGCGGTCCCGGCACTCGCCGCGCTTATCGACGCCGGTCACGACGTGATCTGCGTCTATTCCCAGCCGCCGCGGCCCGCCGGGCGCGGCCACAGGGAAAAGCCGTCCCCCGTCCAGGTCTTTGCCGAGGAGCACGGGATAGAGGTCAGATACCCCGCCAGCCTGAAGGATGCCGGCGCCCAGGCGGCGTTCGCCGCGCTCGACGCGGATGTCGCCGTCGTCGCCGCCTACGGGCTTATCCTGCCCAAAGCGGTCCTCAATGCGCCGTCTCTCGGCTGTATAAACATTCACGCCTCGCTGCTGCCGCGCTGGCGCGGGGCCGCGCCCATCCAGCGGGCGATCCTCGCCGGCGATACCGAAACCGGCGTCACCATCATGCAGATGGATGAAGGGCTCGATACCGGGGCCATGCTGGCATCGGCAAGGGTCCCCATCGGCGACAAAACCACGGCGGCAGAGCTGCACGACGCGCTCGCGGCACTCGGCGGGGACCTGGTCGTGCAGGTCCTGTCGGGCGATTTCCCGCCACCGGTGCCGCAACCGGAAGACGGTGCGACCTATGCGCCGAAGCTCGACCGGGCGGAAGGCCGGATCGACTGGACCGAGAGCGCGGCGGCCCTCGATCTGAAAATCCGCGCGCTGAACCCGTGGCCGGGTGTCTGGTGCGAGCGGGACGATGCGCGCCTGCGCGTGCTGGCAGCAACGCCGGTGCCGGGGTCGGGCGCGCCCGGGGCGGTGATCGACGCGCCGCTCACCGTCGCCTGCGGCGACGGGGCGCTCCGGCTTGAGCGGGTACAGCGCGCCGGTAAATCGGCGATGGCCGCGGACGAATACGTGCGCGGCAATCCGGTCCCGGCAGGAACCGTTCTGCAATGACCCGCTGGCGGGTCCTCATCGAATATGACGGCGGTCCCTATGTCGGCTGGCAGCGCCAGAAGAACGGTCCCTCCGTGCAGCAGGCAATCGAAGAGGCCGTGTTCAGCTTCTGCGGGGAGCATACCCGGGTCTACGGGGCGGGGCGCACGGATGCCGGCGTGCACGCCTTCGGCCAGGTGGCGCACATCGATATCGAGCGGCCGACGACCGCCGACACCGTGCGCGATGCGATTAACGCCCATCTCCGTGACGAGCCGATTTCGGTCCTCGAGGCGCGGATTGCGCCGGAAGGCTTTCACGCGCGGATTTCGGCCTGCGAGCGGGTCTATCTCTATCGGATTCTCAATCGACGGCCGCCGCCGGCCGTCGATCTGGGGCGGGTATGGCATATCCCCTGGCCGCTCGATGCCGACGCCATGCATCACGCCGCCCAACGCCTCATCGGAACCCATGACTTCACCAGCTTCCGGGCCACCGCGTGCCAGGCGAAATCGCCGGTAAAGACGCTCGATGTGTTCGATGTGCGCCGGGCAGGCGACGAGATTCATTTTCATGCCCGTGGACGGTCGTTCCTGCATCACCAGGTGCGCAATATCGTCGGCACGCTGGAACGGGTCGGCGCGGGAAGACTGACCGCCGATGACGTGTCGGCGGCACTGGAAGCCCGGGACCGCGCGGCGGCGGGCGCCACGGCGCCGCCAGAGGGATTGGCGCTGGTGTCCGTGGGATATCCGGACGACTGAATGCAGCGCCGGGGCGCAGGTTGTCAGGCGACCGACAGATACATTGAACGGCTGACAAGGCTGAGGCCGACGGCAATCGTGAAATCAATCACGACGACCAGAACGGCGACGGGGAGCGTTACATCCAGCATCGTTCTGGCGATAAAGCCCTGATAGAAAAATATCGCGAATGTCGCGACCAGGATGATCAGCGCGCCGAGCCCTTCCGGCACGGTGCCGCTCGCCGAAAAGGCCGAGACGCCGAGAAAAAGATAAGCCTGGAGGACGATGGCCCAGTTCCAGGCCGTGACAAACCGGAAATAATTCCGGTCGGCTTTTACCGTATCCGTGAAGGCGACCATGACCAGCGGGAACGCCACCCAGCCGATTACATAGGTAATCAGTTCGACCGACAGGATGCGGAACGCCCCCGCATCCACCGGGTGCTCCGTAAAGCCCAGCAGCACCAGAAGCGTGTAGCCCGGCAAGGCAAGCCAGGCGGCATTGAACGATTTCCAGAACGCCGCCGGGGTATTTTCGAAGAAATGAGCGCCCGCGCGGTCGAGCGACGCCAGGCGCCACGCGCCATAGAGCGCGACGGAAATTTCGCGGATGCTGGCCATGCCGGCGCTTAACCGCGCGCCGTGAAATATCCGTCGAGGATCGCCGCGTAAATGTCGGCCAGCGCGCGAATGTCCGAAACGGCGATCCGTTCGTCTACCTTGTGCATGGTCTGGCCGACCAGGCCGAATTCCGCGACCGGGCAGTAATCCTTGATGAACCGGGCATCCGACGTGCCGCCCGACGTGCTGAGCTCGGGCTCGACGCCGGTGACATCCTTGACCACCCGCGACATCAGCGCGCTGAAGTCTCCCGGCGGGGTCAGGAACGCTTCACCCGATATCTTGACGTCGAGATCGTATTGTCCGCCGACCGCCCGGCATTGTTCGTGCAGCCAGTCGGTCAGGCTCGCACCGGTATGGAGATCGTTGAAACGGATATTGAAACCTGCCGTCGCCTGGGCGGGCGTGACGTTGGTTGCCGGGTTGCCCGTGTCGATCGTGGTCAGCTGCAGGTTCGACGGCTGGAAGTGATCCGTGCCGTCATCCAGTTTCGTGTTGGCGAGCGCATCGAGGATGGCGATCAGCCGGGGCAGGGGATTGTCGGCGAGGTGCGGGTAAGCGGTATGTCCCTGCACGCCGGTGACGGTGAGCGTGCCCGTCATGCTGCCACGCCGCCCGATCTTTATCATCTCGCCGAGTTTCAGCGGGTTCGTCGGCTCGCCCACCAGGCAGACGTCAATGACCTCGCCATTCTCCGCCATCCAGTCGAGGACCTTGGTGGTGCCGTTGACCGCGGGGCCTTCTTCGTCGCCCGTGATCAGCAGGCTGATCGATCCGCACACAGTGCCGGCGGCGATGGCGCGCGACGCTGCCTCGACGAACGCGCCCACCGCGCATTTCATGTCGGTTGCCCCACGGCCATACAGCACGTCGTCGATAATTTCTGCCCCGAACGGATCGACCGACCAGGAATCCGGATTGCCCAGCGGCACGACGTCCGTATGTCCGGCAAAGCAGAAATTCGGCGCATCGGTGCCGAACCGGGCATACAGATTGTCGATATCCGGCGTGTCGGTATCCGAGAATCTCAGACGGTGGCAGACGAATCCGAGGCCTTCAAGCGCGGCCTGCAAGACATCGAGGGCGCCCGCGTCCGCCGGCGTAATGCTCGGACAGCGGATCAGGTCTCGGGAAAGTTCAACGGCGTCAACGATGGCGATCAGTCCCGCAGCAGATCGTTGATCGACGTCTTGGACCGGGTCTGCTCATCCACCCGTTTGACGATCACGGCGCAGTACAGGCTGGGGCCGGGGCTGCCGTCGGGCAGCGGTTTGCCCGGCAGGCTGCCCGGGACGACGACCGAATAGGAGGGGACGCGGCCCATGTGGATTTCGCCGGTCGCCCGGTCGATGATCTTGGTCGACTGACCGAGGAACACGCCCATGGACAGCACCGAGCCCTCTTCGACGATCACGCCCTCGGCGACCTCGGACCGGGCGCCGATGAAGCAGTTGTCCTCGATGATGACCGGATCGGCCTGAAGCGGCTCCAGAACGCCGCCGATGCCGACGCCGCCCGAAATATGACAGTCCTTGCCGATCTGCGCGCAGGACCCGATCGTCGCCCAGGTATCGACCATCGTGCCGGAATCGACATAGGCGCCGAGGTTCACGAAGCTCGGCATCACGATCACGTTCGGGGCGAGAAAGGCCGACCGGCGCACGGTGCAGTTCGGAACGGTACGGAATCCGGCTGCGCGGAATTTTTCTTCATCCCATCCGGCGAATTTCGACGGTACCTTGTCGAACCAGGCGCTTTCCCCGAGACCCGGGAAAGACGGTCCGCCCGGCAGCGGGGCCATGTCGTAGATACGGAACGACAGCAGCACGGCTTTTTTAAGCCACTGGTTGACGGTCCAGCCGCCGGCGCCTTTCTCGGCGACCCGAAGCTTGCCCGAATCAAGTCCTTCCAGGGCCGCTTCGATTGCATCGCGCGCGGCACCCGTGGTCTGCGGCGTTATCGAATCGCGGTCTTCCCACGCCTGGTCAATGGATTGTTCGAGTGCTGTATCGTTCATGTTTTTTTAGCCCTGTGCCTGAATTTCCGGCAGGAATATAGAGCATTTTGATCGACCGTGGAAACGGCTCAGCCGCTATTTCCCACATTTCGCAGCCAGGCCGTCAGATCATCGGTGATATGGTCGATATGATCCGTTTCCGTGACGTCCTTCGCCCAGCTCGTCTCCGTCCGCACCCAGACTGTGGTCATCCCCAGCTCGGCCGCCGGTTCCAGATTTCGGGCAATATCCTCGACCATCACCGCCCGCGTCGGATCGACGTCGTGCAGGTCGCAGAGACGCCGATAGGAATCGATCGCCGGTTTCGGGACGTAATCGGCATCCCCGATGTCGTAGACGGCGTCGAAATGCGCCGTGATGCCGATACGCTCCATCACCTCGCGTGTGTGCTCGGTAAACGCGTTGGTATAGATGATCTTCCGGCCGCCGAGCCGGTTCAGCGTATCCGCCAGCTCCGGATCGGGCGCGACTTCGGACAGGTCGAGCTGCGACAGATGGGCGATATAGTCCTGCGGATCGAGGCTGTGTTCCAGCATCAGGCCGCGCAGGGTCAACCCGTGGGTGCGGAAATATCCCTTCTGTATCAGGCGGGCTTCCGCGCGATCGACGTTCAGGAAATCGCTGATGAAGGACCCCATCAGGTGGTCGATCTGGGCCAGCATAGCCGGGCTGGTGCGGTAAAGCGTGTTGTCGAGATCGAATATCCAGGTGTCGATGGCGCTGGAATCGATGTTTTTCGGGGGAGTAGGGCGGTTTTTGTCCATGGTCCGAATGTGGCGTGTGATCCGGGGCGACGCAAGGAATCGTTAAGCCCCGGTTGATAGGATGCATGACGGGCTCAAATATACCTTCAGGATGAAATCCGACCGATGGCGCAACCGCAGGCACAACCCGAATACGTGGATACGCTGAAAAAAGAACGTGACCGTTTCGTCGCGCTCGCTTTCTGTGCCGCGGATATCCTGTTCGAGGTCGACGAGAACCAGTCGATTACCTATGCGGCGGGTGCCACCAAGGCGCTGACGGATTACGAGCCCCACGACGTCATCGGAAAGGCATTTATCGACCTGATCGATTCGGCGGAGCGCGACTATGTCCGCCGGCGGCTGGAAAGGCTGGGTTCGGCGAACCGCCTCGAGCCCATGATGTTGCGGCTGGCCGGTCCCAAAGGCCCGACCCCGCGGCTGATGCTGACCGGTTATCACCTGCCCGATCTGCCAGGATCGTTTTTCTTTGCGCTTCGGCTTGTCAGCAAAGACGAAAAGCTGGCGGACAGCAACGATCCGAGGCGGGATACGGAAACGGGCCTTCTCAACAAGGAGGCGTTCGCCGAATTCGCCGCCCAGCGCATCACCGACGCAGAGGCCGAAGGCGAAGAACTTCAGGTCACGATGCTCCGTCTCGAGGATATGGGAGCGCTTCGCACCCGTCTGGATGAAGAAGCCGACAGGGATCTGATGCGGACCCTGGGCTTGTGTTTTGACGACGGTGCCGGCGACCGGGACGTCGCGGCGAAGTTCGACGACGAGAACTATGGCGTCCTCCATGACGACACGTTCGATATTACGGCCCTTCGGGATCGCCTGACGCTACATCTGAAGGCGGCGGATCCGAGCGGCGTCGGCATTCGCGTCAACAGCAGCACGGCGCCCGCCGACCTGAAAGGCGCCGATCCCCGCGATGCGGTGAAGGCGTTTCTCTATACGATCAATCACTATTGCGCGGACCCGAGCAGCGAACCCGCTATCCGGAGTCTTGGCGAAAATCTCGAAACGCTTCTCGCAGATACATCCGCGAAGATGGTCGAGTTCCGCGAAATGGTGTCTGCGGACAGTTTCGATGCGGTCTTTCAGCCCATTGTCGGTCTGACGACGAGACAAATCCACCACTACGAAGTGCTGGCCCGCTTTGCCGGCGGGCTCGACAGGTCGCCCTATGAACTGATCACGTTCGCCGAGAATATGGGGCTGATCTGCGATTTCGATTTCGCCATGTTCCGGAAGGTCATCGGCCTTCTGCGCGGATGGCGGAAGAAAGGCCAGGTATTCAACCTGGCGGTGAACCTGTCCGGCCGTTCCATTGAAAACCCCGCTTTCGTCGAAGCCCTGCTGAAGCTGCTTGCGAAACACGACACCCTGAGCAGCCAGATATCCATCGAAATTACGGAATCGGCCAAAATCCACGACCTGACCCGCGTGAACGGCATCATCCAGAAACTTCGCACTGCCGGACACGAGGTCTGCCTTGACGATTTCGGCGCCGGGTCGGCCGCGCTGCGGTATCTGCATGCGCTCGATGTCGATATCGTCAAGATCGACGGGGCGTATATCCAGGAAGCGCATAACGACTGCAAGCTGCGCGCCTTTATCAAGGCGATTGCCGGACTCTGCCACGAGCTCGATATCGATACGATCGCTGAAATGGTCGAAGAGGAAGCCACCGTCGAGTTCCTGAAAGACTGCGGCGTTCCCTATGCGCAGGGTTACCTCTACGGAAGGCCCTCCCCCGACATTTTCAGCTTCGCGCCGAAAAGAACGGCTAAGAAAAAGGTCCTGGGCGGCGGCTGGAGCCGCAAGTCCGGCGCCGGCGGTTGATGCGATGCTGTTCGGATTGCTCAAAAGCCGCCCGACGACCGACACGCCCCCTGCAAGCGCTGTTCAGGAACCATCGGCAAACGCTAAATCCGGACAGACGAAGCCCGCGCCCGGCATCCCGCGATCGGGTGAAAGTCCGGACAAGGCGCTTATCGACGCCCTTGTGGAATCCCGGCGCCGTTTCAAGGAAATCGTCGAAGTTTCCGGGGATTTCGCCTGGGAGACCGACGCCGCGGGTGCGTTCGTTTTTGTCTCACCCGGGCTGACCCTCGGATATCGGCCGGAAGAACTGATCGGCGCCCCTGCGGCGCGGTTCCTGGCGGAAGGCGGCGCACATGCCGGCGAGACCCCGTTTGAAGCGCGCGCAGCGGTACGTGACGTCGATATCTGGCTTCGCGCCCGCGACGGCGACGATGTCTGCCTCAGCGCCTCGGCGGTCCCGATCGTCGATGACAAGGGCATGCACGCAGGCGCGCGGGGCGTTTGCCGGGACGTTACCGAAGAACGCCGCCAGAACGCCGCTTTCGCCGCCCTGCAGCGCAGGGAAGCCGCGATGGCCCGTATCGTGCGGGCGGCGAGCAGCGAGCTTGACCCAAACAACATTCTTGCATCTGCACTGGCGGAAACCCGCGACACGCTGGCGGCGGACTACGTCGATATCCGCCGGCCCGACGAAGAAGGCGTCTTCAGGCTGGTCGTCTGCGCGAAAGACACCGACGCCGGCGACGCGCCTGTCCTCAAGACGGTCTTCAGCCGGATGTCGGAGAGCCGGACGCTGGTGACGGCGGCGGACAGCGACAATTTCCATCTGTGCGCGCCGATTGTTTTCCAGGACATCGTGATCGGGGCGCTGCTGGTCTCGCGGACGCTCGGCGACAGCGCCTTCAGCGATGACGAGCGCCGCTTCTGCGACGAGCTTGCAAACCAGTTCGCGATTTTGATGGCCCAGGTCGACAGCCACCGAAAGCTCGAGGAAATGGCCCGGACCGATGAAATGACGGGCCTGTTGAACCGCCGGGCGTTCCTCGCCGAACTCGCCGATCGCACGGCGCGCGCCGGGGCAGGCGGGTCCGACGGATCGCTGTTTTACGTCGACCTCGATAATTTCAAGGCCGTCAACGATGTGCACGGTCACCAGCGCGGCGATCAAGCGTTGATAGCACTTGCCGACCTCCTGGTGACGCAGAGCCGCCCCGGCGACCTGGTCGCGCGGCTCGGCGGCGACGAGTTCGCCATGTGGATGGACCGGACGGATAATGCCGCCTCGAAGAAAAGAGCCAAGGATCTGATTTCCGCATCCAAGGGCCTGCGCATCTATTCCGGCACGCCCGACAAACCGCTCGGCATTTCCGTCGGCGTCGCGGTGTTCGATGCAGACGGTCCCGTCGAGTCGGTTGCCGAACTTACGGCCCGCGCGGATTCCGCGATGTACGACATCAAGCATGGCGGAAAATCCGGCTATGTCATTGCGGATGCCGCGACCGGGCCCGCCCCCGCCGCATCCGGGGAGCTTCCGCCGAACGATCTGCGGGACGCAGGATGAGCAGTCTGCTGTCGGGACTGATGTCTCTGGGCCGCCGGCAGGGCGGCGCGCTCATGGAATACGATACCGCAAAGGCGCAGGCGGCCGACCCCAGCGCGACGACCCGCCGGAAGCTGGCGAAACGGGCGAACGTTCAGCCCGAGATTCTCTATTACCTGGCGCAGGATAAGGATTCCAGGGTCCGCGCCGAAATTGCCGCCAATCCGTCAACGCCGGTTCAGGCGGACGAAACCCTGTCGAAAGACCCCGACGAAGCCGTCAGGGAGCGCGTCGCGCACAAGATCGCGGCGCTCGTCCCTGAATTGTCCGTCGACGAACGCGCGCGTGCCGGCAGTATGGTCACCGGCATTCTTGAAACCCTTGCGAGAGACGAGGCCGTCAAGATTCGCCGTGTTCTCGCGGAGTCGCTGAAAGGCGCCAAAGGCGTGCCCGTCTCGGTGGTCGAGCAACTGGCGCGTGACAGCGACGAAGGGGTCTGCGTGCCCGTCCTGGGGAACTCGCCCCTGCTCTCGGACGAATTTCTGGTCGAGATTATCGAAAGCGGTCCCGTCCGGGCGGCGCTGCATGCGATATCCCGGCGCTCGGCGCTGGGCGCGGATGTGGCGGATGCGATCGTTGCGACCGACGATACCGACGTCATCACGACCCTGCTGTCGAACAGGAGTGCCCAAATCCGCGAAGAAACCCTCGACAAAGTCATCGACAATGCATCCGACCGGGACGCATGGCACGCACCTCTGGTCGCCCGGCCGTCTTTGTCTGCACGGGCGGGCGCCGCCCTGACGCGCTTCATCACGGACGCCCTGCTTGAAACCCTGAAGGCGCGGAAAGACCTCGATCCCGGTGTCGGCGATGCGATTGACGAGGGTGTCCGGCGGCGGCTCGCGGAGACGGATTTCGGCGGCGAAGATGAAGAATCCGCTGCCGAAAAGGTCGCGCGTCTGAATGCGGAGAAAAGGCTGGGCGAGACCGACGTGAAGGCGGCATTGCTCCGCGGCGACCGGCAGTTTGTTATCGAGGCGGTCGCCGTGCTCGGCGATACCGATGTGGCCGCGGTCCGGAAGGCGTTCTCGCTGGCCAGCGCCAAGGGTGTGGCAGCGATGTCCTGGAAGGCGGGTCTGTCGGCGGAACTGGCGCACCAGATGCAGCTTCGTCTTGCGAAAGTGTCGCCGTCGGACGCGCTAAAACCGCGGAGCGGGACATACGCCATGTCGGAGAAGGACATGGCCTGGCAGATTGAATTCTTTGGCGGCTAGACGCGGAAGCGTATCGGACTAGCTTTTGGCGCGGATCATCGTACCGGCGCCGTGCTCGGTAAAAATTTCAAGCAATAGCGCGTGCGGCACGCGGCCATCCATGATGACCGATGCCTCCACACCTGCTTTTACGGCATCGAGGCATGTCTCGATCTTGGGAATCATCCCGCCCGAAATGGTCCCGTTCTTGATCAGGGTTCTGGCCTGGCGCGCGGTTATGTCCGTGATCAGGTCGCCCTTCTTGTCCAGAACGCCGGTCACGTCGGTCAGCATCAGAAGGCGGGTCGCGCCGATCGCGCCTGCGATCGCGCCCGCCGCCGTGTCCGCATTGATATTGTAGGTCGTGCCGCCCTCGCCGATGCCGAGCGGGGCGATCACCGGGATCATGTGCGATCCGGCCAGCGTGTCCAGCACCCTGGTATTGATCGCGATGGGTTCGCCGACAAAACCGAGATCCACGACTTTCTCGATATTGGAATCCGTCTTCTGGCGATGGGTGAGCTTGCGCGCCCGGATCAGGTTCCCGTCCTTGCCGGAAATACCGACGGCGGTGCCGCCCGCGTCGTTGATCGCGGTCACGACCTCTTTGTTGATCGACCCGGCAAGCACCATTTCGACGATCTCGACGGTCCGCTTGTCGGTGACCCGCAGCCCGTCGATGAACTCGCTCTCGATTTTCAGCTGCTGGAGCATGCGGCCGATCTGCGGGCCGCCGCCATGGACGATCACCGGATTGATGCCGACCTGTTTCAGAAGAACGATATCGCTGGCGAACTGCTCGGCAAGCCTGGCATCGCCCATTGCATGCCCGCCATATTTGATCACGAACGTCTTGCCGCCGAATTCCTGAAGATAGGGCAGCGCTTCGGTAAGTGTTTCAGCGGTGCGTATCAGGGATTTGATCTCGGAAAGGTTTTTGGGCTCGTTTTTCTTGGAGTCTGCCATCATGTGCTCTCGGGATGTGCTCTCTGGATATGCTCTCTGGCACGGGGAACGGTCAGGATTAACGACCGCGTTTAGCGGATATCGGCGATCATTGCCAGTTCCGCGCGCAGGAATTCGACCCCGTGACCCTTGACCGAACTGGTCTGGACGATCACGGGATGGGCTGCGACGTGTGTCGCGATCTTTGCCCTGGTGGCCGCCAGAAGCCGCTCCATCGCGTCTTTTTTGATCTTGTCGCACTTGGTCAGCACGATCTGATAGGACACAGCGGCTTTGTCGAGGTCGTTCATCACCCCGATGTCGCTGTCCTTCAGGCCATGGCGGGCGTCGATCAACAGGCAGACACGGCGCAAGGGCGCGCGGCCGCGCAGATAGTCGAAGATCATTGCGGTCCAGCGCTCGATTTCGGTCTTGGATGCCTTGGCGTATCCGTAGCCCGGCAGATCGGCGAGCATCAACGCGTCGAGAATCTGGAAGAAATTGATCTGCTGAGTGCGGCCCGGTGTGTTCGATGTCCGCGCCAGGGTCCTGCGGCCGGTCAGCGCGTTTATCAGGCTCGATTTGCCGACGTTGGACCGCCCGACAAAAGCGATCTCGGGAATCCGGGTGTCGGGAACGCCGTCGTAATCTGCGGCGCCAGACATAAAGACCGCTTCCTGCGAGAACAGCCAGCGTCCCCGTTCGATCGAGTCTGCGTCATGTTCCTGTTCATGCCCGCTTTCCGGCGCCTCGGTCATGACCGGCAATCCTTCATCTCTCAGCGTTTTTTACGCTGACGACGGGTTTTGCCCTTGGATGACGGCGGTGTCGGACCGGGTTTCGGTGCCGGTGTTTCGTTCTCGGCGGTCTCCGCTTTTTTCTTCTTGCCGCGCGGCGGGGCCTTGGGAGGCTCCTCGTTGATCGATTCACCCGAGGCCGAAACGCCCATCTTGCGCATGATCACCCATTGCTGGGCGATCGACAGGGTGTTGTTCCATGCCCAGTAAATCACCAGGCCGGCGGGGAAGCTGCCCAGCAGGAACGTGAAGACGATTGGCAGCAGCATGAATATTTTCTGCTGCATCGGATCCGCCGGCTGCGGATTCAGCTTTTGCTGCAGGAACATCGTGATGCCCATGATGATGGGCCAGATGCCGATATTGACGATCTGCAGGCTTTGCGGGACGTCCCACTGGAACAGACCGAAGCCGAGCAGGAGACCGAGCGGATCGGGCGCCGACAGATCCTGGATCCATCCGAAAAACGGCGCATGGCGCATCTCGATTGTAACGAACAGCACCTTGTAGAGCGCAAAGAACACCGGGATCTGAATCAGGATGGGGAAGCAACCCGACATCGGATTCGCCCCTTCCTTCTTGTAGAGTTCCATCATCGCCGTGTTCTGGCGCTGGCGGTCGTCCTTGTAGCGATCCCGGATTTCGACCATTTTCGGCTGCAGTTTCTTCAGCCGGCTCATGGATTTGTATGATTTGTTCGCCAGCGGGAAAAACGCGATCTTGATCAGAACCGTCAGCAGCAGGATCGCGAGGCCGAAATTGCCGAGCAGCTGATAGAAATAATCGATCGCGTAAAAGATCGGCTTCGTCAGGAAATAGAACCAGCCGAAATCGACCATCCGGTCGAACCGCGGAATGCCGAGTTTCTCCTCGTAGGAGTCCAGCAGACGGACTTCTTTGGCGCCGGCAAACAGGCGGGTCGTGAAAGCTGCCGACTGGCCGGGCGCCACGGTTTGCGATGCGGCCAGATAATCGGCCTGGAACTTGTCCTTGCCGCCGGGCGCTGTATGAACGAAGCGGCTGTTATTCACGGTTTTCTGATCGGGTACCAGCGACGTCGCAAAATACTTCGCGGTGATGCCGAGCCACTTCGCTGCGCCCTCGACGTTGCGTATTCCGCGGGGTTCGTCCGGCAGGTCGTCGTAATCGACCTCGGTCAGCGTCTCGTCGAACACGCCGATCATGCCTTCATGCAGAATCCAGAAACCGGCGGTTTCCGGAATGCCGGTGAGCGAAATTAGGCCGAACGGGTGGATAACGGCGGTCTGGCTGCCGTTATTGGTGATCCGCTGGTCCACCGTGAACATGAAATTCCGGTCAATCGAAATCGTCTTGGCGAATTCGATACCCTGCGGATTGGTCCAGCGCAGGGTGACCGGCTCGCCGACCGACAGTGTCGATCGATCGGCCGTCCACACGGTGTCGGCATCCGGCAGGGTGATGCCGGTTGTCGTCGTCGTCCACCCGAACTGGGCGTAATAGGGGTTTTCCGTGCCGAGGGGCGACAGCATCACGATGTTTTCGCTGTCTTTCTTCAACGTCTGGCGATAGTCGAGCAGCGTGAGGTCGTCGATCAGCCCGCCTTTCAGCCGGATCGATCCGATAACCCGGCTGGTTGCAATCCTGATGCGCGGGTCGGCGGCGACGACGGCGCTGCGCGAAATGCTGCGCGGGGCGGCGGGCTGTCCTGCAACCGGCGCACCTGCGCCCGGCGGCACGGCACCCGGGGTCGGCACAATAGCCTGGCCGGGCACGCCGCCGTTGCTTTGTCCGGGAACCGGTGCCGCGCCCTGTCCGGGCGCCGCCGGGTTGGTTGCCTGGGCCGTCTCCTGCGCCTTCTGCGCTTCCAGGAGCGCCCGTTGCTCCTCTATCCGCGGGCCTTCGATAAAGATCTGAAAACCGAGAAGGATGGACACCGACAGAACGATGGCGAGGATAAGATTACGTTGATCCATAATTTAGCGTCCGTCTCCGTCGGGCACGGGATCGTATCCCTGACCGCCCCAAGGGTGGCATCGGGCAATACGCCGCAGCGCGAGCCATCCGCCGCGGCCCGGGCCGTGCTGGCGGATTGCATCGATGGCGTATCCCGAACATGTTGGATGAAACCGGCAGGTTTGCGGCAGAACGGGCGATATCAGAAGCTGATATGCGCGCGCGATACCGATAAGCAGCATGCTTGGTATTCTGACGGTGAGTATTGTTAGCGCCTTCATGCCGTTCTGTTTTCCTCAGCGGCCTGCCGGAACGCTCCGAGCTTGCGCAACCCTGTTTCCAGGTCGTTTTTCAGCGCGCCGAAATCTCTGGTCGGCGTTCCCTGCCGCCCGATCAGCACATAGTCATGCGCTGTCAGGGCACAGTTCGATAGAACTTCCTCTGCCGCCGCCCGCAGGCGTCTGCGGGCACGGTTTCGTATCACGGCATTCCCGACACGCTTGCTCACCGTGAGGCCGTAGCGAGGTCCTTCCGATGCCGCCCGGTCTTCAGGGGGCTGGGGCGCAACCTGAAGCACAATGCCCGGTGCGGCCCATTTCCGTTTGCCCGCTGCCACTCTTAAAAACTGGCGGCGGGTTTTAAGGCGCTCTAGATGCGCGCCCATCGGATTAAGCGGAAAGACGCTTGCGACCCCTCGCACGGCGACGGGACAACACCCGGCGACCGCCTACGGTTTGCTTGCGCGCGCGAAAGCCGTGCCGACGTTTGCGTACGATGACGCTGGGTTGGAATGTACGTTTCAAGGCTTGCTCCGGCTACGATCTGGTCGAAAAACAGGCCCGGTGTATAAGGTTTTGCCCGGGCCAAGTCAACGAAACAGCGACCGGATTGCCATATTGGACCGTTTTGGCCCCGGGATCGCCCTGAACCGGCGGTTTTCAGCCGTATCACGCTTTGTTGAAAGCATGTTGATTAGCTAAAGGAACCGGAAAAATCCAGTTATCAGCCACCGGAAACTGCGACATGGCGCCAAATGCGCGACAATAAAAAGAGGGCTTTGGTATGATACCCCCATCAGCGACCGCCACGGATCTCCGGGCTACTCCTTTCCTCCGTGCCACAGGCGCATGCCGCGGGCACCAACAGGCGACCAACCCCGAAAGGCTCTCCCATGGATGAAGCAACAGAGACCGCCGACAGCACGCCGAAAAAGAAATCGGTTTTCTCGCCCGGCCGGATCATACCGCTCGGTATCCTGGCGGCGGGTCTGACCGCCTTCTTCGTGTTCGATCTCAATCAGTATGTCTCGCTTGATGCGCTGAAAGAGAACCGCGAGCTGCTGCAGTCCTGGGTGGCCGATTACGGCGCACTTTCCGCGCTGGTCTTCGCCGGCATTTATGCCCTTGCAGTGGCGTTTTCCATTCCGGGCGCCGTGTTTATCACGATCGCCGGCGGGTTCATGTTCGGCCCTTATCTCGGGACGGTCTACGTGGTCATCGGTGCAACTGTCGGCGCGGTCGGTGTTTTTCTGGCCGCCAGGTATGCCGTTGGCGACCTGCTCCGCGCGAAAGCGGGTCCTGCGATAAAGCGCATGGAGGCAGGCTTCCGCGACAACGAGTTGAGCTACCTGCTCATCCTGCGGCTTGTGCCGATATTTCCGTTCTGGCTGGTGAATCTTGTACCGGCATTTCTCGGCGTCAGCCTGCGCACCTACACGATCGGCACGCTGCTCGGCATTATACCCGGGGCGTTTGTCTATTCGCTGGTGGGCGACGGCGCGGGCGCCGTGCTCGATGCGGGGGGTGATCTGAATCTTGGCATCATCTTTGCGCCGCGTTTTCTCGCACCTATTATCGGGCTTGCCGTCCTCGCCTGCATTCCGATCGTCTATAAGAAATTCAAGGCGCGGAAAGCTCTGCCCTCCGGCTGAACGAACCCGGTCAATTACCTCTTCCATCAAAGGTGTCTGACATGACGAACGAAATAACCGCCGACATCTGCGTCATAGGCGGCGGCTCAGGCGGCTTGTCCGTTGCTGCCGGCGCATCCCAGATGGGGGCCGATGTTGTCCTGCTCGAAAGCGGCAAGATGGGCGGCGATTGTCTCAACTATGGCTGCGTGCCGTCCAAGGCGATGATTGCGGCCGCCCATGCGGCGCATGCCGTCCGCAGCGCGGGGCGGTTCGGGATCGGCTCGGGCGAGCCATCGGTCGATTTCGGGAAGGTGCACGATCATGTCCATGGCGTGATCGGTGCCATCGCCCCGCATGACTCCGTCGAACGGTTCGAAGGCATGGGCGTGCGTGTCATTCAGGAACGCGGCAGGTTCGTCGGCCCGAACAAGGTACAGGCAGGCGATACCGTGATCGCGGCAAAGCGCATCGTGATCTCGACAGGCTCCCGCGCCGGTGTTCCCCCCATCCCGGGCCTTGACGAAGTCCCGTTTCTGACCAACGAGACGGTGTTCGACAAACAGGCGGCGCCGGATCATCTGATCGTCATCGGCGGCGGCCCGATCGGCAGCGAGCTTGCCCAGGCGCACCGGCGGCTCGGCTGCAAGGTGACGATTCTCGAGATGTTCTCGGTGCTGGGCAAGGACGATCCCGAACTGACGGAGGTCGTCAAGAACCGGATGAAGTCGGAAGGCATCGTCATGCGCGAGGGCATCAAGATCATCAGGGTCGAGCGCGCTGATAACGGCATTGCCGTGATCATCGAGGATGACGGCCGGGAAGAGCGGATAGAAGGCTCCGACCTGCTGGTATCCGCAGGGCGCGTGCCCAATCTCGATGGACTGGATCTGGAGGCTGCCGGAATCGAATACGACAAGCGCGGCGTGACCGTGGACGCCCGGCTGCGGACGACCAACAGGAAGGTCTTCGCCATCGGCGATGTGGCGGGCGGATTCCAGTTTACCCATGTCGCCGGGTATCACGCCGGCATCGTTATCCGGAATGCGCTATTCCGCTGGCCCGCGAAGGTCGATTATTCGGCATTGTCCTGGGTCACCTATACCGATCCCGAACTGGCCCATGTCGGCATGACGGAGGCCCAGGCGCGGGAAAAACACGGCGATATCCGGGTGCTCCGGCACGCCTTCGCGGAGAACGACCGCGCCCAGGCGGAGCGGGAAACCGACGGCATGGCGAAGATCATCACCACCGCCAAAGGCGTGATCGTCGGCGCATCGATCGTCGGACCCCATGCCGGAGAGTTGCTGCAGAGCTGGATATTGCCGATCCAGAAGAAAATGAAGATCGGGGCGGTTGCCGGTCTGATCATTCCCTACCCGACGCTGGGAGAGGTGAACAAGCGCGCAGCCGGCAGCTATTACACGCCGAAGCTGTTCAGCGAGAAGACAAAAAAAATCGTCCGCTTCCTGCTCAGGTTCGCCTGAGGTCTGCGGCCCCGGCAACGCAAACACCCTGCGATCACGACTAGTTGAGAGGCGGTGAGCATAGTGTGCGTTGTCTGTCAGGAGGAATCCCCATCTAATCTGGGGGACGGCGGAATTCCTCCGCAGTCCGAGGTTTCCGACTTCTCATTGGGAGAGATATAATATGATCAAGAAAACCATCACGACCCTCAGCGTTGTTGCTCTTGCCGCCGGCGCCGCAGCGCTTCCTGCCGCCGCCGCAGGCGTTTCCAGCGACACACCCGTCCAGATCGCCGCCTGCGGTCCGTGCAAGGCCAAGAGCCCGTGTGCCGCCGCGAATCCGTGCGCTGCGAAAAACCCGTGCGCTGCGAAGAATCCGTGTGCCGCGAAAAACCCGTGCGCTGCGAAGAATCCGTGCGCTGCAAAAAAGAAGATGTAAGAGCGATTTCCCCTTCGCTTTTGACGACGTTGCCGGACGCCCTCCCTTCGGGGAGGGCGTTTTCCTTTATATCAAGGGCGTAGAGCCCGCCGGGGAGCTTCGTTATAGTCCGACACATGGATGGACCTCCCAAACGCCTGAAGATGCTGCTGACCGGCCTGTCCGCGCGGCTCCTTCTGCTCACGGTATTCTTCGTGATGCTGAGCGAGGTCTTTATCTATGCGCCGTCGATCGGCCGGTACCGTATCACCTATATGGAAGAGCGCATCGCGGCGGCGCAGCTGGCGAGCCTCGCACTTGAAGCACCGGCCAATAACCGGGTCAGCACCGAATTACTGGAAGAGCTGCTCAGAAGTGCAAAATCCTACGGGATCGTGCTGCGTCGGCCCGACTCCAGGGCGCTGATGCTCAGTCGCAACATGCCGCCGGAGGTGCATGCGACCTACGATACCCGCGACACGGAATTCTTTCCGCTAATCGGCGAGGCGTTGTCGGTCATGTGGAGCACGGAGCGGCGAATGATCCGAATCGTCGGGCCGTCGCCAAGGGACCCCAACGTGGTGGTCGAAACCGTCATCAATGAATGGATCATGCGCGAGATGATGCTGGATTATTCCGGCCGCATTCTGCTGCTTTCCATCGTGATCTCCCTGATGACCGCGACGCTGGTGTTTTTCAGCCTGCAATGGATGTTCGTCCGCCCGATGATGAGTCTTACGGACAGCATGGAAAAATTCCGCCGCGACCCGGATGATGCGCGCATGCTGATCCGGCCCGGCCGCCGGCGCGACGAGATCGGCCGTGCCCAGCGCGAACTGGCGCAAATGCAACGCGGCCTGCGCGATGCGCTCAAACAGCGCAACCGTCTCGCAGCACTCGGGACCGCGGTCACCAAGATCAATCACGACCTGCGCAATATCCTGGCGACGGCGCAGCTTGTCTCCGATCACGTGTCGGACAGCGCGGACCCGAATGTAAAACGGATCGCCCCCACCCTGTTGGGCGCGATCGACCGCGCCGTGGCGCTGTGCAGCCGGACCCTCAGTTTCGCCAATGAGGGCTCTCCCGCGCCGGAATTGACGCATTTCGATCTTTCCGGGCTGGTCAGCGATATCGCGACGGAGATTTCCGCGCGCGACAACCAGAGCGGCATGATCGAGAACTCGGTGCCCCGGGACTTGTCCATTTTTGCCGACCGAGACCAGCTTTACCGGGTGTTATCGAATTTGGTGCTTAATGCCTTCCAGGCAGGCGCCACGAAGGTAGCGGTGTCCGCCCAGGCCGATGCCGAGATGACCTCTATCGAGGTTGCCGATAACGGCCCCGGTCTGCCGGAAAGGGTCCGTGCGCACCTGTTCGAGCCTTTTCAGAGCTCAACCCGGGTCGGCGGTACCGGTCTCGGCCTTGCGATTGCGCGGGATCTCATGCGGGGTCACGGCGGAGACGCGGAGCTGGTGCAGAGCGGCGAGGACGGGACGACATTCCTGCTGCGCCTGCCGGTGGAAGAGAAACGGGAACGCGCCCGTCTCGGCCGCACGTCGCAGACGAACGGCGCCAGTACCGGCCCGCCCGCGAATGCGGCGGAATAGCGCGTTGCGAAGACACCCGGGAGCGTTTATCTATCCCGGCAGACGACCAGACAGACCAATGGATTGACGGCGGAACAGGCTATGAACAATTTTTCGAACTGGATTCTCGGATTCGCGACCATTGTCATGGGGATCGGCGGTCTATTCGTCGCCGCCCGGGCCGGCATGGGCCTCGGTTATTACGGCGGTCTGGCGATTTTCGTGTTCGCCGTGCTCTTCGTCTTTATGTTGATCCGCACGACGTTGGACCACGAAGAGCAGCACCACTAGGCGGCTCAGGCGACCCGGTCGCGGGCGCTGATGCGGGCGAGCCAGATCGCGGCCGCCCCGCCGGCGGCGGATAACGCGATCATCGCGTAAAACGCGCCCCCCGCCATGCTTTCATATAATCCGCCTGCGACCAGCATGGTCAGGCCCATGACCAGGCCGACGGCAAAGCCCGAATAGAGGCTCTGCGCGGATGCCGACATGTGTTCGGGCACGGTGCGCAGCATGTAGTGAATGGCGGCCAGGTGCGCCGCGCCGAAGGTCAGCCCGTGCAGCCATTGGGTCGCGAACAGCATGCCGATATCGGTCGTGTTTGCCAGGATTATCCAGCGGATCAGGCCGCCAATGGCCGCGATATACATCAGCCGTATCGGGCTGACGCGGGCAAGGACCGCGCCGGAAAACGCAAACAGGATTATCTCGGCGATCACGCCCTCCGCCCAAAGCGCGCCGATAACCTGGTCGGGCAGGCCCGCGTCGCGCCAGTGGATCGTGCCGAAGACGTAGAGCACAGCATGGCTGGACTGAAGCAGGCTGACCGCGGCGATAAACACGAGAAAGGATTTCTGTCTCAGCAGTACGAACGCGGGAAAGCGCACGACCGGACGGTCGCGCGCGGGGCGTTCGGGCAGGCCGAAACCGGCGGCAAAGGCGGCAATCATCGCGGCGACGATCATCCAGAGGATCGCCTCGTCGCCGGACCGCTCCACCACCCAGCCGCCGATATAGGCGGCGAGAATGAACGTGATCGAGCCCCATAACCTGACGCGCCCGTAATCGAACCCGTGCTCGACCGAGGCGCGCGACGCGAGGTTCTCGCCCAGCGGAATCAGGACCATGAACATCGCGCTTGCCAGCAGGTTGACGATGAACAGCGCCCAGAACCCGTCCGCAATGCCGAACAGGGCATAGGTGATCACGCCGCCGCCCGCCGAGATCACGATGATTTTCTTATGGGCGCCGGACCGGTCGGCGAAGTGCGCGATCAGCGGGTTGGCGAAAGCGCGGATCCAGACGCCCACCGACAGGATCAGGCTGATCTCCGCCGGGTCGAGGCCGCGATATTTCAGCCATGCCGGCCAGAACGGCATATGAATACCGACCGCCAAAAAGATCGCCGCATAATAAAAGGAAAACCGGACTGCCATGATTGCGGCAACCTATTAGCACGTTTCGTGTCCGGCGCGGCATTGCCTGTATCGTTAATCAGGCTCCTTTAATGCGGGCGATTCCGTCCCCGGAAAGGTCCGTGTATCCGGCGGTAGCTATGCGTTCGGGTCCGTGCTATCGAAAAGGCATAAATAAAATGGATGAGGGACAGCCATGCCAGCCAAGACAATCAAGGTAGATAGCGCCGCAGAAGCCTATCTCACACTGCTCAAGGACCGAGACGTCGATTATCTGTTCGGCAATGCCGGAACGGATTTTCCGTCGATCATCGAAGGATTGTCCAAATCGCTGACCGGCGAGGGCAGCGCCCCCACGCCGATGACCGTGCCCCATGAAAACCTCGCCGTCGCGATGGCGCATGGCTACTACGTCGCGACCGGCCGGCTTGCCTCCGTGATGGTGCACGTGAATGTCGGCACCGCCAACGCAATCTGCGGCGTCATGAATGCCGCGCGCGAGAACGTGCCGGTGCTGATGACATCCGGCCGCACGCCGCTGACCGAGGAAGGCTTCGACGGATCGCGTTCTCTGTATATCCACTGGGGACAGGAAATGTTCGACCAGGGCGGCGTGATGCGCGAAATGGTCAAATGGGATTACGAGCTGCGCAATGCGAAGCAGGTCGAAACCATCGTCGACCGTGCCGTGACCGTCGCCATGACCGAGCCCCGCGGTCCCGTATATCTTTCATTGCCGCGTGAGGTGCTGGCCGAAAAGCCCGGCGACTTTACCTACCAGTCGCCGACGCGCCGCCAGCCTGCGCGGGCCGCTTCCGCCGATGCGAATGCGATCGACGAGGCGGCGGAAATTCTCGCCAATGCCCAAAACCCGATGATCATCACGGCGAGCATGGGTCAGAACCGCGCCGCCGTGCCGGCGCTGGAATCCCTCGCCGAACGCTTCGCCCTGCCGGTCATCACGTATCGTCCGCGCTACGTGAACATCTCGTCGGATCATCCCATGCATATGGGATACGAGCCCGGCGCCTACCTGCCCGATGCGGATGCGATCCTGGTCATCGATTGCGACGTGCCGTGGATACCGTCCCTGCACAAGCTGAACCCGGATGCCAAGGTCATCCATCTCGGTGCGGATCCGCTCTATGAAAACTATCCGGTGCGCGGTTTCCAGTGCGATCTCGGTATCCGCGGCAGTTCCGGCACGGCGATCCCGATGCTGGAAGAAGCCATGGCCGGCCGCGAGAAAGCGGCACAGGGGCGCATCGATGCCCGGCGGTCGAAAATCGCCGGCATCAAGGGCGACCAGGCTGCCGCCAATCAGGCGCGGATCGAGAAAATCGCGTCGGGCACCGCCGCGATGGACAACGCCTGGGTCGCGCACTGCCTGAACCAGGTGAAACAGGATGACGACATTCTGGTGTCCGAATCCCAGCTCGCGCTCGGGAATATCGCGCTTCGCGAACCCGGCAGCTTCTTTGGCACAAGCCCGTCCGGCGGGCTCGGCTGGGGACTGGGCGCCTCGCTCGGCGTAAAGTTGGGGCAGAAGGACAAGCGGGTGTTCTGTGTGGTTGGTGACGGTGCCTATATGTTCGGCAACCCGACCCCGATGCATTTCGTGTCAGCCGCGTATGATTTGCCGACGCTCACGGTCATCATGAACAACAAGATGTGGGGATCCGTCCGCAAGGCGACCCTTGGCCTGTATCCGGACGGGGCTGCGTCCAGCTCCAATCAGGCGCCGTTGACCTATCTCGATCCTGCGCCGGAATATCACAAGATCGTCCAGGCCTCCGACGGCTATGGCGAGGAAGTGAAAGATCCCAATGATCTGCAGGCGGCGCTCGAGCGCGGCATCAAGGCGGTCGAGGTCGACAAGCGCCAGGCGGTCATCAACGTGCACACGACCTATGACGACGAGGCTGCCAAAGCCGACGCCGTTCGCTGATGGTCTTTCCTGCTGATGCCCTGAACGGGCAGTTGGACAGGCTGGCTGCGCATCCGTTTTACACGGGCCGGCTTCCGGCCCGTGTATCGGATGCGGCGGATTTCGCCGCCAGCGTGCCGCTAATGGGGCGCGGAGACCTGGTCGCCGAGATGGAAAAACCGGGCTACGGCGCGTTCGGCGGCACGAACCCCGTGCGCATGAATCTGAGCCCGATGGGCGCGGCGCTCGTCCCCGCCATGCAGACGGCGGGGGACATGGCCAACATGATCGCTGCTGCCCGCACCCATCTGGATGCCTGCGGCGTCGGACCGGGGGATATCTGTGCGGTCACGTTCGGCTATCACATGTTCGTCGCCGGGCTGTTTTACCAGTCCCAGATGGAAGCCCACGGGGTAGCCTGTATTCCGCTCGGACCGGGCGAGGCGGAGCGGACGGTCGATGTCTGCGCGAAACACAATGTGACGGTGCTGGCAGGCAATCCGTCCTTCTCGCTGAAGCTGATCGAGGCCGGCCTGAAACCGCCCCGGGTATTCTTCGCGGGCGGCGAGGCGTTTACCGGAAACCCCACGCTCTATGGCGCGGTGAAGGCGGCCATGCCCGACACCATTCTCGTGGATTCCTTCTCGCTGTCAGAATTCCTGCCCGTGGCGCGCACCTTCCCCGGCGGCACGGGCGTGCATGTGTTTGACGAACTGGTGTATGCCGAGGTGATCGACCCGGCGACCGGGGAGCCTGTCGCCGACGGCGAACGCGGCGAGCTGGTGCTGACGCATCTGAAAAAAGAGGCGCAGCCGCTGGTCCGCTATCGCACCGGCGATCTTACGGTTCGCCAATCCACCGATCCGGTGCATGGCCGCACGGTCAATCTGCCGCGTGTTGTGTTCGGCCGCACCGATAACATGGTCAAGGTCAAAGGCGTAAAGATCTATCCGTCTGAAGTGCGCGCCGTGCTGCTGGGCCTGGATGGCCTGACCGGCGGCTATCGCCTGACGGTGTCGGCGAAGGCGGGCGGTGGCGACCGTCTGGCGTTGGCGGTCGAAGGGGCAGGTGGTGACGATATAAACGAAGAAATTGCCCGGCGGTTCAAAAGCCAGACCCTGATTTCGGCGGATGAAATCGTCTTTGAAGACAGTCTTGAAGAAGGGCCGCTGGCGGTCGATGAACGCGAGTAGACGGGCGCTGGATGGCGCAATGGAGATGATATGACCGATACCCCCTGGCGGCTGCTTGTCGACAAGAATTCCTATGCCGATTTTTCTGTATCCGTTTCGCCGGCGGTCGAGAAGGCCGTCGTCAAGGGTGAAGCACCGCCGACGATCTTCCTAAATGTGTTCGACCAGGACTCGATAACGGTCGGCGTCAACGAGGATCCGGAACAGGTTCTCAACCTCGATTTCTGCCGGGAAAACAATATCGATTTCCGCCGCCGCGTGAATGGCGGCGGCGCGATCTATACCGGCACCGGGTCCGCCTTCATGGTCTATTTCGTGCCCACCTCGCACCCGGATGTTCCGGAAATGACCGCCGAAGCCTTCCCCAAGATCCTGACCGCCTTTGCCGAGACGCTGAGCGAGAAATTCGGCTTCCCCGCCGAATACCGTCCGCTGAACGACGTCCAGGTGGAGGGGCGCAAACTGGTGCCGACGTCGCTGAAGATCGAGAACGGCGTGATGACGTTCCGCTTTGTCGTCAACGTGAAGGAAATGAATACCGAAATCGCCGGTACCGCGATGCCGATGCCGCCGGAAAAGGTTCAGGACAAGGTGCTGAAAGACCTGCAGTCGCGCTTTACCTGTCTTGAGCGCGAGGCGGGCCGCGAGATCTCGGCCGCGGATCTCGAGGACATGGCGCGGAGCGCCGTGGCCCACGCGTTCAGCAACCCGGTGCTCGAACCCGGCACGTTGACGGATATCGAACGTCAATACGCCGAGGAATTCCGCGCGGAGTTCGACAACGATGTCTGGCTGTTCGGCAAAAGCGAGAAGGTCCGGTTCGGCGACCTGACACAGGCGGGCGATACCGTCGGGCGCGGGCGCGAGAAGGCGGTCGGCGGCATGCTGTGGGCGACCCTTGTGGTGCGCGACGGCAAGGTGCTGCATGCGATCCTCAACGGCGACTGGCATCCGCGGCCCATCGATTCCGTCGGCTGGCTGGAAGAAGCGCTCATCGGGGTGGAGGCGAGTGACGCCGCCATCCGCGACGCCGTCACCGCCTTCATGGGGCGTGACGATGTGGAATTCGCCAGTGTCGAGATCGACGACCTGATGTCGGCCTTCGGCAAGGCGCTGGCGGACCAGAAGCCGATCGGGTGATCGCGTCAGGCGCGCTGCCGGTCGCGTCCGGGGCCTATGCCCTGACCTTCCGGCTGGATGCGCCCGTCACCCTGCCGATCGCGACCCTTAAAAATCCGACGCTGGACGCCGGCACCTATGTCTATGCGGGCAGTGCTTTCGGGCCGGGCGGTATCCGCGCCCGCGTGTCGCGCCATCTGCGCACGGGCAAGAAACCGCACTGGCATATCGATCATCTGTCGGCCCGCGCGGTCTGTATCGACATACAGGCCTATCCCGGCGGGCGCGAATGCGCGCTGGTGGCCGACTTGCTGGCGGCGGGGGCGGACGTGCCTGTGCCGGGATTCGGCAGCTCCGACTGCCGCGGCTGTCCGGCACACCTTGTCCGCCTTGCCGCCGGATATCAAAACGGCAATATTGCCAGCGGGATTGAACAGGGAAAATAAGATGGCAGTCGTCAATATAGAACGCCGCGCAGACGGCATCGGCCGGATCGCGATCAACCGGCCCGACAAACGTAACGCCCTGAACGATGACGTCCGCAACACGCTGATCGCCGAGCTGCCGAAGCTCCTCGGGGACGAAGCCGTGCATGCCGTCCTCCTGACGGGCGAGGGCGGTCATTTCTGCGCCGGCGGGGACATCGCCAGCATGGAAGGGCTCGATTCGAAGGGCGCCCGCGCCCGGATGAAAGCCAATCACCGCATCGTCCGTATGATTGCCGAGGCCGAAAAGCCGGTTGTCACCGCGATAGAGGGATTTGCCGTCGGCGCCGGCGCCGGTCTGGCGATGCTGGGCGATACCGCCGTGATTGCCGAGGGCGGCACCATCGGGTTCCCGTTTTTCAAGGTCGGGCTGATCCCGGATTACGGCATTCTGCATACCCTGCCGCGCCGCGCGGGCGGGGCGAAGGCGCGCCAGCTCCTGCTCTATGCGCAGATGGTCAAGGCACCCGACGCCGTCGAACTGGGCCTCGCGGACGAGCTTGTCGCCGAAGGAAAAGCCGAAGAAACCGCCATCGAGCGCGCGCTCACGCTGGCGTCCATGCCGCCCTTTGCGTTTGCCATCGCGAAGCAGCAGCTCGGTCTGGCGCCGGTGAAGCTGGAAGAGGCGCTGGAAATGGAGGCGCTGGCGCAGGCCGGCTGTTTCGGCGCGGGGGAGTTCCAGGAGGGATTCTCCGCCTTTATGGAAAAACGTGCGCCGGTCTTCAGGAAATAGGGTTCCATGACGCCCCGGACCTTCCGCACGCGTATCACCGATTTGTTCGGCATCGACCACCCGCTGGTCTGCGGCGGCATGATGTGGCTGGCGGATGCCGCCTATGTCAGCGCGGTCGCGCGGGCGGGGGGAATCGGTTTCATCACGCCCCGGTCGTTTCCGACGCCAGAGGATTTCCGCGAACAGCTGCGCATCGCGCATGATCTGTCAGACGGCAAACCGTTCGGCGTGAACCTGTATATTTCGGCGCGGCCGGAAGCGAACGAACTGCTGGAAACCTTTCTCGATATCTCGATCCAGGAGGGCGTGAAGTTTGTCGAATCCGCCGGGTTTACGCCGAAAGCTTTCCTGCCGCGCATCAAGGACGCGGGTATCACCGTGATCCATAAATGCACGACGCTGCGTCATGCGTTGTCCGCCCAGAAGGCCGGGGTCGACGCGGTCACCATCCTCGGCGCGGAGGCGGGCGGTCACCCCGGACGCGACATGATCGGCACCATGGTTCAGGGCGCGACAGTGCCGCAGGCGCTGGATGTTCCGGTCGTTCTGGCGGGCGGCATGGGGACGGGGCGCCAGCTGATGGCCTGCCTGTCCCTCGGCGCCGACGCCATGCTGCTCGCAACGCGGATGATCGTGTCGCAGGAAATCTGGGCCCATCCGGACTACAAAAAGCACCTGGCCGGTCTCGGCGCCGGCGATACGCGCCTGATCATGAATATTTTCGGCGACAGCTCGCGCGTGCTGGATAACGAATCCTCCGCGCGGGTGCTCGAACTCGAAGCCCGGGGTATCACCGATTACGAGGCCTACCGGCCGCACGTGCAGGGCATGCTCCAGAAAGAAGCGTACGAGGACGGCGACTGGACCAAGGGGACCGCGTCCATCGGCCAGTCCGTCGCCTTCGCGGGAGAGATAGAGCCGGTCGAGACCATCATTGACGGCATCATTGCCGAAGCCGTCGCCGTGCGCGACCGGCTGAACAGTCTTTAAAAAAGGAACACGCAATGGCGCAGGATATCAATTCACCCAAATACACCATCGGCGTCATCGGTACCGGCACCATGGGCCGCGGGATCGCGCAGATAGCCGTCACCGGTGGTTTCCGGGTCAAGATGTTCGACGCCCAGGAAGGGGCGGCCGATCAGGCCCGGGAATTCATCACCCGCATGGTCAGCCGCGCCGCCGAAAAAGGCCAGATGTCCGAAGCGGACGCCGCGGCGGCGAACGACCGATTGCAGATCGTCGGCTCGCTCGCCGAAATGGCCGATTGTGGAATGGTGATCGAGGCGATTGTCGAGAACCTGGATGTGAAGCGCGCGGTTTTCGGCGAACTCGAAGGCATCGTCGCGGAGGAGACGATTCTGGCATCGAATACGTCCTCGCTGTCCGTGACCCAGATCGCCGCCGGATGCGCGAAGCCCGAACGTGTTGCCGGGTTCCATTTCTTCAACCCGGTGCCGCTGCTGAAAGTCGTCGAAGTGGTCGCAGGCGAGGTTACCGCGCCGTGGGTTGTCGACAAGCTTGATGCCATTGCGCGCAAATGCGGTCACGAACCCGTGCGCACGCAGGATACGCCGGGCTTCCTCGTCAACCATGCCGGTCGCGGGCTGTATACCGAGGGCGTGCGCATCCTTGCCGAAGGAATCGCCGAGGCCCATCAGGTCGATGACGTGTTGCGCGAAGGCGGGGCGAATTTCCGCATGGGCCCGTTCGAGCTGATGGATACCACGGGCCTCGACGTTTCCGGCGTGGTGATGGAATCGATTTACGAGCAGTTCTATCAGGAACAGCGTTTCAAACCGCAGGCATTCATCCGCAACCGCATGGCGGCGGGCCTGCTCGGCCGCAAGGCAGGCCGGGGTTTCTACACCTATGAAGACAACAAAAAGGTCGCGCCCGCCGAGCCCGCCGCCCCGGCTGATTTGCCGGACAGTGTCTGGATCGGCCCGGAAGGCCATGCCAGCACGAAGATTCTCGCCGCTTTCCTGAAGGACAAGGTGGAGATCGAGACCGGCGCCAAACCGTCCGCCCGGGCGATCTGCATGGTGGCGCCGATGGGCCGCGATGCGACGATGACGGCCATCGATCTCGGTATCGAGGCCGAGCGCACCGTCGCGGTCGATACCCTGTTCGGCCTTGACGGCCGCCGCACCCTGATGACCACCAGCGTCACCGATGAAGGCGTGCGCGATCTGGCGCACGGGTTGCTCGCATCGGACGGCGGCGCGGTGACCGTCATCCATGACAGCCCCGGCTTTATCGCCCAGCGCGTCATCGCCACCATCGTCAATATCTCGTGCGAGATCGCGCAGATGCGCATCGCCACGCCCGGAGACATCAACAAGGCCGTCCGGCTCGGCCTTGCCTATCCCCAGGGGCCGCTGGAATTCGGCGACACGCTGGGACCGGCGAAAATTCACGGCATTCTGACGGCGATGCACGCTTTCTACGGCGATCCGCGTTATCGCCCCAGCCCGTGGCTGACCCGCCGCGCCCGGCTCGGCATTTCGCTGATGACGCCGGAGGCCTAGGTCCCGCTCAGGCCGCCCGGATCAGCAGGAGCAGGCCCGACGCCATCAGCATGTAGATAACGAGCAGGCGGAATATCTCCGGCGCAAGGCGGCGGCGGATGTTTCCGCCGAGCTTCAGGCCGACCCAGACCGGAATCACGCCAATCGCCGAGACCAGCGCGGTTTCGGCATTCATCAGGCCGATCTTGGAGAGTCCGATCGCCATGACGATGCTCGATGACGAAAAAGAGCAGTTTATCGCCTGCACGAAGCGTTCGCGGTCGAGATGCAAGGACATCATATAGGGCAGCACCGGCATCAGCTGCGATCCGGTGAGGCCGTTGACGATCCCGGTGGCGAGGCCGGTGACGGGGGCCAGCGGCTTTTCCAGCCGGGGCTGCATGGTCAGGTTCGGCGTTTTCAAAGCGAACAATCCATACACGATCAGCACGACGCCCAGCACGGCAGCCGCAAGACGTGCTTCCATCCAGGTCAGCAGGACGAGGCCGATCACTACACCCACCATACCGGCGACGATCAGCGGCCAGAACCGGCGGATGGATTCCCGGAAATGGCCGACTTCGATCTGAACGATAAGGTTGCTGGCAAGCGACGGGACCAGTACCAGCGGCAGCGCGACCTCCAGCCCCATGGTAAGCGCGAGGATCGGCAGGCAGGTCGTCGCGAACCCCATGCCGGTGATGCCCTTGGAAAAGGCGGCAAAGAAAAACGCCGCGCAGGCGATGGAGATAAATGTGACGTCCATCCGATGGTTATCTGCGGATCAGAGGGAAAGGGCAATTCCCCGGGATCGGGAATTGATTTCACAGTGAACCTGAATCGCCGGCGGCCGGAAGGTGTGCTTCCGGCCGCCGGTAAGTCGGATATGTTTCGCGGCTCAGTCGCCGAGAACGACCTTGCGTATTTCCGCCTTCTGCTTTGCGTCGACGCTGTTCAGGACGGTCTGGACCATCTTTGCCGCTTCGTCGGCAGGCAGGTATTTGATGTAGCGCTTTTTCTTTTCGCCTTCCGCAACCACCTTGGGGTCGCTCAGAATGCGGTCGGTCGCCGCGCGCATTTTCGCGACGACGTCGGCCGGCGTGCTCGGCGGCACGACCAGCATCCGGCCGAGCCCTTCGAGGGTTGAGCGGTAATCGATCCACCATTCCTGTTCCTTGCTCAGCTTGACCGTATCAAAAATGGTCGGCAGGTCCGGGAAGAGGATCGACCGTTTCCGGTTCATCGTTGCAACGGCCTTGGCGTTCTTCGCCCGCACATACTTATAGGCCGACGTTTCCGACACATAGAGCGAGTCCATCTCGCCCTGGGCGAGGGCGAGCGCCGCCGCACGGCTGCCCTTGTACCCGATGACGACATTGCATTTCAGTGCCAGCGCGTGACACGTCATCGCGGCGCCGTCCGAGATGCCCGAGATTTTGCCGTATCCGGCCCAGTTGATGACGGTATCGCTCTTGATCGCGTCCATCGGCACGTTGATGCTGGAATCGTTCTTGGCCAGCCAGATCCAGCGCGAGTAATCGATGATGCCGAGGATCGGCATTTTCGTCAGGTCGAACGCAACCCCCTTCATGCCGAGGAGTTGCTGGAGGCCGGCGCCGGTGCCGTTGACGATGGTCATCTGCAGCGGGTCGGGCGGGGCGACGGCCAGCCGGTTGAGCGCGCTCATCCCGCCGGCGCCGGGTTTGTTGACCACGATGACCTTCGCGCCGAGTTCGCGCTCGAAATGCGGCGCCAGCATGCGGGCATAGGCATCGTAGCCACCGCCTGCGCCGAACCCGACGACGAAGGTGATCGTTTTGTCCTTGAAATAGTCATCGGCGGCGACGGCCGGTGTGGCCGCGAGTATCGCGGTTGCTGCGAGCGCAGCGGCTCCTGCCAAGAATCCTTGTTTTCGCATGTTTCCTCCTGTGCTTCCCGCGTTGTTCGCGGCATTGTCACCGCCTTCCAAGCGGTGAAGGAAGCGTATGGTATTTATCGGTATGACGCCAGCGATAGCGCTGACCCCGGTGCGCTCAATGGGTATCGAATACCGCCTGATACAATGCCAGCCGCTCCATGATTGCCGCCGTCTCGGCTTCGGTCGGAGCGTCCGCATCCGCCGCGGGCGGCAGGGCGCCGAACTTCATGAGGCAGGCGATCAGCAGCAGGCGTGCCTTGGTCGATGTCAGGTTGCCGCCGCCCAGGAATATGCCGGCCGGCGCCGAGAATCCCTCGTTATTGCCCCGCCCGACGCGGACGACCGGCATTCCGCAATAAACCGCCCTGGCCATCAGCCTGTTGCGCTGCGAGTTGGTCATCGATCCGTAGGGGGACTGGCCTTCGACCACGAAACCGGACAGCGGCGCATGCGCCAGGTTGTCGACCGTCTGGGCGACGATATCGACCTCGCGCTCGGGGCCGCTATCGGCGGTCTCGGGGCTGTAATTGCCTTCCTTGATGATGGTGACCATCGGGATGGACGTATCGATCAGTTCGCCGTCGGCATTCTTGACCGGCACGTCCTGCGCGGTCATCGCACCGTCCTTCAACAGGTAACCGGTGACGCTGTCCGGCAGTTTCGAGCGGTTCACGTCCGACAGATACGTGTGCTTCGCACCCGGCAGATAGGTCAGGATCGGCGGCTGGCCGTGACGGACCGCCCCCAGCAATCCGCCATGACCGCCGGTGACGACGTAGCCGCCGGGGCGGGCGTCGCCTTTCTGCACTTCGCGTGATGCGAATATCTGCTGTTCCTGGATGACCACGGCACCGGCGCGGTTCCTGCCCTCGCTGTCCTGCCAGACTCGGGATGTAATATAATCGACCGAATCCACCAGGTTCTTCGGCCCGTCATTGCTGATTTCGCCGTGGGTGCGCTGGGCCGCGTTGCCGCAGACCGGCAGCGTGGTGTCCAGCAGCAGGTTCATCCAGTACAGCGTTTCCTCGACGCGGGGGCTGCCCTGGGTCCAGATCGCGCCCAGATACTCGCCGGAATCGAGGATTTTCTGCACGTCGTTGACGATCGTCGCGAGGCGTCCGCGCGGGGGCGAAACCGCGAGATGGACCGGGCGGTAGACGAAGAAATCCTGTCCCATTTTCTCGGGCTGAATATCGCCCTCGCCGACATCGGTGCGTTCGGCCGCGGCAAGCCCCTTGGTGTATCCGCCCGACGGCAGCACCCGGTAGAAATCGACATCGGCGAGGCGGGAGATCAGATTGCTCATGCCGTGTTCGTCCATACCGAAGCGGTCAATTTCCTCGAAGATCCGCGACCCGTCCGGGTAATAGGCCTGGCGGGAATGGGAGGCGGGCGCACCGGGATAGGCGCAGTCGTCTTCCCATGCGCTGCCGTCCGCCTGCCGGGCCATGTAGGGCAGGGGATACAGGCCGTCTTCGGGGGTCAGTTCGACCCGGTAGACCGGAATGTCGGTGTCCGACCGGCGGTCTTCATGGAACGCGCCGGTCGCATCGACATAGCCGTCGGGCGGGCCGTACAGTTCCGCCGCGTCCTTCTCAAGCGGGTGGGCGCTGAATTGCTGGACATACACCGTCGCGGGGGCGGCAAGCCGCTGCGGGCGCAACACGTCGAAGCGCTGCGCGCTGCCGTCCGGGTTCGCGCGCAGCGGCAGGCCGTACTGCGCGCGGGCCTTGTTGCTGGTGACCAGCGCCGGGCTGTTGCCGATGGTGGCGTTGGAGCCGGAAAGATAGGCGATGCGGGGTTTGTCGGTCATGTCTGGCTCCGTCTGGATTGAATGGTCGTCACCACATCAACTGTCCGCCGTTGGGGTGAATGATCTGTCCGGTCATATAGGCCGACCGGTCGCTGAGCAGGAAATCGAGCACGGCGGCAACTTCTTCCGGACGGCCGAGGCGACCGAGCGGCAGGCTTTCGGCGAGGTCTTCGCGCGCTTTTTCGTATTCGGCATCCGTCCGCCCCGATTTCAGGATCGGCGTGTCGATGGGGCCCGGGCCCAGCGCATTGGCGCGGATGTTATGCGGCGCGAATTCGAGGGCGATGGATTTTGTCAGCGAATAGATCGCCGATTTCGCCGCCATATAGGCAGCAGCACCCGGCACCGCCATTACCGCGAAATCGGACGACATGGTCACGATTGCGCCCCTTTTCGCCGCGATCATGTCGGGGATGACGGCCTGACAGCACAGAAACGTGCCTTTGACATGGATATCGATCATCCGGTCCCAGTCGGCTTCGGAAATATCGCCGGTCACGCCGCGAATGAAAATGCCCGCGGCAAAAAAGGCCGACAGCACGGGGCCGATATCGGATGCAATCCGCGCCTTCATGTCCCGGACGGAGGCACCATTGCCCACATCCACGATGATCGAGGTGGCGGTCCCGCCGGCTGCGGTTATTTCGGATGCGACCGTATCGGCGCCGTCGCCGTCCCGGTCCGCGACGATGACATGATGGGCCTTCGCCATCCGCAGCGCGGATGCGCGGCCGATACCGCTTGCGGCACCCGTGATGAGAATATTCGGTTTGTCGCCCATCAGAACAGCGATGCCCCGCCATTGACCCGGATGTCCTGGCCGGTGACGAAGCTCGCCTCGTCGCTCAGCAGGAACAGGGCGGTCTCTACCATGTCGTCGGGCATGCCGATGCGGCCCAGCGGGATATTGTCGGCCCAGCCATACATCGCGTCTTCGCTCATATTGCCGCGCGGCTGCGGCGTGTCGGTGATGCCGGGCGACAGGATGTTGGCGCGGATACCCGACCGGGCATGGTCCATCGCGATCGCGCGGCCCAGTCCCAGCACGCCGCCCTTGGTGGCGGCGTAGGCGGCACTTTCAGCCGCGCCGCGCCGGGCGATGGAGGACGCGAACAGCAGGATGCTGCCGGATTTCTGTTCCAGCATCCGGGGCAGTACCGCCTGACAGGCCAGCAGCGTCCCTTTGAGGTTAATCGACAGATGCGCATTCCATTCGTCCTCGGTCACGTCGAGGAACGGTCTTGTGTGAAATATCGCGGCACAGGTGGCGAGACCCGCGATTTTACCGGTCTTCCCGGCGGCATCCGCCACCGCCGCGGCCATCGCATCGGCATCGCGCACGTCGATCTCGCAGAAATCGAGATTCGCGTCATTCGCGCCGGCGAGATCGCCGGGATCCCTGTCCCAGGCAGAGACGTGATAGTTTTCGTCCAGCAGACGCCGCGTGAGCGCGGAACCGATTCCGCTGCCGGCCCCCGTGACGATCATCGTTTCCATCTTCGCGCCGTTCCGCCGTGTTCATTACCAGACTGCCGACTTTACGCTTACGCGTAGCGGTGAGTCCATTGACCGGGTTCCGGGCAACAGCCCTGCCGCGCGGGATGGCCGGGGGTGTACGGTCACGCTCCGGTCATGATTTCACGGGAACCGCTATCCCTGCTTGATTTTACGTGCCCGATGGCCATTTTCGCACCATGACACAGAAGCAGGCGACAAAAGCCCGCGGTAAGCCGCGTCGGCGAAAATCGGCACCCCGGAATTTAACGGTCAATCTTGCCCTGCAGGGCGGGGGCGCCCACGGCGCCTTTACCTGGGGCGTGCTCGATGCGCTGCTCGAAGACGACCGGATCGCTTTCGAAGGGGTCAGCGGCAACAGCGCAGGCGCGATGAATGCGGTCGTTCTTGCTGACGGCTTTGCCCGCGATGGACGCGACGGCGCCCGCGAATCTCTCGAAATATTCTGGCGCTCGGTCAGCCGGGTCGCGCATGCAAGCCCGCTCCAGCGATCGCCGGTTAATGTCTTTTTCGGCGACTGGAACCTCGATACCTCGCCGACCTTCATGGCGTTCGATCTGATGTCCCGGCTGGTCTCTCCCTATGAATTCAATCCGCTGAACATCAATCCGTTGCGGGATCTGGTGGCGGAGAACGTCGATTTCGACCGCTTGCACAAAAGCGGCGACATGACCCTGTTTATTTCGGCGACGAACGTACATACCGGCAAGGTAAAGGTCTTCAACGGGGCGGAGGTAACGGTCGACAGCGTGATGGCGTCGGCCTGTCTGCCGCACCTTTTTCAGGCTGTTGTGATCGACGATGTCCCCTATTGGGATGGCGGCTTTGCAGGAAACCCGGTTCTGTTTCCGTTTCACAACGCCTGCGCGACCTCCGATCTGCTGCTGATCCAGACAAATCCGATCATGCGGAATTCGACACCGGATACCGCGCGGGAGATTCTCGATCGCATGAACGAGATCTCGTTCAATAGCGCGCTGCTGCACGAATTGCGCGCGATCGAGTTTGTCGCCCGTCTGATCGATCAGGGCGTTCTGGACAAGGAACGCTACAGGCAGGTCCGGCTGCACAGGATAGACGGAGGCGAGGCGCTTGAACCGTTGCGGGCGTCCAGCAAGCTGAATGCTGAATGGCCGTTTTTCGTGCATCTTAGAGATCTCGGCAGGGAAGCCGCTGCGGAATGGCTCGAGCAGCATGCCGACAGGGTGGGCAGGGAATCCAGCCTGTCCATCGCCTCGGTTTTCAATTAACCACTGGTCCTTGATTTCAACCAGCATTTCACCGGAGAGACCCCATGCGCCTTAAAGACAAAGTAGCCCTGATCACCGGCGCCGCCAGCGGTATCGGCAAGGAAATCGCCGAAGCCTACGCGGCGGAAGGCGCGAAGGTCTGCATCGCGGACCTGAAGCTGGATGCCGGCCAGGCGGCGGCGGATAGCATCGTCAAGGCTGGCGGCACGGCGATGGCCGTCGAAATGGACGTCACCGACGAAGCGGCGGTCAATGCCGGCGTGGCGGCGATGGTCGATGCCTATGGCGGGGTCGATATCCTGATAAGCAATGCCGGTATCCAGCACATCTCGTCCCTGATCGATCTTGAATTCGATGCATGGAAGAAGCTTCTCGCGATTCATCTGGACGGCGCGTTTCTGACGTCGAAGGCCTGCCTGCGCGTGATGAAAGAGTCGGGCAATGGCGGGTCGGTCATCATGATGGGCTCGGCGCATTCCAAGGTCGCGTCGCCGCTGAAGGCGCCGTATGTGACCGCGAAACACGGCCTGCTGGGCCTCGCCCGCGTTATCGCCGTCGAAGGCGCCGCCTATGGCGTGCGCTCGAATGTGATCTGCCCGGGCTTCGTGCGCACACCGCTGGTCGAAAAGCAGATTCCCGAACAGGCGCGCGACCTCGGGATCACGGAAGAAGAAGTGGTGAAGAACGTGATGCTCAAAGATACGGTCGACGGCGAGTTCAGCACCGTCAACGACATTGCCGAGACCGCCGTGTTCCTTGCCGCGTTCCCGACGAACGCGCTGACCGGGCAATCGATCGTCGTCAGCCATGGCTGGTTCATGGAATAGGACATGGATCGGGAACGAGGGGCCGAATAGCGATTTGCCGGATGATCAATATGTCAGTGCCTGGTTTCCGGTATATCGACGGAGAACCCGGGGGGTGTTGATGAAAAATTTCCTGGCGGGCCTCTGGATATTCGCGGCTGCGCTTTCCGCGGTCCATATTGTTCCGGCATCGGCCCAGACGCCCCGGCTGGTCACCTGGGAAGATCTGGCGCCGTCCGACGGAAATCAACTGGAGGACCCGTTCGCTCATCTTGAGCCGGTCCTCGCGGCAAAGCTCCATGATATAGCGGCGGTCCGGTATCAGGTGGCGCAGGGCTATCTGTCTCCCGTCAGTCCTGAATATGAAAACGTTGTTGAAATGACGTCGGAGCTCGAGAGCCAAGGTGTCGAAGTGGATGCGCTTCTTGCCCGGTTCGAGGAGATCGAGGCAGAAATCCGGCGTCTCGAAAGCGTCGTCGACAAGAAGCTCGAAGGTCAGTTCATCCGCTTGCCGGGATACGCGCTGCCGCTGGAATACGAGGGGGCCGCCATTCAGGAATTTCTGCTGGTCCCGTATGTCGGGGCCTGCATCCACGTGCCGCCGCCGCCGCAGAACCAGATGGTGTTCGTGAAACTGGCAGAACCCTTCATCATCACGGACCTGTTCACCCCGGTCTGGATTACCGGACGCGTCAAAATCGAGCGCACGGAGACGATCGTGCCCTTGTCGGACGGCAAGGCCCCGGTGACCGCCGGCTACATTATCGAGGCGGCGCAGGTGGAGAGATACCGCGAGTAGCGGCAACATATCGAAGCGATGGATATTCCAGTTTTAAATGTTATGTTATTACATTGCGATATTAATCCGTCATATAATCTTTGAGAATGCAGCCATGACCGCTTACAGCTTCCCCATCGACTGCCGAATCCGATCCCGCCGTCACGAGCTATCGATTCTGGCCATCACCGTAATTTTGTTCGCCGTTTTTCTGGCAACGCCCCTGAAAGCGGCAGAAAGACACCACCATGCCCATGAACACGGGGTCAGCACGTTGAAAATCGCTGTCGAAGGCCCCCTCGTCGAAATGCGGCTTGTTTCGCCGGGCATGGATATTGTCGGGTTCGAGCATGCCCCGTCGACCGATACGGACAGGCAGGCGGTTGCGAAAGCGGGGGCGCTGCTGGCGGAGGGCGGGACGCTTTTCATACTTTCCGCAGATGCCAAGTGCGGGTTGGTAAATGCCGATGTCGATCATCCTTTTCTGTCCTCGGATACCGAAAAGCACGCACACGGGGGTAAACACGGTCACGATCACGGCGAAGAACACGGGCATAGAGACGCCGCAGACGACGGGCATTCCGCCTTTCAGGCGCAGTACCGGTTCCGCTGCGAGGATATCGGGAAGCTAAGGCGCATGGATGTGAAGCTGTTTGAGAAATTCCCTGCGGCGAGAGAAATAGAGGTGGAGGCCATCACTCCCAGGGGCCAGATTGCACGGGACCTGACTCCGGATTCTCCTCGATTGGACTTCTAGGACTGGACTTCCAGCCCGGGGCTTGGGAACTGCCGCGATGACAAATGCCGTCGAAATATCCAATGTCACATTCCGGTGGCCGTCCGGGAAGACGCCGGTTCTCGACATCCCGGACTTTTCCGTCGGGACGGGCGAACGCCTGTTTGTCAGCGGTCCGAGCGGCAGCGGCAAGACGACGCTGCTGAACCTGCTCGGCGGTGTTACGGTTCCCGACGGCGGCGCGGTGTCTGTTCTGGGTACCCGTCTCGACAAATTGTCGTCGGCGCAAAGGGACTCGTTCCGGGCGGATCACGTCGGCGTCATCTTTCAGTTGTTCAACCTGGTACCCTACCTGTCGCTGGTCGAGAACGTCCTCCTGCCGTGCCGGTTTTCGGCGCGCCGGTCGGCGCAGGCAGCGGCAAGGGACGGCGACCCGGTGTCGGCAGCCCGCCGCCTGCTCGCCCGTATGGGCTTGCCCGATGCGCTGCTGACAGGGCGGTCCGTGACGGATCTGAGCGTCGGGCAGCAACAGCGGGTGGCCGCCGCGCGGGCGCTCATCGGTGCGCCGGAACTCCTGATTGCGGACGAACCCACATCCGCTCTGGACGATGATGCCCGCCAGTCCTTTCTCGATCTGTTGTTCGAAACTGCCGCAACCGAGAGCCAGACCCTGATCCTTGTGAGCCATGACCGGCGGATGGAGCCGATGTTCGACCGCCATGTGTCGCTTGCCGACCTGAACCGGGCGGCCGCGCCCACGGCGACCGCATGAAAACGATCCTCCACCTTGCCTTCAGAAGTCTGGTCAGTCGCCGGGCGACGGTGCTGCTGTCCGTTGCTGCGATTGCCGTCAGCGTGACGCTGCTGCTTGGTGTGGAGCGTATCCGCACGGAGACGCGCAACAGTTTTTCGAACACGATCTCCGGGACCGATCTTGTCGTGGGCGCACGCAGCGGATCGATCCCGCTGCTTCTCTATTCCGTGTTCCGGATCGGCAACGCGACAAACAATATTTCATGGCAGAGCTACCGCGAGCTTGCGGCGGACCCCGCGGTAGCCTGGACAATTCCGCTGTCGCTCGGCGATTCCCATCGCGGGTTCAGGGTGCTTGGCACGAATGCCGACTATTTCAGGCATTTCCGCTATGCCCGGATGCAGAACCTCAGATTCGCCGAAGGCCGGCAGTTTGACGATGTTTTCGACGCCGTTCTCGGCGCGGAGGTCGCCGACGCGCTCGGGTACGGGATCGGCGACGAAATAATCATCGACCATGGCGTCGGCCGGATCGGCTTCGCCCGTCATACAGACAAGCCGTTTCGCGTTTCCGGCATTCTGGCCCGCACCGGGACCCCGGTCGACCGCACCGTTCATGTGAGCCTCGGCGGGATCGAAGCGATCCATATCGACTGGCGTTCGGGTGCGCCTGTTCCGGGTCTGCGGATGGATGCGGACCGTGTGCGCCGGATGGACCTTCAGCCACGCGCGATCACGGCGTTTTTCGTCGGCCTCAAGAGCAGGTTCGCGACGTTCGCCGTTCAACGGAAAATCAACGAATACCGTCCCGAACCATTGCTCGCCATTCTGCCGGGCGTCGCCCTGCAGGAACTCTGGTCGCTGATGGCCACTGCAGAGCGCGCCCTCTCGGCGATATCTGTTTTCGTCGTCGCGACCGGGCTGATCGGGATGATGACGATGCTGTTATCGGGCATGAACGAACGCCGCCGTGAAATGGCCATATTACGGGCGGTCGGCGCCCGGCCGGCGCATATCTTCTCGCTATTCCTGCTGGAAGCGGGGTTTATCGCCGCCCTCGGCGCAATGACCGGTCTGGGGTTGCTCTATATCCTTCTCGGAATCGCTCAGCCATTGATTGAATCGACCTATGGCCTGTTCATCGCCATCGGCGCTCCGACGCAGACCGATATGATGTATCTCGGGGCTGTTGTCGCCGCGGGCGTCCTCGCAGGGCTTGTTCCGGCGATCCGGGCCGTCCGGCTGTCGCTCGCCGACGGAATCATCGTCAGAAGCTGACCGGAGACAGACGATTGGGCGCCCGGAGCGCCCGGCAATGCCAAAAACCCCGAAGATTCGTCCTAAAGGGGTTGAATCCCGCCGTGGGGCGGATACATTGCGCCCGTTCCGCATCGGAGGGATTTTGACCGTCCCGGGCACTGCGAATGTCCGGGATTTGGTGCATCTTCGGGACGGATTTCCTTGGCTGAACCCGTCCGTGCGGCATCCGCGCGGGCCAGAATGAAGAACGCGTTTTGCCCGAAGCACATCCCGAAGCGACAGACGTCGATTACGCCCAGCTTGCCAATGCCATCCGCGCCCTGTCGATGGATGCCGTCCAGGCTGCAAACTCCGGTCACCCCGGCATGCCGATGGGCGCCGCGGATGCGGCGACGGTGTTGTTCGCGAAATACCTGAAATACAATCCGGCCGACCCGGACTGGGCCGACCGCGACCGCTTCGTCCTTTCCGCGGGGCACGGATCGATGCTGCTCTATTCGCTGCTGCATCTGACCGGCTATGCAGACATGACGATGGACCAGCTCCGCAATTTCCGCCAGCTCGGCAGCAAAACAGCGGGGCATCCCGAATATGGCGAGGCCGGCGGGATCGAAATGACGACGGGCCCGCTGGGGCAGGGGATTTCGACGGCGGTCGGGATGGCGATCGCGGAACGCTCTATGAATGCGCGTTATGGCGACGATCTGGTGGATCACCGGACCTGGGTCATTGCCTCCGACGGCGACCTGATGGAAGGCATCAGCCACGAGGCGGCCTCGCTCGCCGGCCACATGAAGCTCGACCGCCTTATCGTGCTGTATGACGACAACGATATTTCGATCGACGGCGGCACGGAAATGTCCCTGTCCGACGATGCGCTCGGCCGGTTCGATGCCTATGGCTGGCACACGCAACGCTGCGACGGCCACGATCCGGCAGCGCTCAGCGCGGCGATGGAAGCGGCGATGGCGTCGGACAGGCCGTCGATCATTGCCTGCAAAACCGTGATCGGCTTCGGATCGCCGAACAAGCAGGGCACGTCCGGCGTTCACGGTGCGCCGCTCGGCGCCGATGAAATCGCCGCCGCCCGCAAGCAGTTGGGCTGGCCGTATGAGCCGTTCGTTATTCCGGACGAAATCCTGTCCGCGTGGCGTGTAGCCGGGAGCCGGAATGAGGGCGCATACGCCGACTGGTCGGCCCGTCTCGCCGCCGCCGCCTCCCGCGCGGAATTCGAACGCGCGATGGCGGGCGATCTGCCGAAGGGCTGGGAACAGTCTGTCATCGACGTGAAAAAAGGCTTTTCCGCCGATGCGCCGAAGCTTGCCACCCGGGCATCGTCCGGCAAGGTGCTCGATGCAATCACCCCGGCGGTACCGGAAATGATCGGCGGCTCGGCCGATCTGACCGGGTCGAACAATACCAAGGCGGCCGGGTTCGGCCCGCTTGCCCCGCCGGACTATGCCGGGCGCTATATGTATTATGGCGTGCGCGAACACGGCATGGCCGCCGCCATGAACGGCATGGCACTGCACGGCGGCATCATTCCCTATTCGGGCACGTTCCTGATTTTCTCGGATTACCTGCGCCCGTCGCTGCGGCTGGCAGCCCTGATGGGCATTCGCGTGATCCATGTGCTGACCCACGATTCCATCGGTCTCGGCGAAGACGGGCCGACCCATCAGCCGGTCGAACATCTGGCCGCGTTGCGGGCGATCCCTAACGTACAGGTGTTCCGCCCCGCCGATGCGGTCGAAGCCGCCGAATGCTGGCAGGCCGCGCTGGAGAACGTGGCCGGCCCGTCTGCCATGGCGCTGACGCGTCAGGGTCTGCCGACCCTGCGGACGGTGCATACCGACGAAAATCTCTCGGCGAAGGGCGCCTATGTGCTTGCGGAAGCCGACGGCGACCGCAAGGCGACCATCATGGCGACCGGCTCCGAGGTCGAAATCGCGATGAACGCCCGTGAGGCCCTGCAGGCGGAGGGCGTGCCGACAGCCGTCGTCTCCATGCCCTGCTGGGAACTTTTCGAGGCGCAGTCCGCCGCGTATAAAGCCGCCGTCCTGGGTGACGGCGTTCGTGTCGCGGTCGAAGCCGCAATCGGTTTCGGCTGGGAACACTGGACCGGGCCCGAGGGCGGTTTTGTCGGGATGAAGGGCTTCGGCGCTTCGGCCCCGGCGGAAGAGCTGTACGAGCATTTCGGGATCACGGCGGACGCGGTGGCGGCGGCGGTGAAAGCCCGGCTCTAGCCGGCCCTGGAACGAACTGGACGACGCTTACGATGTATCAGAACGCAGTATTGGAGGATTAAGAAATGGCTGTTCGTGTTGCAATTAACGGCTTCGGCCGGATCGGGCGCTTGACGCTGCGCGCGGCGCTCGAATCGGGACGCAAGGATATCGAAGTCGTTGCGATCAACGATCTTGGCTCGGTCGACATGAACGCGCTGCTGCTGCAGAACGACAGCACGCATGGCCGGTTTCCAAAGCCTGTGAAAGTCACATCCACCGGCATCAATGCAGGCACCGGCGTGATCAAGGTTTTTGCCGAGCGCGATCCCGCAAACCTGCCCTGGGGCAAGCTCGATGTGGATGTCGTGCTAGAATGCACCGGTATTTTCACCAAGCGTGAAATGGCCGCCAAGCATCTCGAAGCCGGCGCGAAGAAAGTGCTGATCTCGGCGCCGGGCACGGGCGAGGATCTGACGGTCGTTTACGGCATTAACGATCACAAGCTGAAAAATACCCACACCATCGTTTCCAACGCATCCTGCACGACGAACTGCCTGGCGCCCGTCGCCTCCGTCATGCACAAGGCGTTCGATATCCAGCAGGGCTACATGACGACGATCCATGCCTATACCGGCGATCAGCGTATCCTGGATACGCTACACAGCGATCCGCGCCGTGCCAGAGCCGCCGCCCAGTCGATGATTCCGACCTCGACCGGTGCCGCCAAGGCCGTCGGTCTTGTGCTGCCTGAATTGAACGGCAAGCTGGACGGCACGTCGATCCGCGTGCCGACGGCGAATGTCTCGGTGATCGACTTCACGTTCATTCCGAAGAAGAAAACCACGGTCGAGGCCGTGAACGCCGCGGCGAAGAAGGCAGCGGCCTCTCCCCGCCTGAAAGGCATCCTGAACATCAACGAGGCGCCGCTTGTCTCGATCGATTTCAATCACGATCCGGCGTCGTCCACGTTCGACCTCACGCAGACCCAGGTGGTCGGCGGCAAGCTGGTCCGCGTGGTCAGCTGGTACGACAACGAATGGGGCTTCTCCAACCGCATGCTCGACACCGCGGTTGCGATGGGCAAGCTTAAATAGCACCTGCCACGGAGAACCGACCTGACTGCTGAAAATCCCTCATCCATTCCCGGGTGGGGGATTTTCTTTTCCGGAACGGAGAGACAAGAGACATGCCCAAGACCCTCGACGACATAGATGTAGCCGGCAAACGCGTATTTCTGCGCGCCGACCTGAACGTGCCCATGCGCGACGGAGAAGTCTCCGACGCAACGCGTATTTCGCGTCTGGCGCCGACAATCACGGAACTTGCCGACAAGGGCGCAATTGTGATCGTCGCCTCGCATTTCGGCCGCCCGAAGGGAGAGCCGGTGCCCGAGATGTCGCTGGTGCCGCTGGCCGGGCCCTTGTCGGCGGCGCTGGGCGGGCGGAATGTTTCCTTTGCCAATGACTGTATCGGCGGCGAAGCGCAGAAGGTCGTCGGCGCAGCGAAGGGCGGCGATGTCGTGCTGCTCGAGAACCTGCGCTTTCACGAAGGCGAGGAACTCAACGATCCGGATTTCGCGGCAGAGCTGGCGAAGCTTGCCGATATCTATGTGAACGATGCCTTTTCCGCGGCCCATCGCGCCCATGCCTCGACGGAAGCGCTGGCGCACCTGTTGCCGTCGGCGGCGGGCCGGATGATGCAGGCAGAGCTCGATGCCCTCGATTCCGCGCTTGGCAGCCCGGAACGCCCGGTCGGCGCCATTGTCGGCGGCGCCAAGGTGTCGACCAAGCTCGACCTGCTGGGCAATCTCGTCGGCAAGGTCGACATGCTGGCGATTGGCGGGGCCATGGCGAATACCTTCCTGCATGCGCTCGGCACCGATGTCGGAAAGTCGCTCTGCGAACACGACATGGCCGGGACCGCGCTGGAAATCCTGGGGCTGGCCGACGAGGCGGGCTGCGAGATTATCCTGCCGTCGGATGCCGTGGTCGCGCGGGAATTCGCCGAAGGCGCGCCGAGCGACGTGGTGCCGGTCGGCGCCGTGCCGGACGATATGATGATTCTCGATATCGGGCCCGGCAGCGCAAACGGCCTTGCCGCGAAGCTCAGCGATCTTAAAACCCTGGTATGGAACGGCCCCCTCGGCGCGTTCGAGGTGCCGCCCTTCGATGCCGGCACCGTCATGGTGGCCCGCGTTGCCGCGGACCTTACCCGGGCGGGCGCGCTGAAGACGGTGGCCGGTGGCGGCGATACGGTCGCCGCCCTTGTCGCGGCCGACGTGCTGGACGATTTTTCCTACGTCTCGACCGCGGGCGGCGCGTTCCTCGAATGGCTCGAAGGCAAGGAACTGCCGGGCGTCAAGGCGCTGGGGTAACTAACCCCGCGCATTCTCCGCGATAAAGCCGTCGATCTCGTCCGGCGTCATCGCGCCCGGGAACATTTCGGCGCGCATGGCGACGCGCTGGGCGCTGATGGCGCGAATGGCGTCCTTCATGCGGGCGAGGTCGTCATCCGACTTGATCAGGCCGACGCAGATCTTCGCCTGTTCGGCGTAATGATCCTTTTCGTCGTCATAGATGATTTCCATGGCATGGGCCGTCATGTCGTTGACGGTCGAGCCCGAGAGCTTCGCGCCTTCGCGGAACAACCGCGCGCCGCCGCCTTCGGTAAAGCCGACCGCGGCTCTGGTCAGTTCGTCCTCGACATAGGCGCGGCGCACATCGCCGAGTTTCTTTTCCTCGGCAAGCTGCACGGTGTCTTCCGCCGTGATCTTGCGGCCCATGACATGCTCGAAGATGTCGGCCAGCATGACATAGTGATTGAATTCTTCGGACAGCTGGGTCAGCAGGAAATGGTACTCATGACGGTCGATACTGCGGTCGACCTCGGGGAAACGGTCTACGAGCTCTTTCAGCTCCCGGTGCAGGCCGTTGAAGAACCCGTCCACCGGATGCAGCTCCTTCCAGAGCTGGGCCCGCAGATAGAATGCATGGTCCTCATCGGTCGCATTCTCGAAATAACGTCTGGCGATTTCGCCCTCGCATTCCCAATAGGGCCACGCCGTATCCACAAGCGCCTGTTCCGTCGAGTTCGTCACAAATACCTCCTCAATTTGATTTCCTGCAATTTATACATCCCCCTATCCGCTGCGCAAGATTGCGGTCCGCGCGCAGATTCGCGACAATGGGGCAAGGAGAAAGAAACCCATGATTCACTTGGAAACCGATGTTCTGGTGGTTGGCGCCGGCGGGGCGGGCATGTATGCCGCGATTGCGGCGGCCCGCAACGGCGCGGACGTCATTCTGGCCGATAAAAGCATGATCAGCCGGGGTGGCGCGACCATCATGGCGCAGATGACCACGGCGGCGGCGCTCGGCGATGAAGAGCCCGATAGCTGGGAAAAACACCTTGCGGACACGCTGGAAGCCGGGCGCGGCCTCTGCAACGAGGAACTGTCCGCCATCCTCTGCCGCGAAGCGATCGACCGTATCCGCGAAATGGACGACTGGAAGGTCGGCTGGGCGCGCAAGGACGGCAAGATCACCGGCGTGATGGCGCCGGGACACAGCGTGCCGCGCTGCGTCTATGTCGATTTTCTGAATACCGGCCCCGCAGTCGCTAAGTGCCTGCGGACACAGGTTGCCCGCGCGGAGACGGTTACACGGGTCAGCGGACTCGCGATCAACGACGTCGTCGTCGATGACGGCGTGGTCACCGGTGCGGTCGGCTGGAACCTCGAAGACGAAACGCCCGTCACGATTGCCGCAAATGCCGTGATTATCGCGGCGGGTGGGCTGACCCGTCTGTATCAGCGCAACAGCGCGTCGGTGAACATGAACGGCGACGGCTATGCCATGGCGCTGCGCGCCGGCGCCGACCTGATTGACATGGAATTCCCGCAGTTCTTCCCGATCGGCCATCTTGCGCCACGCCTTGTCGGCATGGACCCGATCATGTGGGATCCGTTCCGTTACAAGCTCGGCGGGCGGCTGTTCAACGCGGAAGGCGAGGAGTTCCTGCACAGGTATGGCGGCGAGGACGCCGAGAAATACACCACGACCCGCGATATCATCTCCTACGGCATCACCAAGGAGCATGAGGCCGGGCGGACGACGGAGAACGGCGGCGTTCATCTCAGCTTCCAGCACATCCCCGAAGACAAGCTGCGTGAAGCTTTCGGGCCGGTGATCGACAAGCTGGCGGCGAACGGCATCGATCTGACGAAGAATACGGTCGAGGTCGCCCCCATCGCCCATTACCACATGGGCGGCATTCGCGTGAACGGACAGATGGAAACCAGCATCCCCGGCCTTTACGGCGCGGGCGAGGTGGTCGGCGGCGCCAACGGCGCGAACCGTTTGTCGGGCAATGCGATCCCCGAAGCCTTCGTTTTCGGCGAACGGGCCGGGCGCTTTGCCGCCGCATATGCGCGCGGCCGCAACCAGACATGGTCGGACGCCGCGGCGCAGGAACACCTCGACCTGCTGAATTCGCTGATCTCGCGTCAGTCGGACACAGCCGGCGACAAGGCCGCTTTGGGCGAGATGTGGTTCGAACTGCAGAACCTGATGTGGGAAAAGGTCGGCGTGTTGCGCACCGGCGAGAAGCTTTCGGCGGCGCTTGCGCGGATTCGCGAAATGCGGACGACGCTGGCGGAGATGGTCCCGGCCGACGATACCGAATTCAACATGACCCTGCAGGACTGGTACGATCTGCGCTCTGCCCTGCTGACCGCCGAATCCGTCACCCTGGCGGCGATCAACCGCACCGAAAGCCGGGGTGCGCACCAGCGCGAGGACTACGAGCAAATGGACCCGGCCCAGGTGCATAACCAGCGTCTCCGTCTGGGCGAAGACGGCGCGGTGCTGTCGGATTACCTGCCGGTGGAAAAAGGAGTGGCGGCATGAGCGCGCCCGTGACGAACAGCGACAAAACGGCGCCGATTACCATCCAGCGCGGCGCCCCCGGCGAAGATCCCTGGAAAGAGACCTATGACGTGCCGTGGCGCCCGGGCATGTCCGTACTGGACGCCATCGTCTGGGTCCGCACCCATGCCGATTCGTCGGTCGCTTTCCGCTATAGCTGCGTCAACGCCAACGCGTGCAAGGAATGCATGGTCGCGGTCAACGGCAAGACCGTCTATGCCTGCACCGAACGTCTGGCCGAGGACGGCACGGAAGTCGGCCCTATCACCAACAAGACGCTGATCCGAGATCTCGTGACCGATATTGTGCCGCCGAAGGAGAACCTGCGGACGATCCTGGCGGAGCGGGCGAAGGACTGAGCGCGGCGTACGCCGCGCCGCCCTTCCCGCGAAGGCGGGAAGCCGGACGGCGATAGCCCTTGAAAGATCCCCGCCTTCGCGGGGATGACGACAATGCTGAGGGACTACTCCGCCGCCAGCATCCCCTCCACCACGCGCCGTGCCTGCAGAACGCCCGCATCTGCATTGATATCGATCTGCGGGCTGTCCGGAGGGGCGGTATCGATGCTGCGCTGTTGCGCCGCCAGCAGGCCGACATCCTCGCCGAACGCGGTGCTGGCGGCGATCGCGAGCTTCTCGTTCAGAGCGGTATCTTCGAGCCGGAAGTTGCGCGCGTGATGCCAGAAATAATGGCAGGTGCCCTCGGTTTCCGGCGTGATTGTGTGGTTCGAGAAAATCGTAATGCCCCGGCTGCGGTCGCCGTCCCGCGCGCCGGTCCCGGCTTCCGCGCAGCCGACATCGATGACCACGTGAACCGGCGCGGTCCAGGTGATCAGCTGCCAGCGGTCGACGGTGCCCGGAAAATCGCGGGCCGATGCGAACATGGCAGGCGGCAGCTTGTCCATGATCCACCGGTCGATATGAACCCGCTTGGCCTCGCGGCGCGTATCTTGCGGCGCATCGCTGACGCCCTCCGCCCCCAGCGTCGAGGCATGGACGAACTGCACATGCGACAGGTCCAACAGGTTATCCACCACGAGCTGGTGATTGCATTCGACGTAGAAATATCCGGTGTTCGATGCCCAGGCCGGGTCGTCGTTCCAGTGATAATCCGGGATCAGGCTCTCATCGGCTGCCGCCGGATCGCCCGGCCAGATCCAGATATAGCGGTAGCGTTCGACCACCGGAAAAGAGCGGATCGCGGCGCCCGGCGGGACCTTCGACTGGCCGGGAACCGACACGCAGGTCCCCGCGGTGTCGAATTCCAGACCATGATAGCCGCACTGCACCCGGTCGCCGACGCGCTGGCCGAGCGACAGCGGCAGATGGCGGTGACAGCAGCGGTCTTCGAGCGCCGCCGGCGTGCCGTCCTGTTTGCGGAACAGCACGACGGGTTCGCCGCAGATCATGCGGCCCAAAACGCCGTCGGTAACCTCATGGCTCTGGGCGGCGACGTACCAGGAATTTTCAAGGAAGGGCATGGTGTCTCGGTTTCTCCCTAGCTGGACTGGCGGATCATCTCGACGATCCGTTTCGGTTCGATCGGCAGGTCGCGTACGACCACGCCGAATGGCGACAATGCGTCGTCCACGGCGGAGGCGATGGCGGATGTCACCGGAATGGTGCCGCCTTCGCCGGCGCCCTTGACGCCGAGGGGGTTCAGCGGCGTGGGGCTTTCCATGTGGACGATATCGTAATGGGGGACTTCGGGCGCGGATGGCAGCAGGTATTCGCCGAAATTCGTCGTCTGCGGCTGGCCCTGGTCGTCATAGATCATGCGTTCGAACAGGGCGGAGCCGAGGCCATGGGTCGCGCCGCCGGTGATCTGGCCTTCGACGATGGTCGGGTTTATCAGCCGGCCGCTATCGTGGACGATGACGTAGTTCAGAATCTGCACGTGGCCGGTGCCGGGATCGATCTCGACCTCCGCGATGTGAACGCCGTTACAGTATGTCAGGGTCGGCGGGGTGAAATGGGCGGTCGCCTCCATCCCCGGATCGACGCCGCCGGGCAGGGAAAAGCCCGGCATGCCCTGCACGGCGCGGGCGACATCGCCGAGGGTGACGGACATATCCGGCACACCGCGCACCGATATCCGACCGTCGGCGATATCGAGGTCTTCTTCGGCCGCTTCGAGGAGGTGGGCGGCGACCTTCAGCGCCTTGTTGCGGACTTCCAGCGCCGCGACATGGACGGATGAGCCTGCCGTCACCGCCTGCCGGCTCGCGAACGCGCCGAGGCCGAGCGATACCTTGTCGGTATCGCCGGTCACGACCTCTATGTCTTCGATGGCCGCGCCGGTCTGGGCGGCGCAGACCTGCGCGAGGGCTGTTTTCAGGCCCTGTCCCTGATCGGTGGCGCCTGTGTAGATGATGATCTTGCCGGACGGTTTGACGCGGACGACCGCGGATTCGAACGGGCCGCGCCCGGTGCCTTCGACGTAATTGGCGACCCCGATGCCGAGATAGCGGCCTTCCGCCCGTGCCGCCGCTTGCCGGGCGGCGAAACCGCTATACCCGGCGCGTTCCAGCGCCGCATCGAGCGCCGCCGGGTAATCGCCCGAATCGTAGGTCATGGTCGCGCCGTCGCGGGTTTTTATCTGCGTGTCGTAGGGCATGGAGTCCGCCGGGATCAGGTTGCGGCGCCGCACTTCGACCCGGTCGAGACCGAGCTCGCGGGCGATGCGGTCCATCAGGCGTTCCATCGCGAAGGTGCCCTGCGGCCGGCCCGCGCCGCGCACCGGGGTTACCGGCGTCATGTTGGTGAGCGCCAGTTTGACGTCGAGCGACAGGGTCGGCAGTTCGTAGGGGCCGAGGAAATTGGTCGCCGCATTATAGGGCAGGTTCACGCCATAGGGCGTATAGGCGCCGTGATCGTGCGCCATCGTGCCGCGCACGCCGAGCAGCCGCCCATCCGCGTCCACGGCGACTTCCATATCCCAGAGCTGGTCGCGCTCCATGGTGGCGGCGGTGAAATGCTCGCGCCGGTCCTCGACCCATTTTACCGGGCGGCCCAGAATCTTGGCGGCCAGCGGAACGACCACTTCTTCCTGATAGAAGACGAATTTCGGGCCGAACCCGCCGCCGACAGTCGGTGTCATGACCCGGATGCGGTCTTCCGGCAGGTCCAGCATCTGTACCAGGATGCTCTGCGCCCTGTGGGCCATCTGCGTTGCCGACCAGACATTCAGTACCCCGTCGCGCGGGTTCAGTTCCGCGGCGACGCCGCGGCATTCGATGGCATGTCCGAGGCCCTTGTGCTGGTGAAGCGTTTCGCGAAATACATGGGGCGCGTCGGCAAAAGCCGCATCGGTATCGCCATAGGCCAGCGTGAACCCGGCCACCAGGTTGTCGGCGAATGCCGAATGGGCCGTCGCTGCGCCGTCATCCAGCGCGGTGAGATAATCGGCGGAGACGGGAAGGTTCGTGTAGTCGACGAAGACAAGCTGTGCCGCATCCTCTGCGATATAGGGGGATTCCGCGATCACGCAGGCGACGGGCTCGCCCACATAGCGCACCTCGCCATCGGCGAGGGCCGACGGGCTGGCGGAGAGTTTCAGCGCGCCGGAGGGCTGTTCAACCGGCATGACCGTGTCGGTCAGATGGGGGCGCAGGTCATCCAGCGTGTAGACGGCGACAACACCGTCGAGCGCAAGTGCGGCGGAGCTGTCTATGCCTGAAAACGTGGCATGGGCGACCGGCGCGCGGACAAAGGCCGCATGCAGCATGCCGGGCAGGTGGATGTCGTCGAGATATTTCCCTTTGCCGCGGAGCAATGCCGGGTCTTCAACCCGCTTGATCTTTTCACCGAACACTTCTGGACCTTTTCAAGTTCGGTCCGAGAATACCGGGGCAGGTGAGCGCCGTCATCCGTTCAGACGGAACGAATTGAAAAAAGACGTCCGTTTCCGGTGTCGTAACGGCCCTAGCCGGCCGCTTTACGGTCCTGGGCGTTGAGCTGTTTGAGCGCGAACAGGTAATCGGGATCCAGTCGCCAGTGTTCGACGACCTTGTGCGCGGTTTCCAACTTGATCCGGTCGTAGAGGTCGAGCACCCGGGTCAGTTCCGAGGGGTCCACGACCTTGTCGCCCGGCCGGGCGCTCCGGCTGAGCAGGAAGATCGAGGCGAAATCCGGCTTCATTATTTCAAGCGACCGGCACAGGATGGCGAGCGCCTCGCCGCCCGGTTCGAACACGAAGCGGCGAACCAGCTTGTTGTTGAGGTTCGACAGGCCGGCCAGCATTTCCTCGAACAGGCCGATTTCGCCCTGGCGCAGGGTCTGGATCATCAGCGAGGGCGTCACTTTACCGGCGCCGATCAGGGATTTGATCATACCGTCTACGTTATCGGCGTTTTCGGCCTTTGCGATGGGCTCGCCCATGAGGTCTTTCACGGCCCGTTCGATCGATTTGTCCAGCTCGACAGAATCGATGTCGAAACGCTCGACGATGCTTTTGCGGAGTGCCGCGGAAACCCACCAATACATGCGTTTCGCCAGGGTCGGCGATAATTCGTTCCGGCGGAGAAGCGGATCCTGCAGGTCCGGCTGGGATTCCGAGCGATCGACGATCTTCTCCAGCGTCTCGCCGGAAATCCTGGCTCCGCGGTTCTCGACAAGGGTGCGGATAACGTCATTGTTGTCGGTATCGACCAGTGCGTCCGAAACGGTTTCGGAGACGGTTTCGCGCATCGCGATTGCAAGTTGATGTTCGTGGGTCCGGTGCCGGATGATCTCAACCAGCTCCATGTCCTGCAGCACAGCGCTTTCGATCAGAATCGGATAGGCTATCTCGAGCGTGTCATTGGCGAGCGCGCTGATAACCTGGGGTGGCGCATCCGGGATACCGCTGAGTTTTTCGGACAGGGCCTTGCGGACAACTGATTCCACATCGCTGATCAGGCGCTGGAGAATGTCGCCCATGAGATTGCGTTCATCGCCGGAAAGTTCGGAATGGGAATCGTAGAACAGATCGCCCAGCGCCTTTACAAGCGCGGTCCTGCCCTCAACGGACTTGTCCCGCGCCAGAGACAGCAGCGTGTGCAAGTCTTCCGGGTTGTCGACCGGGAGATTTGAGAGAAGGGACGAACTGGTGACAAGGTTACTGGCCATTTAATAAGTGTAGCCAGCGTGTTTTAACTATAAGTTAATTGCGACGATTTTGATCCGGATGAGCTTAAAATGCACGGATACTGCCGTGGCATTTATCCGATAATCCTGACATCTGAATCATCCGGCATTCGCATTTATAAGAGAATGACGGAGGCGGAGTGCACTTTCCTGCCGTGTCGGACTGCCCGGTTTTATTCGGCAGCGCCGCGCTGCTCGGTATTCACCTGTTTCATGGCGAACAGGAAATCCGGATCAAGATGCCAGCGTTTTACGACTTTTTGTGCAGTTTCCGCCTTGATCCGGTCGAAGAAGTTCAGCACGCGGCTGACCTCGTTGGGATCGACAACCTTGTCGCCCGGTCGGGCGCTGCGGCTTAACAGAAAGATCGACGCGAAATCCGCTTTCGCGATATCGGCGGCGCGGCAGGCAATTGCGAGACCCTCTCCACCGGGTTCAAACACAAACCTGCGGATCAGGTTGCTGCGAAGTCCTGTAACTTGGGACAGCAAATCCTCGAACAGGACGACCTCTCCCTGGCGCAGGGTCTGGATCATAAGCTGCGGGGTTATCGCGTCGGCATCATGGAGTTTTTCCGCCAGTTCCTGGGATTTTCGGAGAGGCGCGGTATTGATCTCGCCCGTTCCACCGCCGGGGATGCCCAGAATATCGAGGATTGTATCCTGGATTTTGTCATCGAGGCCGGCTTCGTCGATGCTGTAATGTTCGACGATATGTTTGCGCAGCGCGGCGGAGACCCACCAGTACATCCGCTTGGCGAGATCGGGCCCCAGGTCATTGCGATTGATCAGCGGAACCTGAATATCGTCGATTTTCTCAGATTGCTCGACCAGGTATTCCATGGCCTTGCCCGAGATATCGGCGTTTTCGTTCTCCAGCAGGGTTTTGATGACGTCTACGTTCCCGGTGTCGATAAGCGCGTCAGAAACAGCTTCGGAGACCGTCTCGCGCATTGCAATGGCGAGTTGATGGCCATACGTGCGGTGTTGGACAATTTCGATGAGCTCCATGTCCTGAAGAATGGTGCTTTGCGTGAGTATGGGATGTGCGACTTCGATCTGATCATTGGCAAGCGCCGAAACCAGCTCCCGCGGTGCATCGTTCTCGTCCGCCATACGCATCGCGAGCTGTTGGCGGACCTTCATTTCAACGTCATGGATAAGCTGGCGGAGAATATCGGACATGATATTCCGTTCCGCGTCCCGCAGGACGATGTCAGTATCGAAGAACAGGTCTCCGACGATCTGCACCAGCCGCGTGCGTCCTTCAACGGATTTGTCGCGGGCCAATCCGATGAGATCGTTAAAATCGATGTGTTCAGGTTCAGTCATCAGGCCAGTGCGGTGCAGAGTTGATTATTTGGGAATCTGCACCAAGCATTTGAGATTTAAATTAATTTTGAATTAATGAGCCGGGTTCCGCGCGCCTCTCCGGATCGTTGGATTTCCTTTTGTGTCATTTATACACGCCTCGTTAATCAAACGACCCTAAAATCAATGTTAAATACTATATAACCACGAGTGGCAAACCGGACATGAACATACCCGCTTTTCAGTCTGCCGCGCGTTTGGCAGGCAATACGCCGGGCATCAACCCGCAGGCCCCGCAGGCGCGACCGCATTCGGCATCGCCGACCCCTGCGCAGGCGTCGAACGTTACCCGTGACCCGGCGGAACAGGCCCCCGGAGCAAGGCCGGTTCTTGATCTGTCGGATGCGGCGCTCACACGCCGGGACATCCCCCGCGGTTCGTTTATCGATATCGTGGCGTAGAACGGAAACGAATTTTGCCTGTTTTTGCTTGCCCGGACGGCGTGCGGGTCGCATTTTCAGGGTATGACACAGGAAAATTCTCCCGCAGGCTCGCCTGTCCGTATGGCGGCCGGTCCCATCGTAAGGCAGGTTCCCGAAGGCGATAATCGCGAACGCCTCGTCTGTACCGATTGCGGTTTTATCAATTACGAAAATCCGAAGGTCGTCGTCGGTGCCGTCTGTACCTGGGAAAACAGGGTGCTGCTTTGCCGCCGGGCGATAAATCCGAGACGCGGCCTGTGGACGATCCCCGCCGGGTTCATGGAACTGAATGAAACGGCCGAAGCGGGCGCCGCGCGGGAGGCGAAGGAAGAAGCCTGCGCCGATATCGATATAGACGGGCTGATCGGTGTGTACACGATCCCGAGAATCAGCCAGGTTCAGCTGATCTATCGCGCTGAAATACGAAACGGCGCGTTCGGTGTCGGAGAAGAAACCCTGGAACTCGACCTGTTCGACTGGGACGCGATTCCATGGGATGAAATCGCCTTTCCGTCAGTCAAATGGGCGCTCGATCACTGGCGCGAACTGGGGGATGCCGACGTCTGGCCGCCATTTTCGAACCCGCCGGGCGAAGACGGGAATTATCACCGGTAAACCGCGGGACAGCCAGCCGGGGGTCTATCTCAGTGGCGGAGTTCCGCCGGCGGAAACACGCCTGCCTTGCCGATCATTGCCGGTATCGCATGGCCGAGCTGCTCGCCGATCCAGTCCCCCGCGGCAATGAGCTTGTCGATATCTATTCCCGTTTCAATCCCCATGCGGTTCAGCATGTAGACCAGGTCTTCGGTCGGGACATTCCCGGTCGCGCGCGGAGCGAACGGACAACCGCCGATACCGCCCGCGGAGGCGTCGATGGCCTGTACGCCGGCTTCGACCGCGGCGTAGCAATTGGCAAGCCCGGTATTCCGCGTGTTGTGGAAATGGGCGCGGAAGCGGGCTGACGGCGCTATATCCATCACAGCGCCGAACAGGTCGGCGACCTGGCTCGGCACCGCGCAGCCGATCGTATCCGCAAGCGCGATCTCGAACGTATCGTCACCGGCGCAGCGTTCGACCAGTCCGATCACGCGCTCCGGCGGCACTTCGCCCTGAAAGGGGCATCCGAACGCGGTGGAGATCGTCAGGGAGCACCGCACGCCCGCGGCTTTCGCTTCGGCGGCGATTTCCTCATATACATCCACCGCCTGTTCGATCGTCGTGCCCTGGTTCTTCTGGCTGAACGTATCGGACGCGACCAGCGCGTAGTTTACTTCCCTGCAGCCCGCGGCTAGCGCGCGGTCGAGCCCCCGTCGGTTGAGCACCAGTCCGATATAGGTGATGCCGTCATCGTCGGGCAGGGCGGCCAGCACTTCCTCCGCCTCCGCCATTTGCGGGACCCGCTTCGGGTTGACGAAGCTGACGGCTTCCATGCGCCGGATACCCGCATCCGCCAGCTTGCCGATGAACGCGACCCGGGTGGCGACATCGAGGATTTCAGGCTCGTTCTGGAGCCCGTCCCTCGGGCCGACATCGATAATCTCTATGCTGCGTGGCGGGGTCGTCATTGCGGCGAATCCTTCTGTCGCGTTGATTGGAATATTATAGGGCAAACCCGTCTTCATTGGCACGCCGCTCCTGCCGGCGGGAAAGCATGCCGAGGACTAAACCAACAGCGGACAGGGAAACCATCAGCCAGACCACGTCGTTCCAGTTGCCGGTCGCCGCGCGCACCGCGGCGGCTGCGGGCGGGCCGAAAAGCATGCCGGTATTGGTGCCCATGACCATGAGACCGCTCATCGTGCCGATTTGCGATGGCGAAGGGGTGTAGGTCGCCACCGACCCAAGCGCCCCTGCCGGCACCATGCCGCCAAAGATCCCGAACATTGCCGCGATACCAAGCCGTGCCGTATCCGGCAGGAGGCCCGAGAATATGCCGATCTGGGAGAGACCCATACCGATCGCGCCGACGGCAAGCAGAGACCAGCAGGACGCGCCGCGGCCCATGGCCCAGGCCCCGAACCAGTTGCCGACGGCATTGCAGATCAGCACGCCGGCGGGGATGGTCGCCGCGACCAGTGTCCCCGACCCGTATACCTCGTGCATGTAGCTCGGCAGCCAGGCCATCATCGAAATGTGTTGTGCGGCATAGAGGCCGAAACACCCGGCCGCCATCAAAGCGCCCGGGCTTGCCAGACATTTTGTAACATTGCGCAAAAGCGAGGTCCGGATGACGTCGTTGCCCTGCCGCCGCCGCCAGCCAAGCGTGACTTTGAAGACCACTGCGGCCCAGATCAGCGTGATGCCGGTGCTGATCAGCCACAGAATGCGCCAGCCCCAGGCTTCAAGGATCAGGGCGCCGGCGATCAGCATGACCGAAAATCCGACCGGAACGAATGATGACCAGATTCCGAGCGCCCATTTCCGGTCTGCCGTGGCGGTGACGTGGCTGATCATGCCAGCCCCCGTTATGGTAACGGCCGTATAGCCGATCCCCTCTATAAAGCGTGACGCCAGCATGATGCCGCCGGATTGGGCAAAGGCGCCCAGCAGGCTGCCGGCAGTCATGGCGACAAGGCCGAAAATCATGACCTGGCGCTGTCCGATCCGGTCGGCGAGCGACCCTGCGACAAGGCCGAGCGCAAAGCCGGTACAGGAGATCATCGACGCTATCCAGCCGCCCATCACCAGCCCGGCATCCAGCGCGAGGCGGATTTCGGGCATCGCGGGGGGAAGCTTGCCCAGGTGGGTCGCCGCGACGATACCCGCGCCGAACGCGACCCAGACGATTGGCCACTGGGTATGCCGGGATTGGTTGCCATCTGCCATAGAGAGTTATCCCCCGTGCGGCTTGACCCGTCCATACCCGTCGGCGATCCTGCGGGAAATCGTGCAGGTTTATAAAGGGATATACCACCAGAATGGGTACTGAATCCGCGCCGCGTACCGGACCGCTCGCGAATATTCGCGTCATCGAAATGGGCACCATGATCGCAGGGCCGTTCTGCGGCCAGTTACTGGCCGATCACGGGGCCGAGGTGATCAAGCTCGAACAGCCCGGTGTCGGCGACCCGATGCGCCAATGGGGCAAGGAAAAACCCCACGGAAAGGCGCTTTTCTGGCCCGTTCTGGGACGCAACAAGCTATCGGCGACGCTGAATGCCCGCGAGGCTGAAGGTCAGGCGCTGGTCAAAAAGCTGGTCGAAGGCGCGGATATCCTGCTCGAAAACTTCCGTCCCGGCACGATGGAGCGCTGGGGGCTCAGCTACGAGGAACTCTCGGCGATCAACCCGAAGCTGATCATGATCCGGGTCTCCGGTTTCGGCCAGACCGGGCCTTACGCGAAGCGGGCAGGGTACGGCGCGATCGGCGAGGCCATGGGAGGCTTGCGCTACACCACTGGGGATCCCTCCCTGCCGCCGAGCCGCGCCGGTATTTCCATCGGCGATTCCCTCGCCGCCACGCATGCCTGTCTCGGCGCGATGATGGCGCTGCACCAGGTGCATCTGACGGGCAGGGGCCAGGTGATCGACGCATCGATCTACGAATCCGTCCTCAACATGATGGAGAACGTGGTCACGGAGTACGATGCGGGCGGGTATATCCGCGAACGCACCGGTTCATACCTGCCGAAAATCGCGCCGTCGAATGTCTATCCCACCAGGGACGATGTCTGGCTGGTGATCGGCGCGAACCAGGATTCGGTCTGGGCGCGCATGGCCGAAGCCATGGGCCGGCCCGAACTTGCCAAAGACGAACGGTACGCGACCCATGGTGCCCGCGGTATCAACCAGATCGAACTGGACGAACTTATTTCGGACTGGACCAAAGGTTTCGCCGTCGCGGATCTGGAAGCCCTTCTGCATGAACACGGTATTCCGAATGGCAAGATTTACCGCGCGCCGGAGATGCTTGAAGATCCGCAGTTTCAGGCGCGCGAGAGCATCGTTCGGGTCGATCACCCGGAATTCGGCAATATCGCCATGCAGAATGTCGCGCCGCGGCTCTCTGAAACGCAGGGGGCGGTGCGCCATCCGGGGCCGGGCCTCGGCGAGCACAACGATTATGTCTGGGGCGAACTCGCGGGCAATTCCGCCGAAGACATCGCCGGCCTGCGCGACCGCGGCATCATTTAAGGAACGCAAAAATGCTGAAAACCGGCAAGGAACATCTCGAATGCCTGCGCGACGGCCGGGTGGTTTATATCGGCGGCGAAAAGGTCGACGACGTCACCACGCATCCGGCCTTTGCCGAAAGCGCCAGATCCATGGCGGCGCTCTATGACATGAAGGCAGACCCCGCGAACCGCGATATCATGTCCTATGAAGAGGACGGCGAGCGGTTCTCGATGTACTATCTGCGCCCCAGGAACGCGGAGGATCTGCGCAAACGGATGCGCGCCCACAAGCGCATCGCGGACGAGACCTGCGGCCTGTTTGGCCGGTCGCCGGATCATGTTTCGAGCTTCGTCACCGGCCTTGCGATGAAGCCCGACGTGTTCGACAAGATCGGTCCCGGGTATGGCGACAACCTGCTGGCGCATTACGACTACATGCGCCGCAACGATATCTATGCGGCCTATGCGGTGTTGCCACCGGCCGGCGCGCGGAACCCCGAATTCTATCAGAAGAAGGAAATGCCGGTTCCGACCCTGAAAGTCGTCGACGAGCGCGATGACGGGGTGGTCATTTCAGGCATGAAAATGCTGGCGACCGGCGGCGTGTATGCCGACGAATTGTGGATCGGCAATCTCTTGCCCATCGCCGATGGCCGCGAAGCCGAGGCAATAACCTGTGCGGTGCCCTGCGGCACGCCGGGCCTGACCCTCTGGTCGCGCAAGCCGTTCGGCCAGGACCTGCGCAACAAATTCGATTACCCGCTTTCCGCCAGGTACGACGAAAGCGACGCCATGGTGCTGTGCGACAATGTTTTCGTGCCGTGGGAAAAGGTCTTCGTGCACGACAACGCGGAAATGTCGCGGGGGATCTACGTCCAGACGCCGTCGCACGCGATGGGGAACCATCAGTCCAATATTCGCTTCTGGGCGAAGATGCAGCTATTGACCGGGGTTCTCAGCCGGATCACACAGTCTTCGGGCAATAACCAGATTCCCGCGGTGGCGGACCAGCTCGGCCGCATGGCCGCGCTCGAAGCGACGCTGGGCGGGATGATCCACGGCCAGATCGAAGCGGCGGAAAACTGGCCGGGGACAGCCGACGGTGCGCCGGATGACTATGTCACCATCAACCGGCGCTATATGTATGCGGCGCTTAACTGGTGCACCGAAAACCACTCGATGATCATCGAAATGCTGCGCGAACTGATGGGTGGCGGCGTGTTCCAGATGCCGGCCGACGTTTCGGTGATGGACAATCCCGACCTGCGCGAAAAGTTCGAACAGTTCTGGGCGACGCCCTTCATGGAAAGCTTCGACCGGATGAAGCTCTATCGCCTTGCCTGGGATCTGGTGGGATCGGAATTCGCCGGCAGGCATACGAGTTACGAAAAATTCTATGCGGGCTCGTTCTTCGTGGTGCGCAACCACTCCTTCCGCGAAGCGCCGTGGGACGAATTCCACGCCGTCGTCGACCGCCAGCTTGCAGCGATGGAGTTGCCGCAGCAGTCCTGAAATGCCCGGAAAAACGTCGGGGGCTCGTTCCTCAATGTCCCGCCAGCCGGTATAGTGCCCGCGATACTTCCTATCTGTATTTGCAATTCTCAACCCGACACATAACAACCCGACACATAACAGGAGACAGCGAGATGACGCCTGAGGAGATCAAGATGGTCCAGGACAGCTTTGCGAAAGTCATTCCCATCAAGGAACAGGCGGTTGAGTTGTTTTATGGCCGGCTGTTCGAGACAACCCCCGAGGTCCGCCCCCTTTTCAAGGGCGACATGAAGGAGCAGGGCGCCAAGTTGATGGCGACATTGGCCGTGGTCGTCAAAGGACTGAACAATATCGAATCGCTGCTGCCCGTCGCCGGCGATCTGGCGAAACGGCATGTCGGCTACGGCGTCGCGCCGGAACACTATCCACCGGTGGGCGCCGCTCTGATCTGGACGCTGGGACAGGGACTGGGTGACGACTTCACCCCCGAAGTCGAAGCGGCCTGGGCCGGTGCCTATGGCCTGTTGAGCGGGGCGATGATCTCCGCGGCCTACGCCGATAACGCCTGAGCCGGCCCGACAATAGCCCAATCGATAAAAGCCCGCCCGAACTGCACGTTCCGGGCGGGCTTTTGTGTTTGACAGGCCGGTGTCCGCGAAAACGCGATCGGGCCCTTATTCTGCCGCGACGGAGGCTGACGCGGCCTTGCTCCGCGCATCTTCCAGTTCCCGGTCACGGGCTTTGGCACGGTGCGTTACCCGCTGAATGCCGGGGATTGCCAGCAATGTGGGTTTGACGATCTGTTCCATGGACAACAGTGAATAGGGACAATTGGCGCAGCTGCCGACGAACCGCACCTGCAATTCGCCGATCCCTTCGTCGATTCCCAACACATCCAGCCGACCGCCATCGTTGGCCAGGACCGGCGCGATTACCGATTCGACCACCAGGTCGACACGCTCCTGCAGGGTGCCCGCATAAAGCTCGTCTTCTTCGAATACCGCCGGAATGGCGGCGTCTCCTGCGCCGGCGGCGCGGATCGTCTCCAGGGCTTCGGCGTCTTTTTCCTTATCGAGAATACCCAGACCGACGAAGGACTCCGCCAGTGACGGCGAGATACGCTGCTTGATCAGGTGTTGCACGAACCCGCGCTTGTTGGCGGGCGAGAACGACAGCTTTTCGCGGTATTCGGCCCAGTCGAGGTCTGTCGGTCCGTGAATGGCGAAATTTTCGTCTCCGGTCCGCACGTAGTCCGCGATCAGTTCGCCGAGACGGTCGAAGAACCGGCTGTGCTCGTGACCCGTGGCCGCCCGCTTGCGATTGATGACCGCGCCGCGCAGCTGGGTCAGTTCGGGGTCCTTCGGCAGGACGCCGGTGACCACATCGACATGCACCGCACGGTTCCGTTTCCGGTCCACGACGATCAGCGAGCTGTTGCCGATCGCCCGCGAATGCACCAGCAGCGCGGCACCCAGGTCGGCAGGCGAAATGCCCAGGAAATGTGCCGGGACGTCGCCGGCGCAGGGGATTGCAACACCGCTGACAAAGGCGAGGTCGTCGCGGTTCACGACCGCGTCCGGGCCGAACAGACGGTCGAGTCCGCGTTTCGCCGCGATAAAGAGCTGGATCGCGACGATCTCTTCCTTGAACTCGAGCACCGCACTCTTGTGCGCGGACAGCAGGTTCAGTTCGGTTTTTTCCCCGTCGGCGCCCACGACCGTGACCCCACCGACGAAATCGGACAGAATCAGATGGAGCACGCTGTGATAGTCGAGCCGGCGAATCACGGGCAGGAGGATGTACAGGAGCCGCTCCCGGTCGGCCGCGTCCAGATTCCGCAGAATGGGGCCTGCGGCGGCCTTGTAGGCGTCGTCTGCGCTGTAGCGCTGGAAGAATGCGGTCAGTGCCCCCACGGCTTCGCTGAGCGATCTTGAAAAATCGTCCTGCGGATCGCGTAACCGGTCGTTGGGAAGCCAGGACTGGTTGTTCGGATTCTCGCGCTGGGAATCGACCCAGTCCTCAAGCGTCGGGAAGGTCGCACGCCAGTCCTCGAAAACGATGTTCGTGGCTGCCATTAGCGTCTCTGCATCCGGCCATTTCCAGAGCCGGCTCTCGAGCGGCCGCAGCGGGCTGATATGGACCGGCGTCCGCTTGATGAGGCTCTGGTGGGTGATGCTGTCGGCTTCGACATAGTCCGTAAGGCGATTGACTTCGCCCGGCACGAAATCGATGAAAGCCGTTCCGCGGGCGATGCGGGGATTCAGCGCAACCTCGGCGACGACGGCGCCGTGCCCGGCGACCACACGGGTCGGGTCCCCGTCCGACAACCCGTGCGCGGCCGCCTCGTCGGGATGCAGTTCCACGAAATGGTCATCCGGATCGAGACCATAGATCGGCAGGGTCTTGATCCCGGAATTATAGCGACCGCGACCGCGTTTCGCCTGACGGCCGGGACGACCGCGTCCGCTGATCAGCGACAGGGTGCCGGGCGGCAAGGGCGCTTCGAGGCGCTCGATAAATTCATCGGGCGGACACACCAGCCTGGCGCGCCGGGTTTGAGATTTGCGTATGCCGGGGAAAACCGATCCGTCTTCGCCGCCTTCGTCGGCCGCCGCCGCATACCGTCCGTCGCCGCCCCACTGGACGCCGTTGCCGGCATTGTCGCGCAGGGTTTCATGGCTGACCGGTACCCCATTCGCGTCTTCAAGCCGGCAGTACATGTCGAGCGCGCGGCTGGTTTCGACGACGTGGTCGAATACTTTGCCGGGCATGATCTGGCCCGCATTGTCGAGATAGCGCGAGAACGTGCGATGAACGACATCAGGATCGACTTCGTTCAACTCTTCGGTATCGGGGTCGCGCAACCGCTCGGCGATTTTGAGGGCCAGGCGCGTGAGTATCTGTTCGTCCGCCCAGGCATTCTCCGGCGGGGTGCTGAGCTGTTGCTGAAGCTGCAGGGTCCGGTCGCCGTGCTGGATGACGCCCGTGCGCTCGACATAGGTCATCGACGGCAACAGGACATCCGCGTGCTCAAGCACGCCCTCGCCGAGGAAGCTGTCGATCACGATGTTGAATGCGCGGCCCATCCGGCGCGACCAGTGGCCGACACGGGGCATGTTCTTGGTCATCTGTGTGCCGATGAAGATCATGCAGTAGATACGGTCGTCTTCGGCCATCTTCGAGACAGGCGTGCCGACATGATCCGGAATATTGTCTTCCGGCAGGTTCAGAATCCGGGCCAGCGCCGTCCGGTGTTCGGGATTGTCGGGGTCGTGGTTGAAGACGAGCTTGCGGCCGTTAAAGCCGAGCATCAGTTCGCTGGTCGCATTCGATTGTCCGGCGATGCGCATCGATCCCGCGCCGCGGCGACCGACATTGCCGGTCAGCAGCAGCAGGTTCAGGTTGGTCGAGAAACCAAGCGCACCGGTGGACTGATTGATCCCCATGCTGGACACGAACGCCGCGCGCGGCCGGTATCCGTCTTTGCGGGGCTTCGCCAGAAGTTCCGCATAGTCGCGGATGGTGCGGGCAAGCTCTGCCGGATCCTGATCGGGCAGCGCGATCCGGCGCGCGGCCTCTTCCGGCGCACACCGGTCTTCGGCGCACAGCGCCCGGAACGCGGCCTCGCTTTCCGGGTCCACACGGGCTTTCAGGCTGTCGCGATCCTCCCAGCCGGCGTCCAGAATGACGCGCGCGACCGACAGGTTGAACAGAACGTCGCCGCCCTGGCGGAACCGGATATGGAGGGTGCGCGGGTCTTCGGCTTCCAGATCGCTCACGGTGTCGCTGCGTGTCGGGTCGATCACGACCTTCACCGCGCGGGTATTGCGTTTGATCTTCTCGTAGGCCTGCGGAAACGTGACATAGGGATTCGTCCCATGCATGACCGCCACATCGCATTCGAGCAATTCGTCGAACTGGCTCCAGGTAAAGCTGGCTTCGTTGCCGAAATTCAACTGATGCGCCGCACCCGCGCTTGTCAGGCAGTGTTCCGAGTTCGCGCCCATCGTCGGCAATTTGAAAACCAGCTTGTAGAGGCTCGCCATCCAGATGGCCTCTATCGTCTTCTGCCCGTTCCCGTATACGGCCACCGCATCGGGTCCGACCCATTCGCGCGCATGGAGGAAAAGCCATGCCGCCCGGTCGAGCGCTTCGTCCCAGGACACTTCTTTCATCTTGCCGTCATGACCCCGGATCATCGGCGCCCGGATACGGTCATCCGCGATCCCGCGCCGCGCAAGCCGCGTCACGCGTTCGGTATCGCCGCCGGTCATCAGCGATGTTTTGCCCTTTACGCAAAGGCCGAGATCCGACATCGGGAGGACTTCGTCCTTGCCGCGCGCATCCGTCTCGACCGTATAGGGGCAGCCAACGCCACAATAGCTGCACACGCTGGACCGCGATTTGAGGGCATCCGCGCGTTCGGCAAAACGCGGATTCGACAGGAGGTCGGGATTGTCGCGGACCGCCGCCATGAATTCCACAGGCGATGCGGTCAACAAACCTGAAGCGTCCGCCGCAGGCGACGGTGTTTCAACGAATGTCTTTATTTGCCCCCTCAACTGATCGATGACCGGGAGTGTGCCGACAGCCGAGGTGTAATACAATTTTTATCCGCATATTTCCGGTCTAAATCGGTAAAAACCTGCCGTTCCACCCGAAAATCGCCCGGATATTTTGCAAAAAAATAAGATTGATTCGCAACAGGGATGTGTCTATGCGGCGGTTCAGGCTGTCGCCCCGGACACGCCCCGGCGATCAGACTCGCGCCCAGGGCGCAGGGAAGGGTGAAGGAATATCACTGCCCGGGCCCGATCGTCGTCGTCGCGCGACCACGTCTTCGGCGACCCGCCATGGACGTATTCCCGCAATCGTCGACCGTCGGCGTGATGCAAAGGGGCGTCGGAAAAGGCGCGGCGGTTTTCTCCGGCGACGTCGCGCCGGGATCCTCTGTCGCGCTTCTAGAATTCCATATCGAGTTCTTCGAAGTCGTCGGGTTCTTCGCGGGCGGCGTTGATCCATGCAAGCATCGGAGCCCAGCTCATGATGGTCCGACAGTATTTTTCCGAGACATCGGACAGTGCAACGCCATAGGTATCGAATCGGGTGCATACGGGCGCGAACATGGCGTCTGCCATGGTCGGTTCACCGAACAGGAAGGGGCCGCCCCATCGTTCGATGCATTCGGCCCAGATCGTCTCGATACGTTCGATATCCGCCAGAGCGCCGGCGAAAACCTTGAAATTCGGATATTTCGCCCTGAGGTTCATCGGAAGCGCCGAACGGAGATTGTAGAATCCCGAATGCACTTCGCCAGATATCGACCGGCAATGGGCTCGCGCTTCGCGATTTTCCGGCAGCAGACCCGAATCGGGGAAGGTTTCCGCCAGGTATTCGCCGATCGCGATGACGTCCCAGATGCGGCACCCGTCGTGATCCAGACGCGGGACCAGCGTGGAGGGCGCGAGAAGCAGCAATTCGGCCCGGTTATCGGGATCGTCGAGAGAAACGACCTGCTCTTCGACCTGAAGTCCGGCGATCTGGCACATAAGCCAGCCGCGGAGGGACCAGGAAGAGTAATTCTTGCTCGAAATCGTCAGAATGGCGGAGGCCGCCTTGCTGCCGTTTTCTGCAGATTGATCCTGCTTCATGATGTTTTAACCCCATTGCGATGCAATATCGGTTATATTGCAGCGCAACAAAGAAAGCACTATTTTATTCCACGCGTTCGCGTCATCCGGGTCGGGTGAAGGGCCGGCGTGGCACACAATTTAACGGGACAGAAATTCAGGATGCTCTATCAGGCCTACCAGACCTACGCGGACGCATCGGAACCCATGCGCTTTATGGCGCGTACGGCGATGGCCTGCACGAACATGCTGCCCGGTTTCAGGCAACTCGGATTCGGTGGGAAAATCTCGGCCACGCTGGAGATGATCTCCCGTGGTCAGCTGACCCATACGCGGCCGTCATTTGATATCGACCGGGTAAGGGTCGGCCGGAAGGAATTCGACGTTCGCGAAGAAACGGTCATGTCCCTTCCGTTCTGCAATCTGGTCCGGTTCGCCAAGGATGGCGCCCCCGATCAGCCCCGGATGCTGGTCGTTGCGCCTCTTTCGGGTCATTTCTCGACATTGCTGCGCAAGACCGTCGAGACGCTCCTGCGCGATCACGATGTTTACATCACCGACTGGAAAAACGCGCGTGACGTGCCATGGACGGTCGGACGTTTCGGTTTCGAGGATTTCATCGATTACATTATCCAATCGATTGAGAAAATCGGGCCCGGCGCGCATGTTCTTGCCGTGTGCCAGCCCTGTGTCCAGGCGCTCGCGGCGGTGGCGATCATGGCGGAGGATGGCCACAAGGCCGTGCCGCTCAGCCTGACGTTGATGGCTGGCCCGGTCGATACAAGAATCGCACCAACGGCGGTGAATGAACTGGCAACGTCGCGGCCGATCGAATGGTTCGAGGCGAACCTGATCTCGCGCGTGCCGTTCCCCCATGCCGGCGTTGGCCGCGCCGTTTATCCAGGGTTCATTCAGCTGTCTGCATTCATGTCGATGAACATGGACAAACATACCCAGGCCCATCGCGAACTGTTCGATTATCTTGCCGACGGCACCGAGGAAGAAGCCGAAGCAATCAAGAAATTCTATGACGAATATTGCGCGGTACTCGACCTGCCGGCCGAGTTCTATATCGAGACCGTCGATATCGTTTTCCAGCAGGCACTGCTGGCCAAGGGTGAGCTGACCTATCGCGGCCGCAAGGTCAATCCCGGCGCTATCAAACGGACTGCATTGCTGACGGTGGAAGGCGAACGGGACGATATCTGTGCCGTCGGTCAGACGGCGGCCGCGCATGAATTATGTACCGGGCTTCGTCCCCACCTCAAACGCCATCATCTTCAGGCAGGCGTCGGTCACTACGGGACCTTCAGCGGCAAACGCTGGAATGGACAGATATATCCGGCGATCAAGAACCTGGTGCTGGCGGCGAGCTGAGCCATTCCCGGCGCCAAAACGGTTGAGACGGCGCAACAGGCCGAGCACGGTCAATCCTGTGATTTCATAAGATTACCTGGCTTGCGAAAGTTTCGCGGGCAAAGGCGACGCGCTCGGCGACGGTGTCCAGCGGGCCGGTATGGGCTTCGATCTTTGAGAGCCGCGTCTGCAGTCCCTCGCGGTTTGCGATCTGGATATTGAGGCCCGGGCGGGCGTTCAGTTCGAGCAGCAGCGGCCCGCGTTCCCGGTCGAGGACCAGATCGATGCCCTGATAGCCCAGGTTGGTCATCTCATAAGCGCCCGCGGCAATTTCCAGCAGGCGCGCCCATTGCGGGATCTCGACGCCTGACACCGGGTTACCCGTGTCGGGGTGAACGGTGACGATGCTGTTTCGCCAGACCGCCGTCAGGGTCCTGCCCGTAGATATATCGATGCCCGCGCCGATACAGCCGCGATGCAGGTTTGCCTTGCCGTCCGACATCCGTGTCGGGAGCCGCACCATGGCCATCACCGGAACGCCCTTGAAGATAATGATGCGGACATCCGGCACACCGCGATAGGCAATGTCCTCGAATACCGGGTCGAACTTCACCCGGTATTCGATGAGCGCCTTGTCGGGCTGTCCGCCGAGGCTATAGATGCCGCTCAGGATATTGGTGACCAGGAACTTGAGGTCGTCGTCGGTCACCAGCGCGCCATCCACCTTTCGGTACAGACCTTCGGTCCTGCCTGTGATGACGAGAATCCCCTCGCCCTGGCTGCCATTCGCGGGCTTGATGACGAAATCGTCATGGGCCGACAGGATATCCGGCAGCGTCGCGACCTGCCGCTGGATTTCGATCATCCCGTACAGATCCGGCACGGCGACATGGTGTTTCAGGGCGAGCTGCTTGGTCAGCGCCTTGTCGTCGACCAGCGGGTAGTTGCGCCGCTCGTTATATTCCAGAATGTAGTTTGCGTTCCGGGCATTGATCCCGAGCACGCCGTTGCGTTTCAGCCTAGCGGCAAGACCGAACATCAGTCTTTTCCGGCCAGCACGCGGAAGCGTGGTAGCTCTACCAGCCGGTAACCGGAATACCGGCCGAGGGCGAGCGTGGCGGCAAGCACCACCAGAAGGCTTTCCGGAAAGACGAATACCCAATGCCGGACGATGGCGAGATTCATCAACAGGTAGCAGAGCACGGCAACAAAAAAGCTTCCCGCAGCCTGAATCAAGGCTTCCTTCGGGCCCTTTTCGTCCCAGATGACCGTCATACGCTCGATGGTCATCGCGAGGATGACGATGGGGAACAGGGCGACTGACAGTCCGCGGTCGAAGCCGAGCTTGTGACTGACGATGCTGATCACCGTCATCACCAGGATCACGACAATGACGACACTGGCAAGACGCGGCACCAGCAGAAGTTTCAGCTGCTCCAGATAGAACCTTACCAACAGGCCGATGGCGACCACGGAACTGAACAATATCGCGCCCCACAGAAGCTGGGTTTCGCGGAACGCGAGGGCGATCAGGACCGGCATAAAGGTGCCGAAGGTCCGCATGCCGACAACATTCCGCAGGATGACCAGCAGGAAAATGCCGACGGGGACGGTGAGGAGTAAGCGGTAAACTTCCTGCGTTTGAAGCGGCAGCCCGAATACCGAAAATTCCACGAACCTGTTCTGCGCATGTTTCTGTTTGCTGACGGTCGATTGCAGCGAGTTTACGGAGACCCGTCGCACGGCAATTTCGGTGTGTGTAATCTCACCGCCCTGGATCGATGTCAGAGGACCCGTACCGCGCCACCAGGGAAGATGCGCCGGCGGTTCCCGGAACTCGATGGCATCGGTATCGAATGCCCGCCAGGCGTCGTTGTCGTAGATCTCGACCCAGCGCACCAGTTTGGCATTCCGCCGGTCGGGGCTGAGGGCGATTCCGTTGACGACCCGCGCCGGCATCGCGGCGACCGCCATGATCCTGACGCCGAGTTCGGCGCGTGTGCGCGCTGCCGGGAGAAGCAGCTGTTCGGGGCCGCCGGGACGCGGTTCTTTGAGCTGGGCATACAGCAGGCGCACGAAGGACTCCGTATCGGCGGATTCCAGTTCGATCCTGCCGATGATCTGCCGGGCGGCGGCCGTCTGGATTTCGTTGAAGCCTGTCGCAGGGATCCGGGGCGGCGGCGCCTTCGGCGTCCCTTCACGCGTCAGCGACCGCTGAAGCACTGCGCTGTAGTAGATGACCTGGGTGCCGGATGACGACCGCCTGGAAAAGATCGCCTGCCGGTTGTCGGCCGGTGAAGATGTCGCCAGCCCGTAACCGGGGGACACGAAGCTCTCATTGTACAATGTCAGGCCGGGGTGCGATTGGGGGACCATCATGGTTATTTTTACCGGCGCCCCGTTTGTTTCGAATTCCAGACGTGTCTCGATCCGCCAGGTGGATGTGGTTTCATCCGGGGTAAGCGGGAATTCGAGGACCAGCGCCCGGTAAACCGTCCCCGCAACGCCGAGCAGAACCAGCAGGCCACAGAGGATATAGAGATGTTTCCGGCTCATGGGTCTTTTGCTTTGTCTTTGCAGTCCGGGGTTGTGGTGTATTCCCGAGACGAATCAACGATTGCGGCGCCGGCGAGAAAGCTGCGCCCGATCAGGATCGGAACGGAAAAGCCCGACCGGTCGGCAAGGGTGACTTCAGTCAGGCTGGAAATTCCCCCGAGACACAGCCTGACCCGCACGACGGGCCGCTCGATATTCGGGGCGTTGTGACGCTTGATCGACGACATACGAACAATGCGGCGTTCTATTTCCACCGACTGGCCGTCGATGTTCGTGACCTCCAGGCGGACCCATCTGGCCCCGTCCTTATTGAAAAAGTCGATCCTGCTATAGCCCAGCGAAGAGGTGTCGGCGCCTGTATCCAGTTTCGCCCGCATCACCAGGTCTGTCGGGCCGACGCGGACTTTTTCGAGATAGCCGAAAACCGGCAATCCGTCAGCGCGAATGCCGGGCACGGCGAGAAAAACGAGGATCAGGGCGACGCCGGCTATCCGCAGCAGTGACATTCCGCAATACTTTCTCGTTCTTGCACTTCGTCAGCGAAGCGGCCGGTTCTCTACCTCGTAGTGGATAGAGACCATCCAGTCTGCATAATTCTCATCGAGTTTCTTCAGCGCATCCAGTGTTTCCTTGCGGAATTCGTTCTCGATAGCGGCGCCGCGTCCCGGCCAGATGCGGAACTTGACCCTCAGGAACCGGCGACGGGATCCGGCGGTTTTGCGGCCTTCATAATCCGGTTCGGTCATCAGGATGCCGGGATACTGTTCGGCGAAACCGTTAACGATCTCACGAATTCGCGCTTCCATCGCCGCGGCAACATCGTCATCGTCCGACAGCGATACGTCGGCGATGCAGCGGATGTATCCCCGCGCGTAACTCACCACATTGACGATGGACCGGTTCGGAATAAAGACGTCGGATCCGTGTGCATTGACAAGCACCGTGAACCGCATTCCCAGACGCCGCACCAGGCCGGTCTGCCCGCCGATCTCGACCATGTCCCCCACATCGAAGAGGTCGGACAGGAGAATGGTGACGCCCATCACCACGTCCTGCACGATCCCCTGCGAGCCGAACGCGACGGCAAGTCCGATGATGGAAGCGCTCGCGACATAGGCTGTGACAGAGACACCAAGTTCATTGAGGGCGAGTCCCAGTGCGCCGAAATAAACCAGGAAAATCGCGACGCTCGATGAAAGCGTCGTGATCGTCCAGGCTTTGGAATAGCGCCGGTTGAACTTCGTTGCGAGGACGCGCCGGCTCGCCGCACGTATGGCGATCACCGCAAGATGTGCGATTACGACTGCGCCGGCGATAAACGCGAGGCGGGTCACTTCGTCGAACTGCCGGAAATCTGAGAGGTCCATCGGGATCTGGTTTGTTGTGGCTGAACAGGCTTGCATGACGCGGTTCCCGGCGTCAATTGCCTGTACCGGGCGTCTCCGCATTGGCTCGGCTGAAGCGGGCCGGTGTCAGGTGTGTTTCCGCGTCTCCGACCGCGCCAGCGCATAGGTGCTGGTGAAGATGACCACTGCCCCGGCGATGGTCCAGATGTCCGTTATCTCACGGAACCAGATCCAGCCCGCCGTCGCGACGATGGGCAGGCGCAGAAAATCGAACGGGACGACCGCGCTCATTTCGGCGGCCGCATAGGCGCGGGAGATAAACCAGATGCCGGCGGTGCCCGTCAGGCCGACGCCTGCCAGCAGTATCAGATCGGGCAGGGTCGGGGGCACCCAGTAGAATGCGGCGGGAATGCCCGCCAGCGGACACATCAGGATATTCACCCAGACCGTTGTCGAGGTCACGTTCTCCGTCGTCATCAGTTTCTTGATGCAGACATTCGAGCACGCATAGGAAAGGGCGCCGCCGAGGACGACCGCGGCGCCGAAGCCGACCTCGGTGAAACCCGGCCGCAGCAGTATCAACACACCCGCGAACCCGCCCAGGATCGCGACAAGCCGGGTGCGGCTGAATTTCTCGCCAAGCACGGTCGCTGCCATCAGAAAGATGAAAATCGGCTGCGTGAAGCTGAGCGAGACGACCTCCGCGATCGGGATCGCGCCGAGGCCGATGAACAGTCCCAGCATGCCGAAATAGGCGAACATCGCGCGCCCCAGATGCAGCGGCAGACGCCGGGTCTTCAGCGTCGAAAACCCGTTACGCCAGAGCATCGGCGTCAGCACCGCAAGCCCGACCAGCGTCCGGATGAAGAGTATCTGAAACGACGTGTACTCGGCAGACAATGCCTTGACGAGGATCATCATCGCCGACCACACGGCGACGGCGATCAGCATATAGCCGATACCGCGGAGCGTGTTGTTCGCCGGGGCTGTCACGGTGTTGTCACAGTGTTGTCACGGCGGGTGCGGGGCGCCGGCCGCGTCGGCGTTCAGCTAAGCCCTGTCATGCAGTGCTTCTGAAAGGCCGGACGGGCGCAAATCAGATCGTACCAGCGTTGCAGATGGACGAAATCCTCGCGGTCGATCGGCAATTCGTACCAGCGATAGGCGAGCGGCCCGATCGGGATATCCGCCATGGTGAAGGTATCGCCACCGATATAGGTGTTGCGCGACAGGTGGTCATCCAGGATACGCCATTTTCCGGCCCATTCGTCACGCGCGGCGGCAATGGCGTCCATGTCGCGCTCTTCCGGCGATTTGCGGATAAGCCCGTGAAATACCGGTACCATCCAGTTCACAAGCTCGGTGAGCTGCCAGTCCATCCACATGTCGCAGCGCGCCCGCGCCGCCGGGTCGGTCGGCCACAGCGTGCCGGCGCTGTGCATGGCGGCGAGATAGCGCACGATGGAGTTTGATTCCCACAGCACCAGATCGCCGTCGATAATCGTCGGGATGCGTCCATTGGGATTGAGGTTGAGGTAGGGCGCCTCGTGGTTCTTGCCGAATGCCCCGCCGACGTCCTCGCGCTCGTATTCGAGCCCGATCTCGTCCAGCACCCAGAGCGCCTTCATGACGTTGGACGAATTAACCCGCCCCTTCAATTGCAGCATGCGATTATCTCCTTGTCGAATTCGGGTTGGGGCTCAGCTCAGACCGATATCGATGACGTGTTTCCTGAACGCGGGGCGCGCGGCGACGGTGTCGTGCCAGCGTTTCAGATTGGGAAAATCCTCGCGCTCGATATCCAGCGTGAACCAGCGATAGGTGAACGGCGATGCCGGAATGTCGCCGATGCCGAACGTGTCGCCCGACAGGAATTCATGATCCGCGAGCCAGGATTCGAGCACTTTGTTGGCTTTGGACCAAAGGTCGCGCGCCGCAGCGATCTTCTCAAAGTCGCGATCGGCTTCTGCCGTGCGGATCAGCCCCTGGAATACCGGCACGTGCCGCGGGGCGAGGATCGACAGCGCCCAGTCCATCCAGCGGCCGGCGCTGGCGCGGGCCTGCAGGTTTTCGGGCCAGAAATCCGTGCCCTTGCCGTGTTTCTCGGCCAGGTAGCGCACGATCGCATTCGATTCCCACAGAATGAACCCGTCATCGTTGATGGTCGGCACGATTCCGTTGGGGTTCAGCGACAGGTATTCGGGCTTGTCGTTTCCGCCGAACGGCCCGCCGATATCGGTGCGGTCGTACGGAATGCCCAGCTCGTCGCACAGCCAGACCACTTTCTGCACGTTGGACGATGTCGCGCGTCCCAGAATTTTCAGCATGTCCTTGTTTCTCCCCGGTTTTCTGGACCGATCAGTCCAGCTGCAGCAGCAGACATTTCAGATAGGCGCTTTCCGGCAGGTGCGGATGGGCCGGATGATCCGGTCCCGCGCCGCCGACATGGAGAATCCGGCCGGTGCGGCCCGCATCGTGGACGCCGCGGCGGACCTGTTCCGCATACATATCCATCGGCATGTGATGGGAACAGGATGCGACGCAGAGTATCCCTTCGTGATCGACCAGCTTGGCGGCCAGCCGGGTCAGCTTGCGATAGCCCCGCGCGCCCGGTTTAAGGTCTTTCTTCGATTTCACGAAGGCGGGCGGGTCGGCGATGACCACGCCGAATTTCTCCTTCGCCGACGACAAGGCTTCGAGCGCCGCGAAGGCTTCGGATTTTTCGAACCTGCAGATATCGCTTAGCCCAGCTGCCGCAGCGGCCCGGGTGGCAAGATCGAGCGCGGGCTCCGACCGGTCTATGCAGACCACATCCGCAGCGCCTGCGGCGGCGGCCTGCAGGCCAAACCCGCCGAGATAGCTGTACACGTCGGCAACGCGCTGTCCCTTTGACAGCGCGGCCACGCGGGCCCGGTTTTCCCGGTGATCGTAGAACCAGCCTGTTTTCTGGCCTTCCGACAGATCGGCGAGGAAGCCGACGCCGTTTTCGGTCAACGGCGCGGGAGACGGCACGTTGCCGATGATCTCCGGCGCGACGGTGGGCAGGCCTTCGAGATGCCGTGCGGCACTGTCCCGCTGCAGGACGATTCCCGCGGGTGCGATCGTCTGTTGCAGGGCGGCGACGATTTCCGCGGCCAGCAGTTCCATGCCCGCGGTGTTCATCTGCACCACGCAGGTATTTTCGTAGCGGTCGACAATCAGTCCCGGCAGGCCGTCCGCCTCTGCGTGGATCAGTCGGTAGAACGGCGCGTCATAGAGCCGGTCGCGCAGAGCCGCCGCGCCCGTGATTCTTGCCGCGAGCCAGCCGGCATCGATCTCCGCGAAGGAATGCGACGTCAGCAGCCGCGCGCAGATCAGCGTGTGCGGATTGAAGATCGCGCTGCCCACGGCGCTGCCCGCGGCATCGACGACATCGATCACGGTCCCCGGCGTCAGCGCCTTTTCTTCGGGCGACATCTTGATCTCGTTCGAAAACACCCAGGGATGCCCGGCGCGGACGCGTTTCTGGCGGCCGGGTAAAATGGAGATCACCGGGCGGGTGCCGGAATCCTGCGAGGTCGCTTCTGGAATGGCGTTCATGACGGCAGTCTATAGAGGAACATGAGGGCGCGGAACAGGCCGCGACGCCCCCTAGCCCGACTTTTTCGCTTCGCGCACCGTGCTGTAATACCCGGCGGCAAAGATGATCAGCGCGCCGGCGACCGTCCAGGCATCCAGCATCTCCCGGAACAACATCCAGCCGAGGATCGCCGAAAACGGCAGGCGCATGAAATCGAACGCGATCACGAAGCTCGCATCGCCCACCGCCAGGGACCGGGTGATGCAGTAATGGGTCGCATAGCCGGTGACGCCAAGGCCGATCATTGCCGGCATATCCGCCCAGGTCGGGGTCTGCCATACGAAAAACGCAGGGATCGCCGAATACACCAGGATGGTGACGCTCATGTAAAAAACCACCGTCGAGCCGGATTCCGTGTCCGACAGGCGCTTCGTGACCACGTGGGCGCAGGAATACAGGAAGGCCGCGATCAGGATCATCACGGTGCCGAGATTTATCGGGATCATGCCGGGGCGGATGATGATCAGGGCGCCGGCAAAGCCGACGAGGATGGCGACCATCCGGTGCCCGCCGATTTTCTCGCCCAGGAATGCCGCCGCGATGATGGCGGTGAACAGCGGCGACGTGAACTGCAGCGACGCCACGTCTGCCAGTGAAATCAGGGTCACCCCGTAAAACCAGGCGCAATTGCCGCTATAGAGAAACAGGTTGCGCAGCGCGTGGGTGCCGAGTCGCTGCGTGACGATCATCGACCGGCCCTGACGGACCATCGACGGCGCCATCAGCACAAGGTTGATCACGTTCCGCAGGAATATCATCAGCAGCACTGAATAGGCCGGCAGGAAACGGATGCACACCGCCATTGCCGTCAGCGCCGCCGCCGCCGCGATCATCCAGAGTGCACCTTTGGCCGCATTGCTCATTCTCTAATCCCCAATGGCTACACCTTCGCGCCGGCGGTCGGCGCCCCCGTCGTAACCGGACGGCGTGACGCGGATGCCGTGCAGGCCGCTGACCAGCGCGCCGGTCTTTACGTCATGTCCCAAACGCTTCAGCGCATCGGCGTGTCGGGTGAGCGGGGTGTCTTTCTCCAGCTCCGTGGCGCCGTTGCGGTTGATATGGTTGGGCAGGTCGATCGCCGCCTGCATGTCGAGTTTCCAGTCCATCAGGCCGATCAGGGCCTTGGTCACGTAGCCGATAATGCGCGAGCCGCCGGGCGAGCCGACGGTGGCGAACAGTTTGCCATCAGCATCGAACACCAGCGTCGGCGACATCGAACTGCGCGGGCGCTTGCCGGGTCCGACGGCATTGGCGACGGTGCGCCCGTCGCGGCGTGGGATGAAGGCGAAATCCGTGAGCTGGTTGTTCAGCAAAAAGCCCCGCACCAACAGTCGGCTGCCGAAGGCGCGTTCGATCGTCGTGGTCATGCTGACGGCATTGCCGTCTCCGTCAATCACCGACAGGTGAGACGTTGACGGGAAACCTTCGCGGTCGTCATCCGCAAGGTTTGCATTCTCTGCGCCGCGCGGCCGGCCCGGGGATGCCCGTCCCATGCTTTCGCCGCTGGAGATATTCTCTGCGCGTCGCCGCAGGTACCCGGGGTCCAGCATCCCTTCCACCGGCACGGCGACAAAGTCCGGATCGCCGATGTAGCGCCGCCGGTCGGCATAGGCGAGACGGCTCGCCTCCGAGATCAGGTGCACCGCCTGAACCGACGACGGCGGAATACGCGCCATGTCGAACCCTTCGAGCAGGCCGAGAATCTGCAGCGTCGTCAGCCCGCCCGATGTCGGCGGCGGCATGCCGCAGAGCCGCCATATCCTGTAAGGGCGGCATATCGGTGCGCGTTTCACGGCGCGGTAGCCTGCGATATCGGCAAGTGTCATCGTCGCGGGATTGCGCGCCGCATTTGCGACGGCTGCCGAAATGTCCCGGGCGATCGCGCCGCGGTAAAAAACCTCCGCGCCCCCGGCGGCAAGCCGGCGGTAGGTGTCCGCGAGGGCCGGGTTGCGCAGAATACTGCCGACGGGTCTGGCTGTGCCGTCCGGTGACAGAAAATATTCTGCTGCTTCGGGAAAAGCGCGCAGGTCGGTCGCGCGCCGAATCATCGCGTGCAGGCGGGGCGATATGGGAAAACCGTTTTCAGACAGGAAAATCGCGCGTTCGAAAAGCCGCGCCCAGGGTAGTTTGCCGTGTTCCTGATGGGCGAGCGCCAGCATCCTGAGTATCCCCGGCACGCCCACGGCGGCCCCGCCGGTGCTGACGTCGCGAAAGGGGCGCCGCCTGCCGTCCGGTGTCATGAAGACGTCGGGGCGGATCGCGGCCGGCGCGGTTTCGCGCCCGTCAAAGGCATCGACGCGCCCATCCGATTTCCGGAAATGCATCAGGAAAGCCCCGCCGCCGATACCGGAGCTTTGCGGTTCGACCAGCGTGAGCACCGCCTGGGCGGCGATCGCTGCATCGACCGCGCTGCCGCCGGCGCGCAGAATATCGCGCCCCGCGGCCGAGGCAAGCGGGTTTGCCGCCGATATCATGTGCTGTCGCGGCAGTTGCTGTGTGCCGGTACAGCCCGAAATCAGGGCAAAAAGACCGGCAAAGGCCCATGCCCGGCAGACGCGGGGCAGGCGTTTTCCTTTATGTTTCAATGGCTCAGCCGCATTCGAATGGAAGTCCTTTCGCACGTGCGAAAAAGGGGGTAGAACAGCCGCAACTTCAGCCGGACAAGCTCACGGAGGGCGACGATGAGCACCCCTAGCCGGATTAAACGGATTACAGCGCCGGAACTCGCGGCGCGCAAGGGCGGAGAACCGATTGCGGTTCTGACGGCCTATACCGCGCCGATGGCGCAGTTTCTCGACGAGCATGTCGACTGTCTTCTGGTCGGCGACTCGCTTGGGATGGTGGTCTATGGCTTCGACACCACGCTGGCGGTGACGCTCGACATGATGATCAATCACGGCGCCGCCGTCGTGCGCGGCTCGCACCATGCCTGCGTCATTGTCGATATGCCGTTCGGCTCCTATCAGGAATCGCCGGAGCAGGCCTATCGGAATGCCGCCCGCATCATGCGGGAAACCGGTTGTGACGGCGTGAAGCTGGAAGCCGGCGTTGCGATGGCATCGACCATCGAATTCCTGACACAGCGCGGCATACCGGTAATGGGGCATGTCGGACTGATGCCGCAATCGGTGAACACCTATGGCGGTTTCCGGGTGCAGGGCAAGGATACCACGGTGGCCCGCAAGGTGATCGACGATGCACGCGCTGTCGCGGATGCCGGCGCGTTTTCAATGGTTGTTGAAGGCGTGATGGAGCCGGTCGCGCGTGAGATCACGAACATCGTCACCGTGCCGACGATCGGGATCGGTGCTTCCGTCGAATGCGACGGACAGGTGCTGGTGACCGAAGATCTGGTGGGCATGTTCAGCGACTTCACCCCGAAATTCGTCAAGCGCTATGCCGAACTCGGTGCGGAACTCAGCAAGGCGGTCGCCTCGTATGCCGAAGACGTGCGGGCCCGTCGCTTCCCGTCCGCCGAGTACTGCTTCGGGGCACCGAAGACGGACGGGGCAGAGGTTCGCCAGATCAAGCCCTGATCCGCGCCGATATCCGCCGACATCCGACGCGACTGAATTATTCTTTTTGAAGTACCGTGATCGCACTGTGACCGCACCTGACGTTACGCATTCCCTGACTATCCTGCGGACAGCAGCCGATCTGCGCGCGGCAACGCAGCCCCATCGGGACGAAGGAAAGGTTGTCGGGCTGGTGCCGACCATGGGCGCCTTGCACGAAGGGCACCTCGAACTGGTCCGGCGCGCGCGGCGCGATTGCGGGCTGGTGATCGCCAGTCTGTTCGTCAACCCGACGCAGTTCGGCGCGGGCGAGGATTTCGATGCCTACCCGAGAGACGAGGCGTCCGATTTCGCGAAGTTCGGTGCGGAGGGTGTGGATTTCGTCTATGCGCCCGACGCGGCGGAAATGTATCCGGACGGGTTCGGTATCACCGTGACGGTTTCGGGCATCACCGAAGGCATGTGCGGCGCGGCGCGCCCCGGTCATTTCGATGGCGTGACCACCGTGGTGTCCCGCCTGTTCGAACACTGCGCGCCGGACGTCGCCTATTTCGGCGAAAAGGACTTCCAGCAGTACAGGGTCGTTCAGCGTATGGTCGAACAGCTCGGGCTGAATATCCGCATCGTCATGATTCCGACGGTGCGCGAACGCGACGGCCTCGCCCTGTCATCGCGCAATGCCTATCTCGACCCCGGCCAGCGCCGTGTCGCACCCGCATTGTACGGCACCATGTTCGCGCTCGCAGGCCGCCTTCACGACGGTGTGGATATCGCGGCCCAATGCGCCTGGGGCCGCCAGGCGCTGCTCGATGCCGGATTCGACAGCGTCGATTACTTCGAAATCCGCGACGCAGACACGCTTGAGCCCGCGACCGGCAATGCGCCGAACCTCCGTATTTTTGCCGCCGCGCGGCTGGGGAAAACCCGGCTCATCGACAATATCCCGGTGGACCCCTCCGAATAGGACCCGCGGGTATATTTGCGTTAGGCTGAAGCCGGCCCGATAATCCGTCCGCCAGAAAAATATCATCGGAGGAACGCATGTTCTACGAAACCGCGAAGAACGATCACGGTCTGCCGTATAACCCGTACAAATCGATCGTGGTGCCGCGGCCGATCGGCTGGATCACGACACTGGATACCGAGGGCGGCGTGAATCTGGCGCCCTATAGCCAGTTCAATAATCTCGGCTACGATCCGCCCTACGTGATGTTCTCGTCGGGGTCGGTATTCGGCGATGGCGGACCGAAGGACAGCGCGCGCAACGCCCTGCTGACCGGTGAATTCGTCTGCAATATGGCGACATGGGAATTGCGTGACCAGATCAATACGACCGCCCGGATGGTCGCACCCGACGTAGACGAGGCAGAACTCGCGGGTCTGGAAATGGTGGCGTCCAACATGGTCGCGCCGCCGCGGGTCAAGGCATCGCCCGTGCATCTCGAATGCAGGTACCATACGACGCTGACATTGCCCGGAAACTCGGTCGACAACATCGTTTATGTCGTCGTCGGCGAAGTGCTCGGCGTGCATATCAATGACGATGTGATCACCGAAGACGGCAAGATAGATATTCTGAAGTGCCGCCCGCTCGCCCGCATGGGGTATTTCGACTACACGTCGGTCGAATCCGTTTTCGAAATGGCGCCCGGCGGACCCAATATCGAAAAGATCCGCCGGGGCCTCGAGGGCCGCGCGCGGGGCAGCGATGCGGCGGAATAGCTGGGCGGCGGGATTGCTGGGATAGCTCCCGTATAAGCTGCGCTAACAAAAAAAACGGGCGTCCAGAAGACGCCCGTTTTTTAATTTTGTAACCGGGGCGATCAGCGCACGTAGACGTGCACCTCGTTCGTCGACGCCGTGTTGCTGGTCAGCGCGGACAGGCGGACCCGGTCCAGCGGCAGTCCCATATCGGACAATGACCGCAGCACGGTTTCGGCATTTTTCTTGGAGGAACTCGCCGAAAGCGCGACCCGCGCGGCATTGCCGCGGTTCGGGGCGACGGCGACGAGATCGAACATTGCGTCCGGCCGGCGCTGGAGGGCACGGCTGACGGCATTGTACAGGGGCTGCTCGTACTGGACGTTTGTCCGGTCGAACCGGATCACGACCAGCGGGCGGCGGACGCCGCCCTGGCTTGTCGCCGGCGCGGCCGCGAAATTGCTGGCCGCAGGTGCCGATGACGAGAAGGCGCGGTTGCCGAGGCTGGACCCCAGAAGCTCACCGTTCTTGATGGCAAGCGCCAGCGTCGTCAGGTTTGTGCGCTCGCTGCTCAGATAATTGTTCTGGCGGCTGATATCCTCGCTCAGCTCGTTGAGCAGGCGGTCGATGAGCACGACCGTGCGGTTGACCTCGTCTTCAAGGATGGCGAGCTGCTGATGGTCCGCATCGATCGCGCCGGACAGACCATAAGCCGCGCGGGTCGTTTCCAGCAGATAGGCCGACAGCGTCGACGTGCCGGCAACGCCGTTGGCCAGAGAATTCATCTGCGCAATGTCGTTCTCTACCTGGGCCAGGCTCGCCTGGGCCACGTTCCACTGATTGACCAGTGTCGGATTGCCCGGGGTGGTGCCGACCTGCAGCCGCGCATTTACCGCGGCGACCGTGCCGTGATAATTCTGCGAATGCTGCACCGTCATGTTGCGGATTGCCTGAAGCTGGGCATTCTGCTGACCGATCTGGCCCTGCAGGCGCTGAAGTTCGCCGCGCAGCTGAACGACCCGCTGTCCGACATAGGTGCCGGTCGCCGGTGCCTGCGAAATCTGCGGCGGCACGAAATTCGTGCGGCCAAGTGTCGGCGGCGGGGGCGGCGACAGCGTCGGCTGCTGGTTTGCCTCTGCCTGCGAAGCAGGAATGTTGTTTGAAGAACTGCTGCTGGCTGGATCCTCGCCCGTCAGCGACGGCCACAATGCGTCGGATGCCATCGAGCACCCGCCAAGCAGGCCAGCTGCGAGAACAAGAGTTGCACAGTTTTTTGCAGTTCGTGTTCGGGTTATCACTCGGGCCATGTTTGGCCTTACCCCCAATATTTCATTTCAAAAGTTCGACAACGAGTCTCAGCAAATAATTGGAAAATAGTAAGAATTTACTAACCTGTGCCAACCGGCGGCCATATTACTTTAACGATTCGCCCTCTACAAGCCGATTGTCCGTGTCATATTCGGCACTACCGGCCGGCCGGATCGACTGCTTCGCGCCCTGATTTGGTCCTGTTTCTGGCGGTTTTGCGGGTAAAAGACCGGATTTGGCAGCGCTACCGGCAGAAAACTGCCCGAATCTGTTCATTTCCGGTTTCCGTTTCCCGCCGCCGACCTGAATCGGAAACCGGCCGTCGCATCAGTTCAGGACTGCGCCGATAATAAACGGGGCTTGTGAGAGACGCGGCACTTTGAGCACCCGGCCTGAAGCCCGGGCCCCGAATTTTTACCGGAATCGGCCGAAAGAACGCATTGCACCGCTGGCGCGCATTGGGTATACCCCTGCGGTCGCGCACCCGTAGCTCAACTGGATAGAGCACCTGACTACGAATCAGGAGGTTAGGAGTTCGAATCTCTTCGGGTGCGCCACTTCCCTTCCTGGACAATGATGCGCCGGCAAGACCGTCACACGCAGACCGCCCGGTCAGCGCGGGATGCCGCTTGCGGTCTGTCGCGTATTCATGACTGCCGGCAGCGGCGTCGCCAGCGTCGAGAGGTTTCTGTTCTCGCTTGATGCCTTGTTCATCGCGCTCGCCGTATCTTTCTCGATTTGCCGAAAACGGGCGAGGAGGGCCGGTGAGCCGCTGTATCGCATGGCGAGCCCCGCCGCTGCCGGGCCCGGCAGATGATCTTGATCGTTGTGCCGGATTTCTCTGAAGCCCGTCGCATTGCTCTGCGCCGCGCGCGCTGCTGCCTGTGCCGCGCGCGCACCGATCCTGCTGGCCGCGCCGGGTTCTTCGAGCGCCGCGATAGATGACGTCTCCAGCGATGCGAGAAGGTGATGGCCGGTGACGACAATACAAAGCATGACAATGCTGAGAGCGATCCGCTTGCGGCCTCTGCGTCTTGCGCGTCGTGTGGGTCTGCGTTCCTGCATGTCTTCGCGCCATCATGGCTGAGAGTTTCCCGTCATCTGTTCTAACGCCGCCGGATTTATTTAGAGTGAAATTACCTGGTTAACCGATCGTTGACGGATGGATAGCATCTGACCTGTCTTTCGCGCGGCGGTCCGGGCCGTGACCACCTCCGCGGCATGGCTTTGCCGAATACGTCCGATCTGCTATCAGCGGGGGCGGAGGGACAGACAGTAACATGGTGGAACGTAAATCTGCGATCGAACCTGTAATACGCCCATTGCCCGGATTTGCCGGCATGATGCGTCATGCGTTCGGGCATAATCTGGTCAACGGGTTCAGCGCCTTTCTTTTTGCCGCCACGGGGCCGGGTGCCATGATTCTCGCGGTGGGCGCGGCAGCATCGCTGCCGGGGGATGTGATTGCCGCGTGGCTGTTTGCCGCCTATGCGCTGAGCGGCGTTCTGTCGATCGGGGTCTGCTACCTGTACCGCCAGCCACTGACCATCGGCTACAGCATGCCGGGCGTCGTCATCGTCGGTCCGGCGCTGATGCATTTTTCCATGCCGGAGCTTGTCGGCGCCTACCTGGTCACCGGCGGTCTTATCCTGCTGCTTGCGGTCACCGGGCTCATCCGGCGGGTTACCGCGGCATTGCCGGAGCCGATTATCATGGCGATGGTCGCCGGGGTATTCCTCCCTTACGGGATGCGCATGATCGGCGCGTTCGAGAGCAGCGTCTGGATCGCCGGTTCGATGGTGGCGGGCTATCTGGCCGTGACGGCGATACCGACGGTTCGCCGGCGCTTTCCGCCGGTGCTGGCCGCACTGCTTGCCGGATCGGTTACCATCGTCGCGACCGGCGCGTTCGGTTCCACCGGCGATATGGCGTTGGAGATCGCGGAGCCGATTGTATTCCGACCGGAATTTACCCTGGCGGCGATTGTCGAGCTGGTCATTCCGCTGACCGTTACCGTGGTCGGCATTCACAATACGCAGGGGTTCGCCATCGCGCGCAATGCCGGTTACCGGCCGCCTGAAAACATGGCGACCCTGCTCTGCGGCAGCGGCACGATCGTCTACGGCCTGCTCGGCTGTGTGCCGACCGTTGTCACCGCGCCGGCGAACGCGATCCTGAATGTGTCGGGCGATCCCGCCTGGCGCTATGTCGGCGGGATATGGTTCGGAATTTTTATTCTGGTCTTCGGCATCCTCGCGCCGACCGCGGTTCAGGTGGGCATGGCCTTGCCGTCGGCGTTTATCGCGACCCTCGCAGGGCTTGCCATGATCCCGGTGCTGCAATCGGCGTTCGTCAGCGGGTTCGGCGGGAAATTCACGCTGGGGGCCCTTGTCACCTTCCTGATCACCGTGGCCGGCGTCTCGATACTCGGCATCGGCGCCGCCTTCTGGGGGCTCGTGTTCGGATATGCGGTATCGCGTATCGCGGAGCGCGGCGACTTCGGCTGAAATCAGACAAAAAAAACCGCGGGAAAATTTCCCGCGGTTTCCGGAATATTTCCTGACGGTCAGTCGGTCGCAACCAGCGACAGCCGAATCCGTTCGATAGCCGCTCCAGCAGCAGCACCTGCGGCCATTACCACGACCGATGCGGCAAGGAAGCCGGCGATAAAGCTGACCGGCGTTGCAACCGCCAACTCCATTCCGTGGGCGGCACCATGAAACAGGGCGAACCCGCCGGTGACCGCCGCTGCCAGAACCGCGTTCAGTCGCGTGGCGATGGAGGCCAGCATGATCAGGATGGTGACCGATGCGAAGATGGCGGTCTCGACGCCGGGCAATACCGTCCCGCCGATCGCCAGAACCGCGCCGGTTGCCATCAGCACGATGAACGAGGCGGGAAGCGTCCACAGTTTCCTGCCGCCCGCACGTCCGGCCCAGACGCCGGCCGCAAGGAGCGCAAGCAGATGATCCAGGCCTGAAAGCGGATGCAGGAAGCCTGCGCCGAGGCCGGTCCCCGTGTGCGCGCTTGCGGCGGTCGTCGTCAGAATCGCGGTCGCGAATGCGATCGAAAAAACACCAAGTCTGGAATTCATTTTGGCTCCCCTGATAAAGTACGGCACCGGTTTATTTGCGACCGGAACCTCCAGTTCATATTCCTTGCGAAACTACGACTCCGCCTGAGGTATTGCAAGACAGGGCGGGCGCAGAACCCTGCGGGGAATATCTCGGTCGGCGACTTGACCATCCGGACATGCCCGCCCGGACCGGATCATTTGGCCTTAACCGGGCGTTAACGTCCCCGGCGTTTAATGATTCGCAAATCGCAATCACCGCAGGCCTGATTCCCGCGCCGTCGGGCCACCCTTGTCGGGAGAGAACGAGTGGATAGCAATGTCGCTCATACGGCCCCGCCGGATTCCGGCGAAGACGCTGCGCCGGATCCTTTGCGGGATGCGGAAGCGGCTGTTGCCGCCCTCGCCGACAGCTTTCTCGAATGGATCGCTGAGGACATCGGGCGCGCAAAGCAGGCGCTGGCCGCCGCCAGTGACCGGCCCGGCGACAACCAGACTCATATCCGCACCATCTTCGAGGTGGTGCATAACGTGAAAGGGCAGGGCGGGTCTTTCGGCTACGATCTGCTGACGTCTGTTGGCGGTTCGCTGTGCGATTACCTCCGGGTCGGGACCGCCTCGGCCGGCGACAAGCAGTTGAAAGTCATCGCGGCCCATTTTGCCGCGATCGATTTTATCCTGGAACATAACCTGCGCGGCGATGGCGGTGAGGTCGGCGATCAACTCAAAGAAAAAATCGCGAAGCTTGTGACGGCTTTTCCGGCGCCCGTGTAGACCGAGCGCATACCGTTTCAATGGAAAAAAGCGCGGACCGGTCGGCCCGCGCTTTTCTGTAATGGGACAGGGATCGGCCTAATGCGTCAGTTCGATCTCGACGCGCCGGTTGCGGGGTTCCACCGCGCCGTCTTTTGTCGGCACCAGCGGCTTCTCTTCGCCATAGGCCTGGGTGGCGACGCCGATCTCCGGCAGGCCGAGACGGCGGAGCGCACGTACCACTTCCTCTGCCCGCTCCCGGCTCAGTTGCAGGTTGTGACCGACCGGGCCCGAGCGGTCGGCATGGCCGGTCACGCGGACCATCGCCGCGCCGGAACGACGTGCCGCTTCGGCGGCCCGCGTAATTTCCGTTTCGGCGCCGGGAACGAGGCTCGCGGTGTCCAGGTCGAAATAGACCAGGAACCGTGTCGACAGGGACAACGGGCGTGTCGTCGTCATCAGCGATGACGGGGTCGCGCGCATCCGGGTCCGGGGCGCAGGGGCGATGCTGGCAAGCCGTTTGCTTTCCAGCAGGGTAAGTGCCGCGGTGAAGCGGTCGCGGCAGGCGGCGATATCTTTCGGCTGGAAATTTTCTTCCTGCTCCTGCATCCAGCAATCGAAGGCAATCTGCGCCGATGCCGCCTCGCCGGGCAGCGACCTCCGCGCGCCGCCCTCCAGCGCCGCAAGCAGCCGGCGCCGCGCATCGACAAGCGCCGGCAGCGTTTCCGCCGGAATCTTGCGCGCATCGAAGTTTTCGGGCGCGGGCGGTTTGCCGTTGGCGGCGGCGAGGGCGCGGCCGGCGAAGGTGTCGGCATCGCCAAGATCGTTTTCGTCGAGCTCCTGGCGGGCAAGGGTCGCATATCCGCTCTGCAGGGCGGCCGCGAAGGGATCGCTCGCCGGGGCGGCGCGTTCGGCCTGCAGGAGCGTGCCGGAGCAGGCGGAGAGAAGGCCGGCAATGCCGCCGGCAAGAAGTGCATTCTTTATCAATGTCATAGCGTGTTCCTTTCGTCTTCGGACCTGTCGGAAAGAAGGGTTTGGTTGCATCACCCGTGCAGTAAGCGATCCGATTGGGGCAGGGCTGCGGCGAAATTGTGGAATTATCGGGGCAGGTGCGCTCTAATCGCTCGTATGAACACAAACATTCCGGTCTTCATCTGTGCGGTGAGAAAACCCTGTCTCAAATTTGAGACAGCATGATCACCAGTGAGACGCTTTCGGCGCTCGACCGCGAGGACCCGCTGGGGCCGTTCCGCGGCCAGTTCGACCTGCCCGAAGGCATCATCTATCTCGACGGAAATTCGCTCGGGCCGCTGCCGTGCCGCACCCTCGCGCGCCTGATCGATGTGACGCGGGAGGAGTGGGGCCAGTCGCTGATCACGAGCTGGAACAAACACGGCTGGATCGGTCTGCCGCAGCGCGTCGGCGACAAGATCGCGCGCGTCGTCGGCGCCGCGCCGGGCGAAGTCGTCGCCGCGGATTCCACATCGGTCAACCTGTTCAAGCTTCTCGCCGCCGCCTGCGCGCTGCGCCCCGGCCGCAAAGTGATCCTGACCGAATCCGGCAACTTCCCGACCGACATCTACATGGCCGAAGGGCTGGTCTCGGTCCTCGGCGCCGGATACGAGGTGCGGACCGTCGAGCGGGAAGACGTCGCCGCCGCCATCACCGACGACGTCGCGGTCGTCATGCTGACCCATGTCGATTACCGCACCGGCGCCATGCTGGACATGACGTCGGTGACCGCATCCGCCCACGCGGTGGGCGCGCTGATGCTGTGGGACCTCGCCCATTCGGCGGGGGCGGTGCCGGTCGACCTGAACGGCGCCCATGCCGATTTCGCCGTCGGCTGCGGCTACAAGTATCTCAACGGCGGGCCGGGAGCGCCGGCCTTCCTGTTCGTCGCGGCGCGGCATCAGGAAGTCGCGCGCCAGCCGCTTTCCGGCTGGATGGGCCACGCCGCCCCCTTCGATTTCGAACAGCGCTACCGTCCGGCGGAGGGGATTACCCGCCATCTCGCGGGCACGCCGGCGATCCTCGGCCTTGTCGCGCTGGAAGAAGGCGTCGATCTGTATCTCGAAGCCGACCCAGAAGACCTGCGGCGCAAATCAGTCCTGATGACCGAATGCTTCGCGGCCCTGGTCGCCCAGGAATGCGGCGATCACGGCCTGACCCTCGCCAGCCCCGGCGATCCCGGAAAGCGCGGCAGCCAGGTCTGTTTCCGGCACGAAGAAGGCTATGCCATCATCCAGGCGCTGATCGCCCGTGGCGTGATCGGCGATTTCCGCACACCCGATATCCTGCGCTTCGGCTTCGCGCCGCTCTACCTGCGCTACCAGGACCTGTGGAACGCGGTCATCCATCTGCGCTCCGTGATGCGCAAGCGCGAATGGGACAGTCCCGAATTCAGGATAAAGGCGGCGGTAACATGAGATCGGATCCATGAGCGACGACAAAAAGCCGGCCAGCCTGCCCGAAGGCGCGCATACCGATTTCGCCGAGGACATGACCTATGGCGACTACCTGCAGCTCGACGGCATCCTGTCGGCCCAGCGCCCCATGTCGGACAAGCACGACGAACACCTGTTCATCATCATTCACCAGGCGACCGAACTCTGGATGAAGCTGGTGCTCCACGAAATGCGCGCCGCTATCGCCGCGATCGACGCGGACGACCTGCGTCCCGCCTTCAAGATGCTGGCGCGGATCGGGCGCATCCAGTCGCAACTGATCCAGTCCTGGGACGTGCTGTCGACCCTGACTCCGGCGGATTATCTGACCTTCCGCGATGCGCTCGGCCATTCGTCCGGGTTCCAGTCATTCCAGTACCGCCAGATCGAATTCCTGTTCGGCAACAAGAATCGCGCCATGCTGGTGCCGCATCGCGACCGGCCGGAGCATCACCGCATCCTGCAGGAAACCCTCGAAAGCCCGACGCTGTATGACGTCGTCCTCCGCCTGCTCGCGCGGCACGGGCTCGCGGTGCCCGAAGACGTGCTGAACCGCGACGTGACCGAGCGCTACACGACGCATCCCGGCGTGACCGATGTCTGGCTGCAGGTCTATCGCGATACCGACAGGTACTGGACCCAGTACGAGCTTGCCGAGGAACTGGTCGATCTCGAAGACTGGTTCCAGCAATGGCGCTTCCGCCATGTCACCACGGTGGAACGCATCATCGGCTCGAAACGCGGCACCGGCGGCACGGCGGGCGTCGCCTATCTGCAGAAGGCGCTGGATATCCGGTTCTTCCCCGAATTGTGGGAAGTGCGGACAGTGCTTTAGACTGGGAAGCCGAGCACCCATTCCGCATCCTTCCGGAGCCACGACCATGACCGACCGATCTCACGCCGATCCGATCACCGTTTCCCATTGGGGTGCCTACCGGGTGCAGACCGAAGGCGGCCGGGTGACCGGGGTTACCGCGTTCGAAGGCGACCCGGAGCCGTCGCCGATGATCAAGGCGATGCCGGGAATCGTGCATGCCGATTGCCGGATCGAGCGGCCCATGGTGCGCAAGGGCTGGCTGGAAAACGGGCCGACGGCGGGTGGTGGTGCGGGCCGCGGGACCGAACCGTTCGTCGCGGTGTCGTGGGAAAAGGCGCTGGATCTTGTCGCGGCGGAGCTGGACCGGGTGCGGACGGACCACGGCAACGAGGCGATTTTCGGCTCGTCCGGCTGGGGCAGTGCCGGATCGTTCCATTCCGCAGAGACGCAGCTCAAGCGGTTCCTCAACGACATCGGCGGATTCGTCGATCAGGTGACCAACTATTCCTTCGGCGCCGCGTCGGTGATCGTGCCGCGGGTGACAGGCTCGATGGAACCGGTGCTGCGGCCGACAAGCTGGCCCGGTATTGTCGCCCATACGAAGCTGATGGTGTCCTTCGGCGGGGTGTCGCCGAAAAACAGCCAGGTATCGAAAGACGGCTTCGCCCGGCACGAAACCCAGAACTATCTGCGCGAGGCCCGCGCCGCCGGGATCGAATACGTCCAGATCAGCCCGGTGCGGGACGATTTCCTCGACGAACTGGATGCCGAATGGCTGCCGGCCCGGCCGAACACCGACACGGCGGTGATGCTGGGCCTCGCCTATACGCTGGTTGCCGAAGGGCTGCACGATCCGGATTTTCTCGGCCGCTGCTGTACGGGGTTCAACCGGTTCCATGCCTATCTGATCGGAGAGACCGACGGGGTTGCGAAGGATGCCGACTGGGCCGCCGGGATTTCCGGTATCGATGCGGAGACGATCCGCAGCCTCGCCCGGCGGATGGCCGCGACGCGGACGATGATTGCGATGAGCTGGTCCGTCCAGCGCAGCGACCATGGCGAACAGCCCTGCTGGATGGCGATCACGCTGGCCGCGATGCTGGGCCAGATCGGCCTGCCGGGCGGCGGGGTCGGCATCGGCTACGGTTCCATCGGCACGACGGGCGCGCCGCCGTCCAGAATGCCGGGCATCGGCCTCGCCAAGGGAACCAACAACGTCAAAGCGTACGTGCCGGTCGCCCGTGTAGTCGACATGCTGCTCAACCCCGGCGCCGATTTCGATTTCAACGGCAACCGGCTGACCTATCCCGATATCCGGCTGGTCTACTGGGCGGGCGGCAATCCGTTCCACAAGCAGCAGGATCTCAACCGCTTTCTCGCCGCCTGGCAGAAGCCTGAAACCATCATCGTGCACGAGCCGTGGTGGACGCCCGCGGCACGGCGCGCGGATATCGTGCTGCCGGTGACGACGACACTCGAACGCAACGATATCGGGTGCGGCCTGCGCGACCGGTTTTTCATCGCCATGCAGCAGGCGGTGCCGCCGGTCGGCGAGGCGCGGAGCGACTACGACATCTTCGCCGGGCTGGCGGAACGGCTCGGCGTGGCCGAAGCCTATACCGAGGGCCGCGGCGAGATGGACTGGCTGCGCCACATGTACGATGTGGCGCGCCAGAACGCGGCGCGGCTTGAAATCGAAATGCCGGGCTTCGACGATTTCTGGAAACAGGGCATTTTCGAATTCGATACGCCGGAGGAGTCGCAGATCCTGTTCGAGGCATTCCGCAACGATCCCGAAAAAGCCGCCCTCAAAACCCCGTCCGGCAAGATCGAGATATTCTCCGACACCATCGACGGGTTCGGCTATGACGACTGCCCCGGCCATCCTGCCTGGCTGGAACCTGTGGAATGGCTGGGCTCGGACAAGGCCGCACGCCATCCGCTGCACCTGATCTCGAACCAGCCGTTGCGCCGGATGCACAGCCAGCTCGATTTCGGCGGCCCCAGCCGGGAAACAAAGGTGGCGGGCCGCGAACCCGTCTGGCTCCACCCGGAAGACGCGGCGTCGCGGGGCATCGGTGACGGCGATATCGTGCGCCTGTTCAATGACCGGGGCGCCTGCCTCGCGGGTGCTGTGGTGACCGACCGGATACGTCCCGGCGTGGTGCGCCTGTCGACGGGCGCCTGGCTCGATCCGCTGGATGCCGGCGATATCGGCAGTCTTGAAAAGCACGGGAACCCGAACGTGCTGACCGTGGACAAGGGCTCGTCCAGGCTCGCGCAAAGCTGCATCGCGCAATCGGCGCTGGTCGAGATCGAGCGCTATAACGGCAATGCGCCGCGCATCACGGCGTATGACACCCCGGCGATCGCGGCGGAATAGGGCGGTAATCTTCGTGCAAACCAGCGAAGCAAAAGGAATTTGACATGAAACGGATACTTCTGGTGCTGGCCCTTGGCGGTGTCGCGATCGGCACGATCGCCGCATCGCCCTATACCGCTTTTACCGACCGGCGTGTAAAAGCCCTGTCGGCAGAGCGCATTGACGAATTACGGACCGGCAAGGGAGCGGGATACGCGCTGGCGGCGGAACTGAACGGCTATCCCGGACCCCGGCACGTCATCGATCTTGCCGACAGGCTTGATCTGACAGAGGAACAGAAAACGACCGCGCAGAAGCTTTTTGACGAAATGAGGGCCGAGGCCGTCCCGCTGGGAACGGCACTTGTCGAGGCGGAGACCGATCTTGAATCCCTGTTCCGCTCGGGCCGCGTCACGGAAGCCCTCCTGGTGCAGAAGACGACTGAAATCGGGTCGCTGGATGCACGCCTGCGGGCGACGCATCTGAAGTATCACCTGGCAATGAAAGACGCCCTGTCTCCGCCCCAGATCGCGCTGTATGACCGGCTGCGCGGATATAGCGGCCGGGGAGACAACAGACATGGGGGCGGCGGCGGACACCAGCACAGGCACTGACTCGGCGTAATGTCGGCGGGGTGCCGGGTAGCCTAGTTGGTGCTGGCCTGCTGAGGGGCGCGCTGGAGCCTGGCGGCATCCTTATAGGCCCGCTCGATCTCGCCGTTTGCGCAGGCCATCTTGATCTTGCCCAGCGCCCTGATAAGGGCGATGCGTTCGGCTCCCGTCGTCCGGCGGGCGGCGTTGCGTTCCTGCTGGGCGATGGCGCGAATGCAGTCGCTGATCTCGGCATTGCCCGCGGCAGTCTCTGCGGCCTGTGCGGTCGTGTGAAGGGGAAAGAGGAGGATTGCGCCGAAAGCGGCGGCAAGTACGGTGTTTTTCATATCACTACTCGTTTACTGACAAATCTCTCGTTCTTCCGAGTGATGCAAAATCCGTGCCAGAAAGGATAATTGATATATTTCAATGGGGTAGCATTGCCGATTGCCCTGAATTTTCCGTACCTGTAAAATTTTTCGACGAATTTCTCGTTTTGCGATTCCGCGCCGGCCGATATGCCTCCCGGTCTTGCCAAGACGGTCAAGTTTCTCCAGATTTCAAGCTGATCGGCTGCGGGAAAGGGCGCTATCCGCTTGTTCCTCACCTGTCAGAACGAAACGGGCATTCCCGTCCGGGCGGGGATGTCGAACAGGAAAGACATCACGCATGATTCCGCAGACTATCGGCGACATGACCGTGTCGCGCATTGTCGAATATGAAGGCCCCATTTTCCCGCCCGGTTTTTTGTTCCCCGATGCCGACGACGAGACGCTGCGCGCCAATGCCGACTGGCTGCAGCCCGCGTTTATCGACCCGGAGACAGGCCACCTGATCATGAGTTTCCATTCCTATGTCGTGCGAACGCCGCGACATACGATTCTCGTGGATACCTGTCTCGGCAATCACAAGCACCGCCCGCAGCGGGATTTCTGGCATATGCGCGACGGGCCCTACCTCGCCGACCTTGCCGCGATGGGCATCGCGCCCGAAGACGTCGATTTCGTGATGTGCACCCATCTGCATGTGGACCATGTCGGCTGGAATACGCGTCTGGTCGATGGCCGCTGGGTGCCGACCTTTCCCAACGCGCGCTATCTGTTCGGGCGCCGCGAACTTGAACACTGGCAATCCGTCGCTGCGGCGGGCCCCGATGCACCGGTCAATCACGGGTCCTATCAGGACAGCGTGCTGCCGGTGGTCGAGGCCGGGCAGGCGGTGCTGGTCGATGACGGGCACACGCTTGACGACGGCATCTGGGTGGAGGATGCACCCGGCCACACGCCCGGAAACGCCATGGTCCGGCTGAAATCGGCGCAGGGGAACGCCGTATTGACAGGGGATACGATCCAGCATCCGCTCCAGCTTGCCCGTCCGGACTGGTCCAGCGCGTTCTGCGACGACCCCGCGCTGTCGCGCGACAGCCGGACCCGCCTGATCGAGGGGGCGGCGGATACCGACACCCTGGTGCTGACCGGCCATTTCCCCGATCCTGTGGCGGGGCGGATCGTCAGCGCCGCAGGCGGCGGTTTCCGCTTCCGTTTCTAGAGGCTGCCCGTATGCCGGCGGTGGATTTTATTCAGCCGCCTGGGTCCGGTTACCGTGCCGGGTTTCTTCCTCGGCGATGATCTCGTCGATTACCCTGCGGGCGCGGATCGCCCCGCCGTCGACCGCCAGGTTGACGGTGGGAATATCCGGATAGCGGTTAAGCCCCGCCTGAACGCCTTCGATGACGGCGACGTCTTCGGTGAACGTCTCGACGAAGTTCTTGCGCACCATATCCGTCACGGCCTGGTCGTCGACCGAGAAATTCCTGACATGGGTCCAGAAATACCAGCTGCTCTGCGCGGTTTCGGGAGTGACAAGGTTATAGGCGCGCAGTTCTATCCCCTGGCTGCGGTCGCCTTCTGTCGCGCCGGTGCCGGCGACGCAGCTTCCCATATCGACTTCGACCATCGACGGTGGGTTGAAGGTCATGATCTGCCAGCGATCGACATTCTCCGTGAAGCCGCCGAGCTTCGCGTAGACGGGCGCCGCCGGCCGGTCCAGGATCCAGCGCGTGACGGTCACCACGGTACCGTCCTGGGCGGCGATCTGCGGGATTTCCGCGACATCGTCCGTGCCCAAAGTCGAGCGATGGACGAAAGAGACGTGGCTGGGGTCGAGCAGGTTATCGGCGACAAGCCGGTAATCGCCTTTCATGTACATCGGATCGCCGACAACGCAGGCCCAGCCCGCATCGTCGTTGCGCCAGATGTCGGGGACGAGGCTTTCATCGGCAAGGGCGGGGTCGCCGAGCCATATCCAGACGAATTTCGATTTTTCCACCAGCGGGAAGCTGCGGATATCGGAGCCTTTGGGTATCGATTTCTGGCCCGGCACGTGGACGCAGGTGCCGGTGCAGTCGAACTCCATGCCGTGATAGCCGCACTGGATGCGGTCGCCGACCCGGTATCCCTGGGACAGCGGCAGAAAGCGGTGGGCGCAGCGGTCTTCCAGCGCAACCGGCGTGCCGTCTTCGCGCCTGTACATCACCACCGGCTGATCCAGCAGGGTGCGCCCCAGGAGCGACTGGCCAAGCTCCGGCGTGGTCGCGGCGACATACCAGCAATTGCGGATGAATGTTTCGGTCATTTTCCAGTCTCCCCGTCGCGGCCCAGTAGCCGCGGGTTGTCCTTGTGCGCGCCCCACTCCGCCCAGGATCCGTCATAGACAGGCACGTCGCGGCGGCCCGTCAGGTAGAGCCCCAGCGCCAGGTGACAGGCGCTGACGCCCGATCCGCAGGTTGCCACGATGGGGCGGTCCGGGTCGATTCCGCGGTCCCGGAACGCGCGTTCTATCTCGGCGGGCGGGCGGAACCTGCCCGTCTCGGCGTCGATCAGGTGAATATAATGAAGATTGACCGATCCCGGAATATGGCCCGATTCAAGGCCGGGGCGCATTTCGGGCAATTCGCCGGCAAACCGCGCGGGCGGGCGGGCATCGACGACCTGCGCGCGCGTGCCGGATTGGACATCGATATTGGCGCGCATTTCCGACATGCTGCGGACCAGTTCCGGCCGCGCCACAGCCCGGAATTCAGCCTGTGTAGCGGATCGGGTGTCCGTTTCGAGCGCGCCGCCTGTCTGCTTCCATGCGGCAAGGCCGCCATCGAGCATGGCCACGGCGTCGTGCCCCAGGGCGCGGAACATCCACCACAGGCGGGACGCTGCGTATTCTCCGTTATCGTAGACGACGATGCGGCAATCGCTGCCGATCCCCGCTTTCCCCATATAGTCGGCAAACAGGTCCGCCGGCGGCAGCATGTGAGGGGCCGGGTGCGCCGGATCGCGTACATCGCTGATATCGACGTAGATCGCGCCCGGAATATGGCCTGCCGCGAATTCGGCGCGGGCGTCCTTGTCGTCTATGGGTGCGTACCAGGTGGCGTCGATTATCCGGACATCGCTTTGGGCAAGATTGTCCTTGAGCCATCCGGTATCCACCAACGGGCCAAAATTCTCCGTCATCTTCAGGCTGCCTTTCGTGCCCCGGGACCGGTCGCGGTTTCACCCAGCGCGGCGTTGACGCGCGGCATGACTTCTTCGGCCATCAGCTGCAGCGACCGCTTGGTCAGGTCCTCGTCGACCCAGTCCATGCCCGCGACGACGAGCTCGCCGAACGGGCCCGTAACCTCGCGGAAGGCGAGTATCTGGTCGACGACGCTGTCGACATCGCCGCAGATCACCAGGTCGTCCATCACCCGGTCGAGCGTGACGGCATCGTCGGGCTCATCCCTGTGGCGCTTGAAAACGGCCTGGCGTCCGCCCTTGGTCAGTTTGTAGACAAGCTGGTTGTAATAGAAACGATAGGGGCTGTTGGCATCCGTCTTGCCATAGCGTTGCGCGACCTTGTCGTCGTCGGCGACGAAGACCGTACGCGCGATGCGCCAGTCGGCGGGATCGGCCTTCCGGCCCGCCGCGACGCAGCCTTCTTCATAATTGGCCCAGTGGGTGGCCGCCCATTTATCGAACAGGAAATTGGCCGATATGGGGTGAAAATCCTTTTTGCCCATTTCGGTCACACCCTTTGAGAACGGGGCGACCACGGTGCCGATGATTTCGGGGCGCGGGTCCTGGTAGGGTTTCTGCAGGATGCCCGTGCCATAGGGAGCGTCAAGCGTGTTCTCGGTCGTCACCTGCCAGCGGTTATCCGGGAATTTGATCGCGTAAGGCGCTTCGCTTTCCCAGATCGCCAGGATGACGTCGATGGATTCGGCGAACATCTTGTTGATGTCTTCGTTGGCGATGCCCAGTACCTCGCGGTCGGACCGCAGCGTGCCGGGGCTGATGCCGAGGATGAAACGGCCCTCCGCCAGATGATCGAACATGGCCGCATGGCTCGCGACCAGCACCGGGTGGGTATGGGTCAGGTTCGTCGTGCCGGTGCCCAGCATGATGTTGTCGGTCGAATGGATGAGCGTGCCGAGGAAGAGCATCGAATTGGTGATGTTCTCGGCATCGTCCGACAGATGCTCGCCGACGAACGCATCGTAATAGCCGAGCTTGTCGCACAGGATGATCGCTTCGCGGTCCTGTTTCAGCGTCGTCGTGTAGTCCGTGTCGAGCGGATGCATGGGCATCGTGAAATAGCCGAGGCGCATTGTCCGGAGTCCTGCTTTTCTGTCTGACTGTAGAATAGCGCATAAACATGATGCGAGTCAGCGCCCGGAGAGTATCCCGTCAGCCTATCATCGTATTGGGCAGGAACAGGGCAATCTCGGGAAAGGCGATCAGCAGGCCGAGGCAGACCACCATGGCGAGCCAGAACGGCATGATCCCGATGAATATCTCACCCATCGGCACGTCTTCGGCGATGGATTTCACGACAAACACGTTGACCCCTACAGGCGGGCTGATCAGCCCCATTTCCAGCACGATCACCATGACGACCCCGAACCAGATCGGATCGTAGCCAAGCTGGATAATCAGCGGGTGGACGATCGGCAGCGACAGCACCAGGATCGCGAAGCCTTCGAGGAACATGCCAAGCACGATGAAGGCGACCAGCAGGATCATCAGGATGCCGAGCGGCGCGAAATTGGTGCCGATCAGGGTTTCGGACAGGGTGGTCGGAATCTGCGTCAGCGCGAGAAACGGATTGAACACATGCGCGCCGATCAGGATCAGGAAGGCAAAGGCGCTGGTCCGCACCGTCTGCAGCAGGGTGTCGCTCATCGAGGTCCAGTTGACCGAGCGCCGGACGATGGCGAGAACGAAGGCCAGAAAGGCGCCGACGCCGGCGGCCTCTCCCGCTGTGAAGAAGCCGGTATAGATCCCGCCGATCGTGACCAGGATGATGCCGGTCATGGCGCCGGCCTGACTTGTGGCCTTTACGCGCGCGCGCATCGGCATTTTCGGGCCGGACGGGCCGAGTTCCGGCTTGAGACGGCACTGGATGCCGATGGAGACCATGAACAGCAGGGTGAGCAGAAGCCCGGGCAGAACGCCCGCAAGGAACAGCCGGCCAATGGATTCCTCGGTCAGGATCGCATAGATGACGAAACCCGTGCTGGGCGGGATCAGGATGCCCAGCGTCCCGCCGGCCGCAATACAGCCGGTGGCGAGCCGCGGATGATAATTGTAGCGCCGCATTTCCGGCAGGGCGACGCGGCCCATGGTGATCGCCGATGCGACGGAGGACCCCGAAAGGGCGGCAAACCCGGCACAGGCGGCAATCGTCGCGCAGGCAAGCCCGCCGCGCCAGTGGCCGAACCATGCATAGGCCGCGCCATACAGATCGCGGCTCATGCCGGATATGCTGGCGAGGTTCCCCATCAGCACGAACATCGGGATGATCAGCAGTTCGAAATTCGAAGCGATGACGAAGGGCTCGCTGCCGAGGGTGGCGAGCGCCGCCTTGGAGCCGTTGATCGCCCACACGCCGGCGCCGCCGATCAGCATCATCACGATGCCGACGGGCATCCGGAGGGCGAGCAGCACGAACAGCGCGGCAATGCCGATCAGGCCGATGGTGGATTCACTCATTTAACCTGTATCTCCGGCAGGCCCAGGGCGGAGCGGGCCGCAAGCAGGAACAGGACGAGCGTGAATACTCCCGAACCGAAGGCGATGATGAAATAGAAAGGCCAGTGCGGGATCGGCAGCAGGTTGAATCCGTCGCCGAACTCCAGCGCATCGAGCCCGTGGACAACGCTCATCCAGGTGACGATGACGAAGAACAGCCCGCAGACGAGACGTACCCCCACATCGAGCATCTGCAGGGTCCGGCCCTTGATTAAATTGCCGATCAGGTCGACGGCGATGTGTCCCCCGGTCCAGCCGGAATAGGCCATCGCGAAAAAGACCACCGCGATCAGCCCGGCTTCGGAGATATCCTGCGCGCCAAAGATGGGTTCGTTCATTTTCCTGAGCGAGACGGCGGCGACGGTGAGAAACATCAGCCCCATCAGCAGGACACCGCTGACGATGGCGAGAACGCGCACACAGCCTTCCACCAGCCCGCTCAGTCTAAGGACGTAGCGTTCCATCAGAACGATCCGTTTTCAGGCAGTGCCCGGGCTATTTCACGCCCATGGCGGCGAGAATCTCCTTCGCCGGGATACCCTGTTTTTCAAGGTCGGCAACCTGAACCGCCCGCGATTTCATCAGCGCTGCCGTGGCTTCCGCAAGGGCGCTGCCGGTCATCTCGATGACTTCGTGCTTGTCGGATTTGCGGACTTTGTCGAGTCCCGCCTTGCCTGCCCTGATGTAGAACGCCGATCCCTTGATGGACATGTCGCGGCCGGTGGTCTTGCGGATTATGTCCTTGTGGGCGTCCGACAGTTTTTTCCACGTATCGCGGTTCATCACCAGGAAGAAAGGCGAGCGGCCGAGCGGCATGCCGGTCGTGAAGTACTTCGCGACTTCGTCGAACTTGAAACTGCCGATGGTGCTCGGGCCGGTCATGACCCCGTCGATAACGCCGGTGTTCATTGCGTTATAGACCCGGTTGATCGGCATGAAGACCGGCACCGCGCCGAGGGCGGCGAGCGTCGTTCCCTGTGTCTTGGACGGCACCCGGATTTTCATGTCTTTGAGGTCTGCGAGCGTCCGGACCGCTTTTTCTCTGGTCAGAATTGTCTGGCGCTCATTGGTCCACAGCGCCAGCACTTCGACACGCGCCCATTCGGGGGCGAGCAGGGGGAACGCATCCCACAATTGGTTGGCGGCGACGACCGCATCCGCGGCGATGCCGGGAAGTTCGATCACACCGGTGCGCGGGAAAAGATTCGAGGTAAAGCCCGGCAGGCCGAACGTGACGTCGGCGACGCCGTCGACTGCGCGTTTGAACTGGGCCACCGGCCCCTTGCCGAGCGCGCCGCCCGGATAGATCCGGATCGTCAGCGCGTTATTCGTCGCCTTGGCGACTTCTTCGGTCCAGGGGCGCATCAGGAAGCGGTCCATCGGATGGCGCGGGGACATGAAATGCGCGAGCTTGATTTCGGCCGACACCGCAGGCGTCGAGGTGAGGGCCGGTAGGGCGATCGCGCCGCCGAGCAGTCCGGCCGCGAGGACGCCCGCCAGGGGAAGCCGCGAGAGCGAGGCAGATATATTCGCAGATATACTCATTTTCGTTTTCTCCCATATTTATTTTCTATGAGAGTAGCGTGATGTCTGCGAAAGCGCACCTTTTGATTTTGCGGGCACCGGCTCCTTTTCTATCTGATGCCGTCGGGAAAACGGCAGTGAAAGTGCGGGCCAGTCCGGCGCAACGGAACGGAACGACGTCTTTCCGCATCGGCAAGAGCGTCCGCGGGTAGAGCGCCGGACAAAAACCCGGCGCGCGCAAATGAATCCGTTCCTATGCCGGCCGGAGGCCGCCGGTTAGTGGGCGGCTTCCGGGTCGCGGAAGCGGATCGCTTCGAACAGACGATCCGGAAGGGGCCCCGCGCGGCGCATGGCGGCATTCCATCCGGGTATCTCCGGCGTGGCGTCCGGCAGAGAGAGGGCCTTGTCTGTCCAGGCCGTCCCTTTGGCGATCTCCGCCGCGAAGGCCTTTTGCATTTTTGCCGGTGAAATATCCCTCAATCCGGCCTTTTTCAGCGCATCGCTGCCCGGCGCCGAACCCAGCCAGGCAAGGGCGAGCGGGTAGCGCTTTTCCAGCGCCGCCGCGTAGGCGCGGGTGTCGGTGGCGGATTCCGACAGTATTTCCATCCAGCCTTCGGCGTATTTGAGATGGAAGTAAGTTTCCTCGCCGATTTTCTCGGCAAGACCCGCAAGGGCCCGGTCGGGGCAGTTCAGGTAGCCGGATATCGCCATCCAGGTCGCCTGTTCGGCGAGCCATGTCGTGGCGATAAAGTCGGGCCAGCCTATCGGCGGGGTATCGAGCATGTTCATCGACCGGATGTCCGCAGCGCCGCGGCCTCTCTCGATCCAGCCATAGATATGTCCGAAATTGACGAGGTACTGCCAAAGCGAACGGGTGTGACCGTACGCAGCACCTGTCATCGCGGTAAGGGCGGCAAAATCAGGGAGCGAGCGGCCGTTCAGGATGCTCCGGGTATACCAGTTGCCGAGCACGAATTTCGTGTCGGCGATCGCGAACAGGTCGTTTTCGAGGGCGGTTCTTGCCGCGCCGTCGAGACCGTCTATGGAAAATCGCATGTCAGACCTCCTTGATTTTGACGTTTCGGCCGCGTTCTGTAACGGCGATGATTGCGGCAGTTGGCACAACGCAGAGTTCGCGCCACTCGTGTTCGTCGTGGATATACCAGGCGCGCACTTCGGCCAGCGCGTCGTTCGGCGCTTCGATCGAGCCGACATGGGTCAGCGGATCGTCTGACGTCTTGCGGGCGAAGACTTCGTAGAACCTGGGAGTGGCGCCGCCGATTTCGCGTTTGCGCTGAATTTTTTTGCGTTTCATTTCTCTGTTTCCTTACCAGAATTCCTTGCCCCAGCATTCGCCCTGGAGCCGTTCGAGGGCGGCGACCTTGTTGCGCCCGCCCTTGCGCCATTGGTTGAATTTTTCTTCCCAGGTGACGGTGGTGTAGTCCCATTCGCCGGTGTCTTCGTTCAGCAGGATGGGCATCTCGTAATCCAGCACGTATTCGTTTTTCTCCTTGTCGAAATGGGCGGGGATATCGATACCCACCTGCTCGCAATAGGGAACAACCTCTGTCAGCCAGCGCTGGCGCATTTCGTCGTTAGATGCGCCACGGATCTTGTAGGCGAGCTGGTCTGTCCGTTTTTTCATGGAATCCGGTACCCCGAACCACATGGCGGCCATGGGGAAAATGAAATCGACGTATTTCTGAACCCGTTTGCGGGTTTCCGGCGAGTGGTTCCAGAAGAATTTCACCCAGCGTTCGCCATGACCGACATGCCACTGTTCCTCGAAATTGACCTTGCGAAGTGAGCGGGCATAGGGGCCGAACGAGCAGTTTTCCTCCAGGTCGCGTGTTGTCGTGTATCCGGCACGATCGCCCAGAAGCATCGCGACGCAGCATTCGATGTAGTCATGCTGGGGATGCTCGATCATGTAGAAAGTACGGAAATCGGCGGGGTCGCGTTCGAACAGGAGTTCGACCGTGTCGTAGCCGAAATCTTCGAGCATCCGATACATGACCTGTGCGTGGCCCAGCTCATCCTGAATGGCGGCGGCAACGGCGATTCGGTCTTCCAGGGTCGGCGCTGCGAGCAGGGCAGGGTGATAGACCGGGAGCGTCATGATCTCGAGATCGGCCGCAATGTGCATTGTGTTGGTGACGACGTCGCGATACCGCGAGGTCATTTCCGCCTCGTCTTCAATAACGTAGCCGGCTTTGACGCGGTGCTGGAGCGCGAGCTCCGCCGCTTCGTCGTAGAGGTCTTCTTTCATACGTGTGGCCATGGTGTTTCCTTCTGCCGGGGTCCCGAGCGAAATTTTTTCAAGATCGCCGGGAAAATTTTATTCCGTAGACAGACTAGTTTGGTTGATTTCGATCAATTTACGTGCCGTTTCCCCGGTGTCCTGTTAATCAGGATGGCGAATTGACAGCCTCCGATTCGTGGTATTAAATAATGCTTAGATATCGAAGTAATTATAATTCCGGAGGAACATATGCCGATTTCAGTGGAACGGATGTCTGATGCCATCGGCGCGCGATTAACGGGAATCGACCTGCGTGGCGGTCTCGAAGAGTCGGTGATGCAGGCGATTCGCCAGGCGTGGCTGGAAAACTTCGTCATTGTTATTCCGGGTCAGGACCTGTCGGGCGACGATCAGATCGCGTTCACCGAATGGTTCGGACCGCGCCAGGAAGTGCGCACGGTCAAGGTGGTCGATGAGGGGCCACAGAATTTCATGTATGTCGCAAATAAAAAGGTCGACGGCATGGATGGGGTCCTGCCGGACGGCGAAATGCAGTTCCATACCGATCAGTGCTATTACGAGACCCCGTCGCGGGCGACGATCCTGTTCGCCATCGAGATACCGGCGGAAGGCGGCAACACGAAGTTCGCCAATGCCTACCGCGCCTACGCGTCACTGGATGAGGCGACGAAGGCGAGGCTGCAGGGACTGACCGCGCTGAACGTCTACGACTACGATGCGAATGCAACCGTCAAATCCAACGAAAGCGCCCCCGATGCGCCACGGTATGCCCATCCGGTCGTAATCCGGCATCCCGAGACGGGCCGCGAGGTCCTCTACGTCAATCGTCTGATGACCGACCATATTGTCGGCATGGACCGGGCGGAGAGCGATGCACTTCTCGAAGACCTGTTCCAGGTGCTCGAAGACCCGGCCCATTGCTATGAACATGTCTGGACGCCGGGCGATCTGGTGATGTGGGACAACCTGTGCACGCTGCATGCGCGCACATGGTTCGATCCGTCAATGAGCCGCGTCCTGCGGCGTACGACCGTTGCAGGCCAGGCGCCCAAAGCCGCTCTTGAAACTGCTGCCTGACCGGTCAGGTAGCAGCGCCGCAGCGGCCGCGTTTGAGCCGTATCAGTCCCTGCACCAGGGTCGGGATAAAGCCGTATCGTAAAGCGTATAGCCGGAATCTGAGCATTGCTGTCCTCCTGTTCCGCAGGAGCTTAACGGCCGGTTAACTGCATCGGCTGTGTCGTTTGTCACACTCACGAAAATGTCAGGTGATGCCCGTCTGCCTGATATCAGTTCCTGTCCGTGCCGAGAAAAATCGTACGCACGAATTCGCGGAACAGCATGATCTGCGCCGGCAGGACCTTCGGGTCGCGCACGACCTTGGACACGATGATCCCGCCATCAGCCAGCGCCGGCAGCATGTCGGCAAGGTCGTCGAGGTTCACCGCACAGCGCGGCGGGTAGCGATCGGCTATCTCGTCAAGGTGGGCCCGGAACCGCTTGCGCCATCGTAGGACCCCCTCGCGGTTCAGGTCGCGGACATCTCGGTTGAACATGTTTTCCTGATAGCAGAAAGACGCCACGAGACATCCCGGGTGGCCGTTAGGCAGGTCTTCCATCATTTCGGCAAGCAGTTTCAGTCCGATCAGAAAGGCATGAAGCGGATCGTCGTGGAGTTCGCGCGCCCGGTCGAATATCTGATCGAAGATACCTTCTTCCCGCGTCAGATACCGTTCGAGCAGCGCCTTCGCGAGTGCTCCCTTGTCGGGGAAATGGTAGAAAAAGCCGCTTTTGGTGATGCCGACTTCCACGATCAGCTCTTCTATCGAGGTGGCCGCGAAACCCTTGTCGAGAATTGCGGCCTCTGCCGCATCCATCAGCCGCTCCTTTGTATCCCGTTCGGTTTTGCGTTTTGGCTCCGGCATGGTGTTTTCCGGCTGATTGATGAGAATTCACTGTACCGCAGGTACAGTAAGACGACCATCGGCAGACAATGATGCCGATAAATCCGCCGCCCGGGAGCGCCAAAGGGATGAAAAGCGCGGTCAGGAATGTTCTTTCGGCGCTGTACCATAAGTCGGGTGGAATGAAATCGTGCTGGTTCTCATAGTCCGGTTCGCCTGATTGACCCTGACACCGAAAGGATGAATATGACCAAGTACCGGACGAGACTTCCACAACTGAACGGTAAAATTGTGCTGACCGACGGCGGACTGGAAACCGTGATGGTTTTCCAGGAAGGAATTGACCTGCCGCTTTTCGCCGCCTTCCACCTGCTCGAGAGTGACGACGGCCGCCGTCGGCTGCGCGATTACTTCGATCGATATATCCCGTTGGCGAAGCGGGCCGGCATGGGGCTCCTGCTCGATAGTGCGACCTGGCGGGCAAGTTCCGATTGGACGGACCAGCTCGGCTATTCCGCGGAGAGAATGGAGAAGATCAATCGCGACAGTATCGCGTTTCTCGAGGACGTGCGAAATGCGCATGAAACGGACGCGACGCCGATGGTGATCGGCGGGTGTATCGGCCCGCGCGGCGACGGCTATGATCCCGGCGAGATAATGACCGAAGCGGAGGCAGAGGCCTATCATGCGCGGCAGATCGGCATTCTCGCCGACACTGCGGCGGATATGATCTCCGCCTATACGATCACCAATGTGCCGGAAGCGATCGGCATTGCGCGGGCATCGATGAAAGCGGGAATCCCAGTCGTCATCTCGTTTACGGTGGAGACCGATGGGAACCTGCCGACAGGCCAGGCGCTGGGCGATGCCGTCATGGCGGTGGATGCAGCGACCGGCAACGGCCCCGCCTATTTCATGATCAACTGCGCGCATCCCACCCATTTCCAGGAGGCCCTTGCCGGAAACCCCCGGATCCGCGGCCTGCGGGCGAATGCGTCTTCGTGCAGCCATGAGGAACTCGACAATTCCGAGGTTCTGGATGACGGCAACCCGGTCGAGCTTGGTGGTCAGTTCGCTGACCTGATGCGCACGAATCCGCAACTGACGGTCATCGGCGGATGCTGCGGCACCGATCACCGGCATATCGAACAGATAAGCGTCGCGATCAAAGCAGCCGCTTGACGAAAGCGGGCAGGGCATAGGAAGCTGTGCCGGCAAGGTGCTCTGCCCGCATCGCCACAATAAACGAGAGGATTCGCTATGGCTGTCGTAACCCCGCTATTCAAAGGTCACGAGGAACTCCCCGACCTGGCATCCCGCTTTGTGAATGTCGATCAGATCCCATGGAAGCCGACGCCGTGCGAAGGAATCGAGATGAAGGTCCTCATGGAAGACGAGGAAACCGGCATGATGACCGCCATGTTCAAATGGGCGCCGGGCTCGAAACTGACGTTTCATGAGCATGTCGAACTCGAACAGACCTTCGTGCTTGAGGGGTCCCTAGTCGATGACGAAGGGACGGTTACCGCCGGCAACTATGTCTGGCGTCCGCCGGGAAGCCAGCATGATGCCTGGTCGCCGGACGGCGCGCTGATCCTGTCGATGTTCCTGAAACCGAACATCTTCCTCGACGGAGAGAACAAGGGCGTGCAGCTGAAATAGGCTGCGACTGCCCGAGCGAACAAAAAACCCCGGCATTGTGCCGGGGTTTTTTTCTGGCGGGCTACTGCACCAGTTCGGGCAGGAAGGTCACGATATCCGGGAAGAGGGTCATGACCAACATGCCGAACAGCGTCAGACCGACGAACAACCAGGACGCATTGAATATCTCGCCCATGCTCACATCCTGTGCCGCGGCCTTGACGGCGAACATCACGTAGCCGAAGGGCGGCGTGATTGCCCCGAGCGTGATGTTGAGCAGGAAGAGCAGCCAGAACCAGACCGGGTCGAACTCAAGCGCTTTCAGGATCGGCAGGTAAATCGGAATGACGATGAGCATCAGCCCGAGCTGGTCGATGAACATGCACAGCACGAAGGGCAACAGCATCATCATGAAGAACATGACCCAGCGGTTCACGTCCATCGTGGTGACGACTTCCGTCAGCGCGGCCGTTGCGCCGGTAAAGGCGAGAAGCTGCGTGAACATAACGGCGCTGCACAGGATCAGCATGATAACCGAGGCGAGAAGCGCCGCTTCGCCGACGGATTCATACAGCATCCGGAAGCTGAGACGCTTGTAATAGGCTGCGGTCAGGATGGCGCCGAACACGCCTGTGGCTGCGGATTCCGACGGTGTCGCCACGCCGAGCATGATCAGGCCCATCACCATGAAGATAATGAACGTGAAGGGCAGCAGTCCTGCCGCGGCTCGGAGCTTGCCTTTCAGATCGATTATCTCCCCGTCTTCCTCCAGCGGCGCCAGCGACGGGTCTATCCGTACCTTGACAAGGCACGCGGCGATGAAAAGACCGGCGAGGAAGACACCCGGTATCACGCCCGCGATGAGGAGCGACGCGATCGAGACGTCTGCGAGCGTGCCGACGATGATCGCAAGGATGGACGGCGGAATGATCGGCGCGAGACAGGCGCCCGCCAATATTGTACCGATGGAGAGCTTGGTGTCGTAGCCGCGGCCCCGCATGATCGGCAGCAAAGACCGGCCGAGCATAGCGCCAACGGCAATTGCCGAGCCTGACAGCGCGCCCAGAACCGTCGACAGCGAGATCGACAGAATGTACTGGCGTCCGCGGACCCGCCCGACCAGCTTGTCGATTGAATCGAGCAGCACTTCCATGCACCCGGACCGGAACAGGATTTCCCCGAGCAGGATGAAGAGCGGCACCGTGCCGAGCGAGGCGGTGGTTCCGGTTTCGTAGATCGAATTGACCACCATCCCGAAGGCGGAATCGCCCAGCAGCATGACGACGCCGGAGACGATAATGATCAGGAAGGCGAGGAAGATCGGCGCACCGGTCATGAATAGCGCGACGAGAAGCGCGATTCCGATCGAAAGCGTCCAGTACCATTCCATCAGATTTCGCCCGTGATTTCATCACGCTTCGGCGTGATCCAGCTCTGCGGCCTGACCGCCTCGCCCGGGATCAGTGCCCGCAGGAAATAAAGCGCCGCGCCGATAAAGCCATAGGATATCCAGGCCGACATCCAGATTTTCGGCAGCGGATGGTTCTGTTCGGTGACGAGTTGCATCTCGATATGGCGCAGGTTCTCGCCAAAGCTCATCCAGGCTGCGAAAAAGCAGACTGCGACCCCGACGATGCCGGTGATGATCTTCAGGCCCGTACGCCAGTTCGGGACCAGTTCCCATAAAAGGCTGATCGCGATGTGCTGTCCGGCCCGTGTGGCGTGGGGCACCATCGCAAAAATTGTAATAACCAGAAGGTTCGAAAAGGTGTCGTTGGCCCAGTCGGTGGCGACGCCAAGGAAATATCGCGTCACGACCTCATAACAGTAGATTGCGGCCATCGAGAAAAGCGCAAGCGCCCCGGCAGCGTAGCCGGCGTCGGTCAACGCGTCATGAAGACGGCAGATTCCACGCACAACAAACATTCCCGGGGCGCTCGTTTCTTCTTTTCTTGGCCTGTGTTTACTTCAGGCTGGCAGGTGCATCGCCCTTGGCTTTCGCCATTTCATAGAGCTCCATGACCCGTCCGGCGGTTTTCTTGTTACCGTCCATGGAAAGGTTCCAGATGCCCTTGATAAAGCCGTCGACCATGTTCTTGCCGACGGTAGGTTCAAGAGCCGTTTCCTGAACGCCGAGCTCCTTGAGCTTCGCGATTTCGTTATTCGTCGCGTCATCGAACAGGGCGGGGACTTTCTGTTCCAGCTTGCGGCCCAGGTCGAGCAGCAGTTTCTGGTCTTCCTTGGTCATCTTGTTGAACTTGTTCAGGTTCATCGTCACCGTATAGGGCGACACGCCGAAACGGGGCCGCATCATGTATTTGGCGACTTCGTACCATTTGAAGTTGACCGCACCGAGAACCGGCCAGGCTGCGCCGTCAACGACACCGCGCTGAAGCGCCGCGTAAATCTGCCCGCCGCTGAGATTGACCATCGATCCGCCAAGCGGCTCGACAACCGGACGGTAAAGCGCGTTGGCGCGGATCTTCTTGCCGGTCAGCGGTTTGATGCTGTTGTCTACCGGTTCTTTGAGCATCACCTGGAACATGCTGGCGGTGCTGCCACCGAGAAGGTGCGAAATCATTTTCAGCCCGAAACGCTGCATTTCCTTGTCGGAGAAATCCCAGTAGCCGTTTTCGCGCCAGATCTCGGTCGACGGCGGCATCGCGAAAAACGCCATGGAGACGCCGGTCGTCCCGAAATAGTAGGGGGCAACCGACAGGTTCAGATCGAACACGCCCGACGCGGTCGGCTGGAACTGCTGGTTCGGCTTGATGACTTCCGGGCCGGAGAACTGGAACTTGATCCGACCATTGGTCGCTTCCTCGACCATCTTGCCGTAATCATAGGCAATGATGGGCGTGCCTTCGTAACGTTTGTCCCAGGCGGTAAGATATTTCAGCGTGATATTCTGCGCCGATACGGATGTGGGAAGTGCAATAGCAAGTGCCGCAGCGGCAAGGGTGACGTGATGCTTTTTCACGGGGAAGTCTCCTCTGTTGAAACCTGACCGGCCTGTTACCGGTTTGATCTTATTTAGAATAATTTCGCTGATGGTATTGACCCCGATCAGGAGGGTCAACCCATCATGAATGATTGTGCGCGATCAGAATACGATTCACAAATACGATTCACAAATGGCGGTTTTCCATCCCCGCTCGGCTGGAGTACAGTTCAGCCATGTCAGATACAGATGCTGTCCTTTTTGCCAACGAAGCCTTTTACCGCGCTTTCGCCGACAGGGATGAAAACGCGATGGATGCGCTTTGGTCCGGCAGCGATCAGGTTGCCTGCCTCCATCCCGGCTGGGGGCCGCTTTTCGGCCGCGACATCGTGGTCGAGAGCTGGAAGGCAATCATCCGCAACGATGAATCGCCCGCAATCCAGTGCCACGATGCCCGGGCGCATGTCTATGGCGATACCGCCTACGTGATCTGCTTTGAAGAGATCATGAAAACGTTTCTGGTCGCAACGAACGTCTTCGTCCGGGAGGGGCGCGTCTGGAAGATGGTTCATCACCAGGCCGGCCCCACATCGGCCAAGCCGTCTGTCGATGAAAGCATGCGGCCCGAGAGCGTGAATTAGGGGGCAGCCCCGACGAACTCCCCGCACCGGCCCTTCAGCTTTTTACGCCGAAAAGCGATTTGATCGACCGGACGATCTGGTTCCACAGAACCTTGAACGCCATCCCGCCGACCTGTGCCGGCGCCGCGGGCTGCGGCGGCGGTGCGGCGGGTTTTTCCGCGGGGGAAGCGTCAGTGGCCGTATCCGGGGCATTCGCGGGCGCATCGGCGGGTTTGTCAGCCTCAATCTGGGCGGCGAGGTTCTTGGCGAACTGGCCGATAATCTGGCTCGCAAGGTCCTGGATCATGCCGGCGCCGCGGCCGTACTGGGCGACCGAGCCGGACAGCTGCAGATCGGTGTGAATTTTTACGGTCGATCCCGTGTCGGACGGTTCCAGATGAAACGCGACATTGGCATTTGCGCCGCCGCGCCCCTTGGCGTCGGCGCCCTGTGCCTTGACGCTGGCCGTGTGCGCGTCGTTATCGATATCCTCGAAGGAGGCGGTGCCCTGAAATGTCAGCGCGACAGGTCCAAGGCGAACCGAAACCTTGCCCTTGAAGGTCTTGTCGTCGACGATCTCCGTCAGCTCGGCGCCCGGCATGCAGGGCGCGATCCGTTCGATATCCATCAGCGTTTTCCACGCCTGGTCCGGCGGCAGCGGTACGTCGAAGCTGTTATCGAAATCCATGTAAAAAGTTCTCCTGAATTACTCTGCGGCCTGTTGGGCCTGGGTGGTCTGCAGCGCCTGCCATATGCGGTTGGGCGATGCGGGCATGTCGAACGTGCGGATGCCGCGTGTCGCGAGGGCATCGCAGACCGCGTTCATCACGGCGGGCATGGCACCGACGCAGCCGGCTTCGCCCGCGCCCTTGATGCCCATCGGGTTGGTCGGGCTCGGCACTTCGTTCTCCGCCATCTCGAAGCTCGGGCAGTCATCGGCGCGCGGCATGGTGTAGTCCATGAACGAACCCGAGATCATCTGACCCGACTCGTCGTCCCACACCATGTTCTCGCACATGATCTGACCGATTCCCTGCACCGCACCGCCATGCACCTGGCCCGCCAGGAGCAGCGGGTTAATAACGGTGCCGACGTCGTCGACCATGCAGTAGCGGACGATTTCGGTCTTGCCGGTATCGGGGTCGATTTCGACCTCCGCGACATGACATCCATTGGGGAAGGTCGGCGCGGGCGGAGACCACGCGGCCCATTCGTCCAGTCCGACCTCGAAGCCCGGCGGGGCGGTCATGAAGCTCTGGGCTTTCTTGGCGGCGTCCATCAGGTCCATGGTCTTGTCGGTACCGGCGACCGTAAACGTGCCGTCGGCGAATTCGATGTCCTCGACCGCGGCTTCCAGGTGATGGGAGACCACAAGCTTGCACTTCTCGATGATCTTGTTCGAGGCCATCTGGATCGAAGCGCCGCCGACGCCCGAAGACCGGGACCCGAACGTGCCGGTGCCGGCCATCGCGACGTCCGTATCGCCCTGAAGCATGCGAACCTGCTCGAATTCGAGGCCCAGCATATCCGCCAGCATCTGGCGGAAAATCGTTTCATGCCCCTGGCCGTGATTATGGGTCCCCATGATGAGCGTGACCGTGCCCGACGGATCGAACCGGATCTGCGCCCATTCGGGCGGCCCGCCGGCCGATTGTTCGATGCAGTTGGCGATACCGATGCCGCGCAGCTTGCCGCGCGCTTCCGCGTCGGCCCGGCGGGCAGCGAAGGTGTCGTACTCGATCATGTTCAGCGCGGAATCCATGTTCTTTTCGAACTCGCCGGAATCGTAGGTGAACAGGAAGCCCGTGCTGTACGGCTCCGATATCTGGGGGATCATGTTGCGGCGCCGGATTTCCGCGGCGTCGATTCCCATTTCCCGCGCCGCCGTGTCGATGACACGCTCGACCGTATACACCGCTTCCGGACGGCCGGCGCCGCGATAGGGGCCGGTGGAATTGGTGTTGGTGAACACGCCGGTGACATGGGTATAGATCGCCGGGGTCTTGTAGACGTTGGACAGCGAGCCGAGGTTATTGGTCGATGAATGCGGGCCGAGCATTGTCAGGTAGGCGCCGAGATTGGCCACGGTCGAGACGCGCAGACCGGTGAAAATGCCGTTTTCGTCGAGCGCCAGTTCGGCCGTCACCACGTTGTCGCGCGCCTGGTCGTCGGCCTGGAAGGCGTCGGTCCGGTCGCCGGTCCATTTGACCGGCCGGCCCAGCTCCTTCGCGGTCCACAGCACAAGGATGTTTTCCGGGTACGGGCCGGAGCGCATACCGAACGCGCCGCCCATGTCTTCGGAAATCACCCGCAGTTTGTGCGCCGGCACTTTCAGGATCGGTTCCGCGATGGCCGCCCGCACGCCATGCGGACCCTGGGTGCCTGTGATCAGGGTGTAGCGTTCGTCGTACTTGTCGTACTCGCCGATACAGGCCCGAGGTTCCATCGGGGCGACCGAAACGCGGGTGATGTTGATATCGAGCTTGGTGACGTGATGGGCCGACGCGAAGGCCGCATCGGTCTTGTCCTTGTCGCCCATCTCGAACACGAAACACACATTGTCCGGCGCTTCGTCCCACACCTTGCCGGCATCCGCGTCGAGCGCATGGGCCGTATTCGTGATCGGTTTCAGTTCCTCGTACTCGACGAGGATCAATTCGGCTGCGTCCTGCGCCTGTTTCGCGGTTTCGGCGACGACCCAGCACACGGGATCGCCGACCATTTTGACGGCGCCCTTGCGCAGCGCGCCGTTCGGCGGGGTGAACATCGGCGTGCCGTCGGCCTTCTGGCGCGGCACCGCGCAGGGGATGTTGCCGAGGCCGGACGCGGCGTAATCGTCGCCGGTCCAGACGCCGAGAACGCCGGGGGCTGCTTTCGCCGCTTCCGTGTCGATCGACAGGATCTTCGCATTGGCATGGGGCGAGCGCAGCACATGGCCATAGGCCTGGTTGGGCCGATTGAGGTCATCCGAATAGCGTCCGCCGCCGCGCAGCAGGCGCGGGTCTTCCCAGCGCGGTACGCCTTGTCCGATTCCGAATTTCGTCATCCCGTTCTCCTTTAGCCGGAGGCTGTGTTGTCTGTGATTTGTGTACCTTTCGCGGCGCGGGTGCGCAAGTTTGCGGGCTCGATTTACGGCTCCATTGCCTATAACAGCAGCAAAAGAAGGATTCCGGCGACGATCGCAAGGCATCCTGCTACCTCCAGCCGGTTAATCCGCTCCTTGAAGATAAAAACCGTGGACGCAAACGTGAACAGCATCTCGATCTGGGCGACGGCCTTCACGACGGCCGCCTTTTCCAGCGTCATCGCCGTAAACCAGCCGAACGACGCGGACGCGCCGACGAACCCGACCGCAAGGGCCGGTTTCCAGGCCGCCGCGATACGGCGGAATTCCGAAGGCTCGCGCAGCGCGATAAAGACCATCATCACGATTGTCTGGAAGGCGATGGCGGCGCACAGCGTGACGCCGCCCTGCATCAGGAAGTTGGGACCGCCCAGCGACAGCGCCGCCCCGCGATAGCCGACGGCGGCAATGCCGAAAAACGTGCCCGAACACAGCCCGATGGCGACGGTGCGGCTGGTCAGCGAGGTGAACAGCGCCGCCGGGTTCCGTTCCGTCCGCGCGATGGAGATCAGCATCACGCCGGCAACCGAGATCGCAATCGCCATCAGCACGACCCAGGAGACGGTCTCCGACAGGAAGATCAGCCCGAACAGCGCGGCCTGGGCCGGTTCGGTCCGTGAATAGGCCGTGCCGACGGCGAAATTGCGATGGCTGAACAGGCTGATCAGCAACGCCTGGGCGAAAATCTGGGCCAGCGCGGCAAGCAGAATCCAGGCCGCAAACGTCCAGTGCAGCGCGGGCAGGGAAAACCCCATCCCGTATATCAGTATGCCGAGAAACAGAAACGCGAAGGGAAGGCCGAAGCCGAAGCGCACAAAGGTGGCGCCCGTCGTCCCGATCCGGCCCTTCAGGTATTTCTGCAGCGTCGAGCGGACGTTCTGCAAAAACGCCGCGGCGACCGTGATGACGACCCAGGTTTCCATCAGCCGTTCATGACCTTAATCCACTGATCGCGCAAATCCACTGGTCGCGCAACGTGTGAACACGGTCGATATCGGGGAAAGGTTGGCGCGTGATTAAACCCGGTCGCCGAACCCGGCAGGCGCGGAGCAGGCCTTTGCCGCTTCCTCGGCCGGCAGGCTGTCATCCCACAAACGACCGATAAACCGCTTGCCGTTCCAGCCGTCGGAGCCTTTGGATGCGAGCCATTTGATCGGCGCCTGCATGACCTCCGGTGAGACCAGCATGCCGTCCGCGCCGGAACGTCCCTCGTCGCCCGGGTTGCCGGGCAGCAGGTTGGTATCGGCCGCGCCGCCCGGGATCAGGATGTTGCAGGTCACCCCGGTGCCTTCGAGATCTTCGGACCAGCAGCTGGTCGATGCTTCCATGCAGGCCTTGGACGGCCCGTAGGGCGAAAACCCGGCGCGCTGCATGGTATGGATCGACGTGGTGACGTTGACCACGCGGCCCCAGCCTTTTTCAAGCATATGCGGCACCGCTTCGCGCGCCATCTGGAAGCCGCCATTGACGTTGGTCTCGATGATCTGCGCCCATATTTCGGGTTTCACATCCCAGAATTTCGTCGGCACCCGGTTAAAGGTCTCGGACACCAGCAGCATGCCGACGCCGGCATTGTTGACCAGCATGTCGACCCCGCCGAACGTCGCGACCGTGTCGGAGACGATCTCCGCGCACTGCATGGGATCGCGGATATCGGCGACGATGGCCTTGACCTGGCCCGGCAGGCCCGCGGCGTCCTTTTCGATGTCGTCGGCGATATGCATCGCCGCGGTCACGTTCGCGCCGGCGCCGGCAAGCGCCAGGACCATGCTGCGCCCGAGGCCGCGCCCGCCGCCGGTAACGATGCAGGTGGTGCCGGAAAGATCGATAGCCGTCATTTTGAAATGCCCCTGATTTAATTCGTCGCGAAAATAGCACGTGGAAGTGATGCCGCGAAAGCTTCCGTCAGAACGCAGGATCAGGATGTCGCGCGCCACGCCCGGTGCTGCACCGTCCGCAGCCGCAGCAGGATCAATACCAGCAGGCAGGCGATGCCGAACATCATGAACAGGGACGCGTCGAAATTGCCGGTCGCGTGGGCCAGTGCGCCCATCGACATCGGGCCAAGCACCCCGCCGATTTCGCCGACCGAGAAGTATAAACCGCTTGCCGCCCCGACGCGGTTGGTGTTGCCGTCGCCGCTTTCGATCAGAAGCAGGATAGAGATCGACGTCATCGCGCCGCGGCACATGCCCTGCAGGACCAGTCCGACCGCCAGCAACGGCCCGCTGGCCGCCCACACCAAGAGGGCAGCGATGGCGGCGCAGATGAACAACCCGCTGAGTATCCTGAAACGCCATTCGGGCGTCGCCATGCGCGGCAGGGACAGCGAGGCGATCATCCCGAACAGGGTCGGAATCGCCGCCCAGTAGCCCGCCTCGACCGGTGTCATGCCGTAGGACCGCAGCAGGTCGGGCAGCCAGTGGTTCATGCCGTGATTGTAGAACAGGATGAACAGGCCAATCAGCAGCACCAGCCGGACGACGGGGTCCCTGACCAGTTCGATAAACACGTCGCGCGACCGCTTTTTCGGCTCCGCCCTGAGCTTCGCTTCCATGGCGCGGCTGGCCGGGTTGGCGCTGATGACCAGCCACAGGATGCCGCAGACCAGCACGAACAGGGCATATCCGTACATCAGGTCGCGCCAGTCGCCGCCGATGGCCGGCAGGAACACGCTGTTGGTGAGGGCCACCGTGACGATACCGCCGGTCGCGTTGCCTGTGAAATAAATCCCCATGGCGAAGCCGCGTTCCTTGCCGGTAAACCATGTGGCGACGACCTTCGGCGCGCCGGACGAAATCAGGGGCCCGCCAATGCCGAATACCATGACCGCCAGCAGCAGCGTGACATAGTCGGAAGACACACCGCGAAGGGCGACCGACAGCGCGATCACGAGCATGGAGCAGAACATGGTGCGGCGCGGACCGAACCTGTCCAGCAGGCCGCCGCAGGGCACCGAACAGAAGATATAGGTAAGCTGCCATGCCGCCAGAACGGTGCCCATCTCGGCCCGGTTCATGCCGAGATCGGCCATCACCTGATAGACCAGCGGCGCGATCGACGCGATGGACAGCGCAAATGCGAAATACAACAGCCACACGCCGCCCAGCATCGCCCAGCGGTAAGGATGCGGCGGCTCGCCTGTATCGGCTGCATCTGACAGGGTCGGGGTAATGGCCATCTGCTACCCTTTAGGGGTTTTTAGGCGATTGGGAAACAGGATTAGCCGTCGGCGGATGAATATCGTCTGAACGGCGCCGGCCGCCGGTAAAATGCTAGAACAGCCCTTCGACCACGCCGCCTTCGCCGAGGCGGATCGAATTTGCCGCCGGCACACGCGGCAGGCCCGGCATGGTCATGATATCTCCGCAGATCGCGACGACGAATTCGGCCCCCGCCGACAGTCTGACTTCACGTACCGGCACGATATGATCGGACGGCGCGCCCTTGCGCTCCGGGTCGGTGGAAAAGCTGTACTGGGTTTTCGCCATGCAGACCGGGAGGTTGCCGTAGCCTTCGTCCTCCCAGCGGGAAAGCTGGTCCTGAATGCTCTTGGTGGCGACAGCCTCGGAGGCGCGGTAGACCTCGCGGGCGACCGTGTTGATCTTGTCGAACAGGGGCATCTCATCGGGATAGAGCGGTTTGAAAGACGACGTGCCGCCATCGGCGATTTCGACCACCTTGTGCGCCAGAGCTTCGGTCCCGGCGCTGCCGTCGGCCCAGTGCGTGCATTCCACGACCTCGGTGCCGAGATCCGCGACGGCGGCGACGATTGCCGCAATTTCCGCGTCGGTATCGGTGACGAAACGGTTGATCGCGACGACCGGCGTGACGCCGAATTTCTGGATATTCTCGATATGGCGGCGCAGGTTCGGGATGCCGTCATTCACCGCGCCGACGTTTTCCGCGCCGAGGTCGCCGCGCGCGACGCCGCCATGCATTTTCAGCGCCCGCACCGTCGCAACGATGACTGCGGCATCCGGCGACAGCCCGGCCTTGCGGCATTTGATGTCGAAGAATTTCTCGGCGCCGAGATCCGCGCCGAAGCCTGCCTCTGTCACGACGTAATCGGACATCCGCAAGGCGGCTTCGGTCGCCATCACGGTATTGCAGCCATGGGCGATATTGGCGAAGGGGCCGCCATGGACGAAGGCGGGATTGTTTTCCAGCGTCTGGACGAGGTTCGGCATCAGCGCGTCTTTCAGCAGGACCGACATCGCGCCGTCCGCCTGCAGCTGTTTCGCGGTGATGGGTTCGCGCTTGCGGGTCTGGCCGACGACGATATTGCCGAGCCGCCGTTCGAGGTCCTCTAGCGACGAGGCGAGACAGAAGATCGCCATGATCTCGGATGCGACGGTGATGTCGTAGCCGGATTCGCGAGCGAACCCGTTGGCGATGCCGCCGAGGCCGATCGTGATGTCGCGCAGCGCCCGGTCGTTGATATCCACCACCCGGCGCCAGGACACACGCCGCGAATCCAGGCGCAGGTCGTTGTCCCAGTACAGGTGGTTGTCGATCATCGCCGACAGCAGATTATGCGCTGCGCCGATCGCGTGCATGTCGCCGGTGAAATGCAGGTTGATGTCTTCCATCGGCACGACCTGGGCATGGCCGCCTCCGGCCGCCCCGCCCTTCATGCCGAAACACGGGCCGAGCGACGGTTCGCGAACGCAGATCATGGCTTTTTTGCCGATCCGGTTAAGCCCGTCGCCGAGTCCGACCGTCGTGGTGGTCTTTCCTTCGCCGGCGGGGGTCGGCGTGATCGCCGTGACAAGGATCAGTTTGCCCCGCGGCCGCTCGGCAAGATCGTTCAGGAAACCGTAATCGATCTTTGCCTTGTTCGATCCGTACTGATGCAACGACGCCGCCGGAATATCGAGCTTCGCCCCGATCTCGGAAATGGGAAGAAGTTTTGCGGCGCGCGCAATTTCGATATCGGAGCCCTGATCGGCCATGACGGTAATCCGCTATAGAGAAGACAAGCCTGAAGTTAGGCGTGTAAATGCGGAATCATCAACCGGATAGCGGCAGATATCATGGCCGGGCGGCAAATTACCCGGCCATGGCAGTCGGTTTCGGTCTCAGGCCATGTCGAACACCAGAACCTCGGCGTCCGATGTCGCCGTCAGGCTGACCGCGTCTTCTTCGGTGATCGCGGCGCCGTCGCCCGGATACAGCTGCGATCCGTTTACCGCGACCGAGCCCTGTGCGACCTGCACCCAGGCACGCCGTCCGCTGCGCAGCGGCAGCGATACCGTATCGCCGTCGCGGAGCACGGACGAATACAGGTCGACGTCCTGGTGAATTTTCAGGGCGCCGTCGCGGGCATCCTTCGCGGCAACCAGTTTGAGCACGCCCTGACGGTCCGCCCGGTCGAACATTTTCTGTTCGTATCCGGGTTCGATATCCTGCGTGTCCGGAATGATCCAGATCTGCAGAAAATGCGCGACCTCATCGGAGAGCGGGTTGTATTCGCTGTGGCGGATACCGGTGCCGGCGCTCATGCGCTGCACTTCGCCCGGCCTGATCTGCGTGCCGGTGCCGATGGAATCCTTGTGCTCCAGCGCGCCTTCGAGGACGTAGGAAATGATCTCCATGTTCTCGTGACCGTGGGTCGGGAATCCCTCGCCGGGCTGGACGCGGTCCTCGTTGATCACCCGCAGCGGCCCGAAATTGGTGTAGTCGGGATCGAAGAAGTGACCGAAGGAAAATGTATGCTTCGAGTCGAGCCAGCCCAGGTTCACCGAGCCCCGCTCTTCTGCATGACGAACGTTGATCATCGCGGTTCTCCTTTTTTCAAAAAGAATGCGCCGCAGGCGGCGGCGCTGTTCGTCCAGAGATGGGGGCGATCGTCATTGCCGCAACGGGCGTCCCGGGATGTCAGTTTTGTCCGGAACGCAAAGATCCAGACTCAGCTGTTGCCTTTCGCGGCCGCGGCGGCCGTCCGGCCCGCGATGCGTCCCGACGTGAACGCCCAGCCGATATGATGGCCGTGACCTTTGAGGATCAGCCCGCCCTGTCCGGCGCTGCCGGCGGCCCATAGTCCGGGGACGGGTTTGTCGCCGTGGCCCAGAAGTTCGAGGTTTCCGTTCACCGCGAGACCGCCATCGGTGAGGACGATATAGCTTTTCGCGGGGCCGAGGGCGTAATACGGCGGGCTGGAGAGCTTGTTCGGAATATCGCTGCTGTTATGGGCCGATATCGCATCTTCGAGCGTGCCGGCGTCCATGCCGAGCATCTTTGCGAGACCGGCAATACTGTCGGCTTTGTGGAAGATATCCGGGCGTGTGCGCCGGAAGTCGTCGAAGTAGGCGTAGGCGACACCCGGGGCGGTCGCGATAAAATCGGGCCAGGCGGAATATTTCCGGGCGAGGGCCGAGTCCATGATCACATAGCCCATCTTGTCGGGCTGCTCGGCGATACGGAGGCCGAGTTGCGGCGGCGGCGCATCGATTTGCGCGCCCAGCTTGTTGACCAGCAGCGCGCCGCTCCGGAACAGGTCCAGCTCCGGCGCCATGGACGTCGTGGTGAAGCGGAGCACGAACGGGTTCAGCAGCTTTGCCGGCAGGTGGGTCAGTGCAAGTTTCATGATCCGGGTGATGAACCGGGACGGCGGCAGCCGCCGGTCGATGGTTTCGCGCGGCGGCGGGATAAACCGCAGGTTCGGACCGGACAGCATGTCGCCGTTCAGCACCCGGGCGCCCAAAGGAAACGCCATTTCGTGTCCGTCGCCGGTGGCGGTCGGATTCATGGCGTCGACGCGGGATACCGCTTCCGAGATGTATTTCGCTTTCAGGTCCGCATTGGCGGCATAGTCGCCGCTGGCGAGAACGACCGAGCGCGCAGAGATTTCGGCAGGCCCGTCAGGGCCGACGCCGGCAACGCCGGTGACGCGGTCGCCGTCCAGCAGGAACCGGGTCGCGCGAAAACCGCAGCGGATATCGACGTCGATTTTTTTTGCGTGGGCGCCGAGGAGGCGAATATACGCGCGTGAATTTGGCAGCACGTTGTGCATGCGCGGTTTCGTATGGGGCGGCTCCGGCATCGGGCCGAAAAACTCGACCCCCAGCGACATCAGCCAGCGCAGGGTGTCGTTCGCATTGTCCACGAACAGGCGGCGCAGTTCCGGGTTGTCGCGATCGGCATCGGGACCTGCGAATTTCGGCATATCGGCGAAATGCGCATCGGTGCTGTCGACGATGCCCGCCTTCTGCTGCTGCGGTGTCCCGGTGGCGGTGAACGATCCGATCGACCATGCGGTGGTGCCGCCAAGTTCAGGGTTCTTTTCGACCAGAATGGTGCGCACGCCCGCCGATCTGGCTTCTATCGCTGCGGCGAGGCCCGCCCCGCCACCGCCGATGACCAGCACGTCGCACACGTTTTTCGATTCTTCCGCCACGATCATTCTCCCACTGTTTTTCGCGAGCATAGCTGTCCCGTGAATTTCCGCCAAATCATGTGACATAGCCAGCGCAAGAAGTTAGGTTCTGCGCGTCTTTTCACAAATACCGGTTACTATGCGCGCCCCTCTCGGATTTCTCGCTTCTGTCCTCATTTTTACGTCGATGGCCGCAACAGCCACGCCGTCATATGCGCAGACGCCGGCGATGCTCAAAGCGGCGCAGGCGCAGGGCGAATCGCAGAAGCAGTCCGTCGTTAAAAAACAGGCGCGCGAAAAGCGGGCGGCACTCGAAGAGGCGGGTATCGACGGCGCCGAAGTGGACGGTTTGATCCGGACGCTCGAGGATCCGGCAGCGCGCGACAGGCTCGTTTCCCAGTTAAAGGCCCTGAAAGCCGTCGAGCCGGGGACCGGCAAGACCGAAGAGGAACCGCCAGGCCGCTTCGGCGGGCGTATCATCGAATCCCTGTCGGAGAAAATCGACAATGTAAGCGTGCAGCTGGTCGGCGGCGCGGAACTCCTGCTTGATGCCCCGCAGGCGCTGGACTGGCTCGAACGTCAGGTGACGATTCCCGAAAACCGGGATCGCTGGTTACATGTCCTGTCGCGCGTCGTCGTGATCCTGTTCGCCGGTTTTCTCGCCGAATGGATTGTGCGCCGTCTGCTCGCCCGCACCCGGGCCAGTATCGAGGGACAGGAGCGCGATTCGGTCTGGCTGCGCCTGCCGTTCCTGATTGCGCGGACCTTTCTAGATATCGTTCCCATCGCCGTCTTTGCGGCGGCGGCTTACCTGGTCATGCCCATGCTGGAACCCTCCGAGCGGACCAGACTGGTGGCGATCGCGCTCGTAAATGCGAACGTGATCGCGCGGGCGGTAATGGCGGCGGCGCGGATGTTTTTCGTGCCGCGGGCCACGAACCTGCGCATCGTCAGGCTGGGCGACGAATCCGCGAATTACGTCGTTGTCTGGATTCGACGGTTCACGAATCTCGGGGTCTACGGATATTTCTTCGCCGAGGCGGCCCTGTTGATGGGATTGCCCAGGGGCGGCTATCTCGCGCTGATAAAGATAATCGGGTTGCTGCTGGCTCTGCTGATGGTCATCCTGATCCTGCAGAATCGCTCTACAATCGCAGCCATTATCCGGGGTCCCGAAAATGCCGGGATTACCGGGCTGAAGACCCTGCGCCGGCGGTTCGGCGACATCTGGCATGTCCTGGCTATCATCTATGTCATTGCCGTGTATATGGTCTGGACGCTCGAAATCAGCGGCGGGTTCGAGTTCGTCTTCCGGGCGACACTCCTCAGCATCGTAGTCCTGTTTGCCGCGAAGCTCGCGATACTGGGCTCACGCGAGGCCGTCGACCGGGGCTTCGGGCTGCGGGAGGAACTGATAGACCGCTATCCGGGCCTTGCCGCGCGGTCGAACCGCTACTTCGCGATCCTTCATATCGTCATCACGACGGCGATCCTGTTTGTCGCGGTCTTTGCCATCCTCGAGGCCTGGGGTGTCGATTCCTTCTCGTGGGTGGGCACGGATACCGGCCGGCGCATCATCGGCAGCGTCGTTTCCAGTGCATTTGTCATCGTCATTGCCGTCATTCTCTGGGAAATGGCGAGTTCGGTTATCGAGCGCTATCTTGCACGCGGCGATGAGGGGGGACCCGAACTCAGCGCGCGGGCAAAGACACTGCTGCCGTTGCTGCGCAAGGCACTTCTCGTCGTGGTGTCGACGATCGTCGGCTTCATTATCCTGTCCGAGATCGGCGTCAATATCGGCCCGCTCCTGGCCGGGGCAGGCGTCATCGGCCTTGCTGTCGGCTTCGGCTCGCAGACCCTGGTGAAGGACGTGATTACCGGCGTATTCATTCTCGCCGAAGACCAGTTTTCGGTTGGCGATGTGGTACGGGTCAACGACAAGGCTGGACTTGTCGAGGAAATCACGATCCGGACCATCAGGCTCCGGGATCTGGGTGGCAATGTCCACATGATCCCCTTCAGCTCCGTCGGGATGGTTGAAAACATGACCAAGGATTTCTCGCGTTATGTTTTCGATGTCGGCATCGCCTACCGGGAAGACGTCGACGAGGTGATCGAAGTCCTGCGCGAACTCGGCGCGGAAATGCAGGAAGACGACTATTACGGCCCGCTGATAAACGAACCGATCGAGATTATGGGTCTCGACAAGTTCGGCGATTCCGCAATCGTGGTGCGGGCGCGCCTGACGACGAAACCTATCAAACAGTGGGAAGTCGGGCGTGAATTCAATCGACGCATGAAACGCAGGTTCGATGAACTGGGTATCGAGATTCCGTTCCCGCACCAGACGATCTATTTCGGCGAGGACAAGAGCGGCAATGCGCCGCCGGCCAATGTGGAGATTCGGGATATGCGCGAGAAAGAGAAAAAGCAGCAATCGAGCGACCGCCCTGCCAGCCCGGCCCGCACCGACCGCGTCGGGAATGTCTCCGACGATGGCGAGTAGCGCCGGATGACCGTTTCCGCCCGTCCGATGGGACGCTTCAACTGGCTCGGCCTGTGGACCCATTACTGCAAGGAGGTCCACCGGTTCTGGAAGGTCGGCTTTCAGACCCTTGTCGCGCCGGTCGTCACGACGTTGCTGTTCCTCGCCGTCTTTACGCTGGCGCTCGGGGGAGCGGTAAAGGTCGTCAATGGCGTGCCCTTCGACATTTTTCTGGCGCCGGGGCTGGTGGTGTTCGCGATCATCCAGAATTCCTATGCGAACACGTCGTCATCCATGCTGATCCTCAAAATTCAGGGCAGCATCGTCGATCTGCTGATGCCGCCGCTGACGGCGGGCGAGATTGCCCTGGGTTTTATCGCCGGCAGCGTCACCCGGGGCGTGCTTGTCGGTTTTCTGGTCGGGCTTGCGATGTATGTGTTTACAGGGCTGAGCATCGTTAACCCGTGGATCATTATCTTTCACGGTGTGTCGGCCTCGGTAATGCTGTCGCTGCTTGGCCTGATCACGGCGATCTGGGCAGACAAGTACGACAACATCGCCTCGATCACCAATTTCGTTATCACACCATTGTCATTTATGTCGGGTACGTTCTATTCGATCGACCGTCTGCCGGGCTTCTGGCATGGGCTGGCGGAGTTCAATCCGTTTTTCTACATGATCGACGGGTTCCGTTCGGGGTTCATCGGCACATCAGACGCGCCGATCCTGACCGGGATTATCGTGATCACATCACTGAACGTGGTGTTGTGGGCGGCCTGTTACGAAATGCTCCGGCGGGGATACAAGCTGAAAAGCTGACGTCAGGCCGCCGGGCTTTGTCCGCACACCGCGCTGAGGATTCCACAATTGGCAAGAACCGACGATACAACCCCGCAACTTGATGACGCGTCCTTCAGGCAGATCGACGATGCGTCGCTTTTCGATCCGCCGCGCAGCGAGCATCCGCCGAGAATCCTGTTGCTCCATGGGTCGCTGCGCGACCGGTCCTTCAGCCGGCTGGCGAACGAGGAGGCGGCGCGGATCCTCGTCCGCTTCGGCGCCGAGCCCCGGATATTCGATCCGTCGGGCCTGCCTTTGCCGGACGATGCCGATGAATCGCATCCGAAGGTCCAGGAATTGCGGGAGCTCGTCATCTGGAGCGAGGGTATGGTCTGGTGCTCCCCCGAGCGTCACGGCTCGATGAGCGGTATCATGAAGGCGCAGATCGACTGGATTCCCCTGTCCCTGGGTGCTGTGCGGCCGACCCAGGGAAAGACGCTTGCGGTAATGCAGGTCAGCGGCGGTTCGCAAAGCTTCAACGCCGTGAACCAGCTCCGCATTCTCGGCCGCTGGATGCGGCTGATCACGATCCCGAACCAGTCCTCTGTCGCCAAGGCCTTTCTTGAATTCGACGAAAACGACCGGATGAAGCCGTCACCGTATTACGACCGGATCGTCGATGTGATGGAAGAGCTGGTGAAATTCACCCTGCTGACGCGCGACCGCGCCGGTTATCTGGTCGACCGGTACAGCGAACGCAGGGAAAGCGCCGAGGAATTGTCGAAGCGGGTCAATCAGCGGGCTGCGATTTGACAGCGTCGGGTTGACGTTCGCGGCAGTGGCGGGGTCCGCTTGCGGGTGCGCCTGCTTTTCCGGCGTCTTCAGCGATCGGGGGGCGTCCAGTCGCTTTCCACGGACTTGCGTCTGTTCAGGCGCAGCGCAAAGCCGATCGATACGCCGATGCTGATCGCGACGGTTAAATCGACAATTACCGTCAGCACCAGGGTAAGAACCAACAGAAATATGTCGCTTTTCCTGCCGCGCGCGTAGTCCGCCCATTTGTGGGGTTCGGTCATGTTCCACGCGGTGATGATCAAGAGCGCGGCGAGGGCCGGCATGGCGAGATAGCTTGCGAGCGGTGCGGCGAGCAGCATCACCAGCAGTATGACGGCGGCATGGACAATTCCTGCCACGGGCGTTTTCCCGCCTGCCTTGATGTTGGTCGCCGTTCGCGCGATGGCGCCCGTCGCGGGAAGGCCGGTGAAAAGCGCCGACGCCATATTGGCGGCACCCTGCGCCGATAATTCGGCATTCGGCCGGTGGTGGCCGTCGATCATCTTGTCGGCCACCATCGCCGACAAAAGCGATTCAACGGCGGCCAGGAAAGCGATCACGAAAGCGGAAGGCAGGAGCTCTACAATCCGCGACAGCGAAAAATCGGGCAGTTCCGGCCAGGGCAGCTGGCCTGGTAGTTCCCCGAAACGGGAGCCGAGGGTATCCACGGGCAGCGACATCATGACGACCAGGGCCGATCCAATGCCGACCGCGACGATCAGCCCCGGGAAGCGGGGCGCAATACGACGCAGCCCGACGATCAAAATGAGCGTGACAATTGCGATCGCGACGGGCGCCAGACCCATGGTTTCCCGGGCGGCCCAAAGTGCGGGAATTTTTTCGAGAAAGTCGGCGGGAACTTTTTCGACCGCGAGGCCGAAGAAATCTTTCAGCTGGCTTGTCGCGATGATGATTCCGATGCCGATGGTAAAGCCGTTCACGACGGCCTCCGGGACAAAGGCAATCAGGTTGCCCGCCCGAAAGTAGCCGGCGACAAGCAGGATAATACCCGCCATGAAAGTTGCCATGACCAGGCCGTCATAGCCGTGATTCGCAATCACCCCGAAGACGACGACAATGAATGCGCCTGTCGGACCGCCAATCTGTACCCGGCTTCCACCGAGAAACGAGATCATAAAACCCGCGACGATCGCCGTTATCAGCCCCTTGGCAGGATCGGCGCCGGAAGCGATCCCGATGGCGAGGCTGAGCGGCAGCGCGACCATGGCGACGGTTGCGCCCGCCAGCAGGTCCTGGGCGAAAAGCGACCAGCTATAGGTTCTGATCGTGGTGAAGAGCTTTGGTTGGCGCATATTGTGTTCTTATCGTTGCGGGTGTGACCGGGGAAGTTTATCGGGGCGATGCTATCGGGTTGAGCGCAGGCGTTGTTATCCGCCTTCAGCGGGGATGCCGAAGATGACGATCGCCATACAGACGGCTGTTAAAGCGCCGAATCCAAGCGTTGCGGCGGTGGATTTTCGTCTGGCCGCACTCATGCAGGCAATCAGGCACTGGAAGCCGTAGTAAAGTGCGAAACAGCGCGAGGCGAGCGTGATCAGCCCGTAAATATCTGCTTCCCAGGTAACGATCGCCGCAACCAGCGCAATCAGCGGATATGTGTGATTGATCCGGATGCGTTTGCCCGCCAGCTCATGGACCAGCCCCGCGGCGCCCATTGCGTCGGCCAACGCCGCGCTCGACTGACTGGCGAGGGCGCCGAGGATTACGAAGAACGGCAGGATCAGGGTAACCGGTTTCATCATATCCGAGATTGCCGCCACGTCCGTGCTGTCGGAGCCCGCACCCATAATCGGGAGGACGAGCGCAAAGAAGAGAATGTAAATCAGGGCCGCAATCGCCTGGGAAAGCTTCATCGTGCGAATTCTCAATTCCCGGCTATACGTACTTCCCAGGAACCGCGACGTTTCGAAGCCCTGAACGACGATAAGCAGCCCCAGAATGACGGGAAGGTCTGCGAACGCAAAGTGTGCTTCGACCGGTATCAGCTCGCCGCCGAAGCCGGCGCCCCAGCCCAGCAGCGCTGAGACGTCGAATAGAAGGAGAGCCGCCAGAAGGCCGCCGATCACGGCGAGTTTTACCGAAACCGCATATATTTCGAGCCCCTCTACGGCGTGAAAACCGCGCAGCAATCCGACGCTTCCGATGGTGATCAGCACGATCGTCACAACCCAGTTTATGTATAATTCCTGGCCGAATCCGGTCGGCTTCAGCATGAAATGGGCAAACAGGTTGAGGTAGTAGGCGACCGAAATAAAATAGGCGAATGTGAGAACAAGCTGGGAAAGCCGTTCAATAGACAGGATCGGTCCTTTCGCGTTGCCGTTTTCCAGCAGCGGTTCGACATGTGCAATGTTTTCGCGGATCGCCGCCCCGACCAGATAGGCGATGACCAGAAGAGCGGCCATTGCGACGATTGCCCAACTCCCTACGACATTCCGGAGAATGGGGACCGAGACCAGAAAGCCGCTGCCGATGATTGACGCGAGAGGCGTGCTCGTCGCGCGCCAGATGTCATTCGCAAGAAAGCGGGGCCGCAACAGCACGAACAAAAGCCCGACAAACACTGCTATGGCGATGTATCCGTACATTTTCAGTTTTGTACTTCATTCCTGTGGGCGGGGCGGACGGGATATGCCGCCTGAATATATCGCCTGGAGCGAGGTTCTCTGAACCAGCGTGGACGGTCGCGGGTTTTTGATGCGCGTCCCGATTACGCGGGCCTGGAAAATGCCGGCGCGAGGCCGGAGGGCCCGGAGAAAGCCCGACGCGCATTCACGCCGGGGCAAGCAGCCGTCAGAGGCAACGATCAGCCATTGCTCTGACGGCCGGTTCTGAAACCTTGTCTTATCCCGCCGCGTCGAGGATGTGCTGGGGGGTGGATGACACGATTTCCGCGTATTTGGGCATGAAAGCGCCCTTGTCGAGATCCTCGATGTATTTCACGAATTCGGGGGCGAGTTCCTTCATCTCGACAAGGATGCGCTTGTGTTCCTCGACGCTCGACCATTCGCCGATCAGGTAGAAATGGTCTTTGTCCTCGGTGTCCTGCAGCATCACGCCGTCTTTGACCTGGGCCGGGGATTTGTGCATCGGATTCTCATCCGAATAGTCGAATTCCTCGAACAGTTTGACGAATTCTTCGCCGCTGCCGGGCTTCACCCGGAAATCGTAGATATGGAAAAAGTTGCCTTTGCTGGCGAGGGGTATCAAAGCCATTTATCGCTCCTGTTTAAACCGGAAAGACCAGACAATTGTCGATCATGACGCTGTCATAGATGCATTTGCGTTCCTGCAGCAGCAGCCCTTTGGGCGTCCGCCTGAAAATATCCCGGTATTTGCCGACCTGGTGGATCCGGCTTTTCTCTTCGACCAGCGTTTCAATCAGCGTGTAGTTGGCGGCCGCATGAATAAGCTCGCCCTCGATTTTCAGTGCCCGGGTATTGGTAATCGACAGCTGCAGATACCGTGGCGCGTACATCTCGGTATTCAGCAGGGCGTAGGCGCGATCCTTCATCATCGCCTTGCCTTCGCAATAGATCAGACCGAGCGGCAGGCCGGATTCCTCGTTATCGCGGGCGATGACATGATACAGCCCGTCTTCGGTGAAATATTCGACCCACCCGTCGATATCGAAGCGATCGAGCGTATCGGCATAGGCGTAATTGAATTCCTCTATGTCCAGCCGCGCTTCGCGCAGTGCAGAGCCTTTTTCCATAATCGTGGCCATCTCTAGAGCCCCATCACGCTGCGATAATACCGGTACATGCTGCGGATCGATCTTTCCGTGATAATGTGGTCTGTCGGCTCGTCATCCTCGCCGAGCAGGGCAAGCCCGTCGCGCGGCAGGGAGTTGCGCAGGCCGTCCTGCAGGAATTTCAGCGCCTCGTTGTCCTCGATGCCGAGGAAGCCCGACGGGCCGTAGATATTGTTCTGGCGCAGGCGATGGCGGACCATTTCCTCGTCGTCGTCCACCCGTCCGAGAACGGCCCAGATCATCATGAATTCATTGGGTCCGCGCGGGACCAGCAGGCGTGTATTGATGATATTCCCCTGACGAAGCGCCGTCAGGCTGGGAAACACCGTCAGGACGGATCCGGACCACTTCGAATCGAATTCCGGGAAGAAATTCATCACCCGCTTGTCGTTCAGTTCCATCGTGTTCTTGTAGGCCTGCATATCCGCCTGCTCGTCTTCCGATACATCCGGGCGACCTTCCGGACGGCGCGACAGCAAGCCGCCATGCCGGCCAAGGTCATCCCCGGGGATGTCGCTTTCGTTCGACGGCACGAACAGCCCGAAAGTCGTGAGATACGTGTGCAGCAGCGTGGCGTGGTAGGGGTCTTTCAGGTTTTCCTGATAGAGCTTCCAGTTGGCCGGCAGAATATTGCGGTGGATGCCGAGAAGCTTCATCTCGGAACCGCCGAAAGTGGCGTCGAACTCCTCGCAGATTCTGGGGCCGAGATAATCCTCGATCGATTCCATGTCGTCGCAGGCGGTTGCGAAGATGACGCCGCGCCGCGTGGTCACATGGAATGTCCGGAGGCCTCGCTCGCCCATGTCGAAATCTGCGGGCATGCCGCCCTTGCCCTTTGCGCCCCGCCTGAACGGGATGGCAGTCAGATCGCCTTCGAGATTATAGGTCCAGTTATGATAGGGACAGATGAAGCTGTCGGCCGATCCGCGGTATTCCCGGCAGAATTCGACACCGCGATGGGCGCAGCGGTTTTCGAAAACATGGATTTCGCCGTCCTTGTTGCGGGTGACAACGACCGGCAGGGGGCCGAGATAGGACCGGATATAATTGCCCGGCTCCGGTATTTCGCATTCAAGGCCGACGAAATTCCAGTGCCGCCCCAGGAATATCTTTTCGATCTCTTGCTCGTAGACATCCTGGTCCGTGTAAATCCAGTCGGGAATAAGTGTTTCGTCTTCCGACCAGATGCGCTCTTTGGTGCCGTTCTGGACCGTTGAATTCGGAACGCCTGGATTACCGTCCATTTGTCACTCCTGCTGCGGGGAAATATACGTAGTATACTCCCTATTTATGTCTCGCCTGTCAATCATTTGGTCGTACGCGGCGATTATGAAGTATTGATCCTTAGCTTGGCGCACCCGACGTGCTTCTTCAAGGTGTTTTACGAACACTGAATCCCCGCAAAACCGCCGATTGACAGCGAGGGACGACCTCAACATACTCCGCCTCTTTTTTCGGCCCGGCGACGGGCCGAAAGGATTCGGGGACCTAATGTCGGGAGAAGACCTGTGAGCCAGTCTGTAATGCCGTCCTACGGACGCGCGGACATAGCCTTTGAAAAAGGCGATGGGCCCTATTTGTATGCCACTGATGGCCGGAAATTCCTCGATTTCGGCTCCGGCGTTGCCGTGCTGTCGCTCGGCCACAATCATCCTCATCTTGTCGAGGCGTTGGTCGCCCAGGCCGGCAAGGTCTGGCACACGTCAAACCTATACAATATTCCGGAGCAACAGCGTCTGGCGGACCGGCTGGTCGCCAATTCCTTTGCGGAAACCGTGTTTTTCTGCAACTCGGGCGCCGAATCCGTTGAAGCGTCAATCAAGCTGATGCGCAAATATCACAGTGCCAACGGCAACCCCGAACGGTACCGGATGATCAGTTTTTCCGGCAGTTTTCATGGCCGGACGCTGGCGACGATCTCCGCAGGGGCAAGCGATGCCCATCGTGCGGGCTTCGGACCGGCGGTGGACGGTTTCGATCATGTGGCGTTCGGCAATATGAACGAGGTTCGCGCCGCCATCACCGGCGAAACCGCGGGCATCATGATCGAGCCGGTTCAGGGCGAGGGCGGCATCCGCCCCGCCGATCCGAGATTCCTGCAGGATCTGCGCACGTTGTGCGACGAAGAAGGCCTGCTGCTGATGTTTGACGAGGTTCAGACCGGCATGGGCCGCACGGGCAAGCTGTGGGCCTATGAATGGTCGGGCGTGAAGCCGGATGTCATGTCGTCGGCCAAGGGGCTCGGCGGCGGTTTTCCGATCGGAGCGTGCCTTGCGACTGCCGAAGCCGCAAAGGGTATCACGGCCGGCACCCATGGCAGCACGTTTGGCGGTAATCCGCTGGCGACGGCGGTGGCGAACGCGGTGCTCGACGTCATGCTTGAACCCGGTTTTCTTCCCCATGTGGTCGAAATGAGCAAATTGCTGAATGCCGAACTGAAAGCCGTCGCCCGGCGGCATCCTGCGGTGATCGAGGAAGTGCGCGGCGTCGGCATGCTGCTGGGGCTGAAATGCGTGGTTCCCAATGCCACCCTGTCGGCGAAGGCGTTCGAACACGGTCTGCTGACGGTTCTGGCCGGGGACAATGTCATGCGGTTTCTGCCGCCGCTGATCATCGATGACTCCCATGTCAGCGAAGCGATCGGCATTCTCGAAGCCTGCTGCAGGGATCTGGAAGCATGAACGCGACCTCCCCCCAATCGCCGCGTCATTTTCTGGAACTGAAAGACGTGGCAGGGTCTGAATTGCGTCGCATCATCGATATGGGTGCACGGTTCAAGCGCGGAGAGAAACTGAACGGCGCGGCACAGCCGCTCGCCGGACGCACGCTCGCCATGATTTTCGAGAAACCGTCCACCCGGACGCGTGTTTCTTTCGAGGTTGCGATGAAGCAGCTCGGCGGTTCCGTCGTCGTGCTGACACCCAATGAAATGCAGATCGGCCGTGGCGAGACCATTGCCGATACGGCGCGCGTCCTGTCGCGCTATGTCGACGCGATCATGATGCGGACCACCGAGAACGACAAACTGTCGGAACTGGCGTCCTATGCCGAAGTGCCGGTGATCAACGGGCTCACCGATCATTCCCATCCCTGCCAGCTTATGGCCGATATCATGACGTTCGAGGAACATCGCGGCGATATCGACGGCAAGCGCATCGCGTGGTGCGGGGACGGCAACAATATGACTCGCAGCTGGATAGAAGCGGCTGCGCGCTTCGGTTTTGAAATGCGCCTCGCCTGCCCGCCGGAACTGGCGCCGCCGCAGGATGCCATCGACTGGGCAACGGATCAGGGGGCGACGATTGTCTCCACCACCGACCCGGACGAGGCGGTCGAGGGGGCGCATTGTGTCGTGACCGATACCTGGGTATCGATGGGCGATACCGAGGCCGATAAGCGTCACAATCTGCTGTCGCCCTACCGCGTAAACCAGCGTCTGATGGATCGTGCGGCGAACGATGCAATATTCATGCATTGCCTCCCGGCGCACCGGGACGAAGAGGTGACGGCGGACGTACTGGACGGTCCGCAATCCGTGATCTGGGATGAAGCCGAAAACCGCCTTCATGCACAAAAGGGAATTCTCGCCTGGTGTCTGTCCTGACACGAGACGGTCTTATTTTGTAATGGGACGTGACGCGTCTACTTCACTTTCATCCGAGGTTCCGGACGACCTGGTCCAGCCTTTTCAGGTCGAGAACGGTGCGGCGCGTGGCCGTCTGATCCGGCTCGGTCCGGCGGTAGAGACGGTGATCGCCGGACACCGGTATCCCGAACCCGTCGCCGCACTGCTTACCCAGGCGATTGCGCTTTCGGCCCTTATTGCAGGGATTTTCAAGTTCGATGGCGTGTTTTCGCTCCAGGCGAAGGGGGGTGGCCCGGTCGGTCTGCTGGTTGCCGATCTCACCAGTGAAGGCACGCTACGCGGTTTCGCGCAGTACGACACCGACGCGCTTGACGCGCTTGACGACGGCTGGCGCGACGGTCCGGTGCCGCATCTTCTGGGCAGCGGGTACCTCGCGTTCACCGTGGATCAGGGCCAGGACATGGAGAGCTATCAGGGTATCGTCGATCTGACCGGCGCGACGCTCGCGGATTGTGCGCATAATTATTTTCGTCAGTCAGACCAGTTCGACGGCGTGGTCAAACTTACATCCGGACTCGACCCGTCCGGTCACTGGCGTTCCGGTGGCCTGCTTCTGCAGAAAATGCCGCCCGAGGGGCTCGTACTGCAATCGGGCGACGCGCCGGACGAGGATTTCGAGGAAGCCTGGCGCCGGGCTGTTGTGCTGATGAGCAGCAGCCGGGAGGAAGAGCTTCTCGATCCCGAACTGCATCCGCATCAATTGCTGTACCGACTGTTTCACGAAGATGGCGTCCGCGTGTTCGATCCCGTCCCGCTTGAAATGCGGTGCCGCTGCTCGGCCGACCGTGTCGAAACGATGCTGAAATCGTTTCCGCGCACGGAAATCGAGACCCTGAAAGTCGGCGATGACGTGGTCGTGACCTGCGAGTTCTGCGGGCACGACTATGTTTATTCGGACGAAGATATCGATCAGCTTTACAGCGGTTGATGTCATTGCGGGCAACGCGCATATATAAAACGCCCAGTTCAACCTTCGGAGAACGCGTATGAACCGCTCATCGGCCTTTGCCAGTCTTGTTGCTGTTGTCTTTCTGCTGACCGGCTGCGCGACCGAAGTGCAGAAGCCCGGATTCCCGCAGATTTCATTTGCGCATTTGCAGCCGATCAGCCTGAACGTCGCCCGGATCGAGGTTGAGAACCGCTATGTGTCGCCGGCCACGCGGCCGAATGTGGAACATGAGTTTCCGGTCAGCCCTGCGGCGGCGGCGTCGAACTGGGGGCGAGATCGTCTGCGCGCCGTCGGACCGTCGGGCGTCGCGCGTGTGATCGTCCGGCGCGCCAGCGTTGTCGAGGTTCCTTTGAAACGCACGACCGGGGTGACCGGCGCCTTCACACGGGACCAGTCCGAAAGTTACGATGCGATCATCGATATGATGGTTGAATTGCGTGACGCCGACGGCAACGTCCGTGTAACCGCTGAATCGACCGCGAAGCGCTCGCGTTCGGTCTCGGAGAATATTTCCTTGAATGAGCGGGAGAAAATCTGGTTCGAGATGACGGAAACGATGATGGCGGACCTCAATACCGCACTCGAAAACCAGATTCGGCTGCATATGAAAGAGTGGATACGCTAGACGACCGTATTGTACCTGCGCCGTCGCGCAGATATGATCGCGCCATAGTGCGGGGATATTTATCCCTTCGCGCGGCTTGGTCGAAAAGTCGATCGAAGCTGATTGTACAGAGTTTTCTGGAAGGAACATGACAATGAAGAGGCTTTCTCTGGCGGCAGTAGCCGCTGTTACAGCAGTTGCGATCGCCGCCCCGGCGTCCGCGCAGATCATCGGGCTTGCCACCACGAAAGGCGGCGCGACCGCCCAGGTGTCGACCACGATCGCGAAGGTCGTTTCGCTCAAAAGCGATATTGAACTGCGCACCCAGGTGATGGGCGGCACACAGCAATACATTCCCGTCGTCAACGCGGGCGAGATCGCCTTCGGTCTTTCGAACCTGCCGCAATACACGATGGCGATGACCGGCACCGGGATGTCCGCAGGCACGAAATACGAAAATCTTCGGATAGCGGCGACGATGATGGTGTTCCGCGTAGGGCCGATCGTTGCGCGTAATTCCGGTATCAACAAATTGTCCGATCTGAAGGGCAGGCGCACGCCCGCCGGGTTCAAGGCATCGCCGCTCTTCAGCTACATCCTCGATGCATTCCTCGCCAATGGCGGGCTTACGGCCGACGATACGAAGAAAGTGCCCGTTATTGCGCTTCGCCAGCACTGGGATGCTTTCAAGCAGGATAAGCTCGATGTGATGATCGGCGCGGTCGGAACCGGCGTCCTCAAGGAAATCAACCTCGCGGTCGACGGCGGCATCAAATACGTCTCGATGGACGCTTCGGACGAGGCGGTCAAACGCACCGTGGCCAAGTATCCCGGGTCTTACCTGCAGGAAGTCAAACCCGCCAAGCCGCTGACCGGTGTCCTGGAACCGGTGAACGTTCTGCACTTCGACTATCTTTTGTGGACCCACAAGGATGCATCGCCAGAGGTCGTCTACAAGGTCGTGAAGGCCATGTATGAGAACGAAAAAGATCTGAAGGCATCGAGCCCGCTGTGGCGGTCCCATTCGTCCAAGCGGATGTCCAAGGATCAGGGTTTTGAAATTCATCCCGGCGCGATGAAATTCTATAAGGAAGTCGGCGACCGCTAAGAGACGTTCGTCATAGCGGCAACGAATGAGAAATCGCGGCCGGCCCTCGGGTCGTGCCGCGATTTTTATGTGTGATGACAAATAATCCATTCGCCCTTCCTTGCCCGCAGCAGCGCAGCCATCAGGTATCGGGTCTGCATGTGCAGCAAGCCATTCCGCTGGATGAGGGGGCGTTTCCCCATCCGGTGCTGATGGTCCATGGCGCCTTTCACGGCTGGTGGGCGTACGCACGCTGGCTGACATGGTTCGCGACGCTGGGTGTGCCCGCCTATGCGCTGTCGGTTCGGAACCACGAAGGATCGCGGTCGCTGAGTGCCGCAGAATACCGTGAGACGGGGATCGAACATTACGTTGAGGATATCGTCACCGTACTGGACTGGATCGGCAAGCCTGCCGTTCTGATCGGCCACAGTCTTGGCGGGCTGATGGTCCAGAAAGCGGCAGAAGACAGGCACGTTCTCGCCGTTGCCTGTATCGGTTCAGCCAGTCCCGCGGGCGTCGGTCCGACCCGGGATTTTACCTGGGACGAGGACGAACCGCTGATGTTCGACCGCGCGCGCATGCGCGGCGCCATGTTCGAAGATATCGACGATGACACGTTCGATGCGATCTACAGCAGGCTGGTGCCTGAATCGACCCGGGCCCTGAATCAGTCCGGATTGGCGGGCGTCGATGTCGACCCGGACAGGATTACGGCCCCGATGCTGTTTCTCGGCACCGAACATGACGGGGTCGGGCTGCATCCGGCCGCAAAACTCGCGGGGTTCTTCGGTGCCGACCATATCGATGTTCCCGGAACGAGCCATGACGTGCTGCTGGAAGACAGCGGGTTAAGGGTCGCCGCGCACATACTCGGCTGGCTGTGCCGCACTGTGCCGGGTTTCCCGCCGCGCTGATCCGGAAACGCGGTTCCTGAGCCGGTTGTCGCTACGCCGGCCGGGACTGTAGCGCGATCCGTTCCAGGAAACCGAGACAGGCATCGAGCTGCGATATTTCGATGAATTCGTCCGGCTGATGTGCCTGGGCAATATCGCCCGGTCCGCAGACGATCGCGGGAACGCCTGCCTTGGCGAACAGACTGGCTTCCGTGACAAAGGCGATGGTCCCGGTGCTGTTCAGGCCCGTCGCTTCCCGCGCCAGGGTTTCAGCTACCGATCCCTCGGGCGCATCCAGCGGCGGGACGACAAATTCGCATATGTTCTCGACCGAACAGGAAGGGTCCGTCGCCTGCATCCGGGGCAGCAATTCGTCTTTTACCCATGCCTCGACGCGGGCAATGATATCTGCGGGGTCCGCGCCCGGGATGGGGCGGAACTCCCAGTTTAAAAGACATTCCCGGGCGATGATATTTATGGCGTCGCCGCCGGATATCTGTCCCACGTTAAACGTCGTATAGGGCGGCTCGAACCTATCATCGCGTGCGGTTGCGCCGAGCTCGTCGCAAAGACGGTAAAGGTATGACACCAGGGATGCGGCCGCGCCGATCGCGTTGACGCCGTCCAGCGGGCGGCTTGAATGGGCTTCGCGGCCCCGGACCGTGGTTGTCATCGCGCAGATGCCCTTATGGGCGGTAGCGATCTGCATGCCCGTCGGTTCGCCGACGATTACCGCGGCGGGACGCGGCAGTTCGGACAGGACAACATCGATAAGCCGTCCGATGCCGAGGCAGCCGACTTCCTCGTCATAGGAAAAGGCGAAATGGAGAGGGCGTTGCAGGTCCATTTCCGTGAAGCGGGTTGTCATCGCGAGCGCGCAGGCGATGAAGCCCTTCATGTCGGCACTGCCCCGACCGTACAGCCTGCCATTCGCCTCTGTCAGGGAAAAGGGATCGGTGGTCCAGTCCTGACCATCGACGGGGACGACGTCCGAATGGCCCGACAGCACCACGCCGCCCGGTATATCCGGTCCGATGGTGCAGAACAGGTTTGCCTTGGCGCCATCCGCCGAGGGGACCAGGCGCGTCGTGACACCGCGATCCGAGAGATAATCGGCAACAAACGCGATCAGTGGCAGATTGGAATTCCGCGATGTGGTGTCGAAGGCCACCAGGTCGCGCAGCAGATTTTTTGTCTCGTCGAGCCGGGATGACACCGGATTGGCTGGACGGGCCCCGCCTCTAGCCACGCCAGAACCACGGCGCAAACAGCACGAGAACCGTAAACAGTTCCAGCCGGCCGAGAAGCATGCCGGCGCTCAAAGCCCATTTGGCTGAATCAGGCAGGGTGGAATAATTCCCGGTCGGTCCGACAATATCGCCCAAGGCCGGACCCACGTTGCAGATCGCCGAGGCCGCGGCCGAAATCGCCGTCAGGAAATCGAGCCCGATGAAATGCAAAACGCCCGCCAGCAGCGCGAAGGTCAGCATGAACAGGAAGAAAAAGCTCATGACCGAGTTTTCGACTTCATCGGTAATCGGCTGGCCGTTGAAATTGGCGATGAAGATACCGTGCGGACGTATCAGATGTTTCATCTGCATCTTGGCGGTCTCATAGAGAACCTGATACCGGAATATCTTGATCGAGCAGGTCGTGGAGCCGGCGCAGCCGCCTATGAACATGATGAAAAAGAAAACCCCCGTCGCAAAGGCGCCCCAGCCGGCATAGTTGGCAGACGAAAACCCGGTGCCGGTCATGATCGAGACGACGTTGAATGCGGATTCCCGCAACGCCCTCAGGATATGGATATCGTTATTGGCGTGGTGGGCAATGGCGACAGAGAGGACAAAGAATATCACGATACAGACGAACCAGCGCACCTGCGTGTCGCGGAGGATAACGAGCGGTTTCCCGCGCACTGCCTGCAGATAAAGCACGAAGGGAAGGGCGCCGAGTATCATGAAACAGGTGATAATGACCTCGACCGTGGGATTCAGGAACGCGCCGACCGAGGCGTCGCGCGTCGAAAACCCGCCCGTTGCAATGGTCGTCATGCCATGGGCGATGGCATCGAAGCCTTTCAGCCCCGCCGCCCAGAGCAGGGCCGCGCAACCGGCGGTGAGCGCCAGATAGACAAAGCCGACGCCGCTCGCGATCTGTGCGACACGCGGGAGGACCTTTTCCGAGCGATCGGAAGATTCCATCTGGAAAAGCTGGTTGCCGCCGATTTTCAGCATGGGCAGAATTGCAATCGACATCACGATGATGCCGATGCCGCCAAGCCATTGCAGGATCGCCCGCCAGAGCAGAATGCCGCTCGGCGCCGTATCGAGCGAAGTGATGACGGTCGACCCGGTGGTTGTCAGCCCCGACATGGCTTCGAAAAACGCGTCCGTGAAATCGAGGTCCAGATCCGCGAAGACAAACGGAAGGGCGGCAAAGAACGTCATCGCCAGCCAGCTCAGCGTGGTCAGCACGAAGGCCTGCCGAACCGAGAACCGGTCGGGCGGCGCCATTGTCGTCAGCATGAGCGTGATGCCGATAAAGGCCGTCAGCCCGGCCGAACCCGCGAAGACCTGCCAGTCGGGATGTCCGACGACGAGGTCCGCCACCAGTGGCGCGCACATGGCTGCTGCCAGTGTCGTCAGCAGGATGCCGACAATGTAGAGAACGGGGCGGAAATCGAGCAAGGCTCAGATCCTGTGCTGTTGCTCAGGTCAGTTGAGGTGCCGCGCCTCATGCGGGCAGTCGAGCGAGAAGGCAGGCACCTCGATATCGAATTTCTCGCCCGATGGCGTGCTCATCTGGTAGCTGCCTTTCATAATGCCCGACGGCGTCGGCAGCGGCGTGCCGCTGGTATATTCATAGCTTTCCCCGGGACCGAGAACGGGCTGTTCGCCGACGACGCCGGCGCCCCGCACTTCCTGAACGCGGCCCATGCCATCGGTGATATGCCAGTAGCGTGTGAGCAGCTGCACGGTCTCGGTGCCTTCGTTCTCGATCTGCACCCGATAGGCCCAGACATACTGCGCGTTTTCCGGCTCCGATTGGTCGTCGAGATAAACCGGTTCGACCTGAACGCGAATTTCCCGGGTAACGGCTGAATACATGGATCCTGTCCGAATTGTGTTGCGCGCATCCTAGCGGATTTCGGCGCGAAGTGGAATTTCGCCTTTTTACGCTTTGAGCGCCTCTGCAAAGGCCTGATCGAGATCGTCCTGAATATCCGCCGGGTCTTCAAGTCCGACCGACAGGCGCACCATCCCGTCGTCCAGTCCCAGAAATTCGCGGTCTTCCGCGCTGAGGCGCTGGTGGGTGGTAGTGGCGGGATGGGTCATCAGGCTTTTCGAATCGCCAAGATTGTTGGAAATGTCGATCAGCTTCAGTGCGTTCATGAACCTGAAGCAGCGCTCCTTGCCGCCTTCCAGCGAGAACGTCACGAGGCTGCCGAAATCCGTCATCTGCGATGCCGCCAATTCGTGCTGCGGATGGCTCGGCAGGCCGGGATAGCGGACCTTCAGCAGGTCGGAACGACTTTCCAGATAATCCGCGATCTTGCGGGCATTTTCGCAATGCCGCCGGATGCGCAGGTCCAGGGTTTCGAGCCCCTTCAGCATCACCCAGGCATTGAACGGGCTGAGCGACGGGCCGGTATGACGCAGAAACGGCTTCAGGGTGTTTTCGCAGTAATCCTCGTCGCCGAGCACGATACCGCCGAGGCATCTTCCCTGGCCGTCGATATGCTTGGTCGCTGAATACACGACGATATCGGCGCCGAGTTCCATGGGTTTCTGCAGCAGCGGCGTCGCGAACACATTGTCGACGATGACTTTCGCGCCGGCCTTGCGGGCAAGGGCGGACACTGCCCTGATATCGACAATATCGAGGCCCGGATTGGACGGGGTTTCGACGAATACGCATTTCGTCGGCCGCTTCAGCGCATCTTCCCACTGATTGAGGTCGGTGCCGTCGACGATCGTCGTCTCTACACCCCATTTCGGTAGAATCTCTGTCAGGATATACAGGCAGGATCCGAACAGCGCGCGGCTGCCGACAACGTGGTCGCCGGCCTGCACCATCGATGCGATGGACGCGAAGACGGCGGCCATGCCGGTGGCGGTCGCTTTGCCGACGGCAGCACCTTCGATAAGCGCCATGCGCTCCTGGAACATGTCGACGGTCGGGTTCGAAAACCGCGAATAGATAAACCGGTCCACGCGGTCCTTGAAGGCGTCCTCCGCCTGCTCGGCATATTCGTAGACATAGCCGGAGGTGGCGAAAATCGCTTCGCCGGTTTCGCCGAATTCGCTGCGCCTGGTGCCGCCGCGTACCGCGAGGGTTTGCGCGCGCCAGCTTTCCTGAACGGGTTTGTTGATCTTCATGTTCTGCTCCCGGACTCTCGCCCAAATAAAAACCCCCGACCGAACGGCCGGGGTTTCAGGAACCTCCGACCTTTTAGCGATTTTTTTAACGTGGCCGCAAGCCGGTCGGCTCAAATCTCCACGAGAGGGCTGCTAATTACGCTCCCCCGCTTTGTCCGTCAAGCTCTGCTTTTGGTCGCGCCTTCCCGCCAGGCCAGGATGGCCGCGGTAAACAACAGCATGGCGCCGCCCTGATGGGCCCAGGCGATGTAGATGGAGGCGCCGGACAGGATTGTTGCGATGCCGAGGCAGAATTGCAGCCCGGCAAAAACCGCGACCCAGGCGACCGGCCTCGCTTTTTCGTGCCGGTGGGTCCACCAGAGCCAGAGCGCCGCGATCACGGTGCAAACTGCGAGCACACGGTGGATGAACTGCACCGTGCCGATATTCTCGAACAGGTTCAGCCAGACCGGCGATATCGACAGTGCATGGGGCGGCAGCAATCCGCCGTCCATCAGCGGGAAGGTCGTAAACACCGCACCCCCGTCCATACCGGCGACGAGCGCGCCCCATATCATGGTGACGAAGATCAGGCCGCACAGGTTACGTGCGCCGCGGGCGGTATAGGCCGGCGGCCGCGAGATGGTGCGGAGACCGAGGGCGGTGTAGAGCATCGCGGCATAAATAATGACGGCAAGGCCCAGATGGGCCGCCAGCCGGTACTGGCTGACCGATGGCTGGTCGACCAGGCCGGATTTCACCATGTACCAGCCAAGGGCTCCCTGCAGGCCGCCGAGAACGAAAAGGATTGCCAGACGTCCCGTCAGGCCCGCCGGGAGGCGGTAGCGGATCAGGAACCAGAGAAAGGGCAGGAAATAGACGATGCCGATGATCCGGCCGAGAACGCGGTGAAGATATTCAAGCCAGAAGATGCGTTTGAAATCGTCCAGAGACATCCAGAAATTCAGTTTCCGGAATTCCGGAGAATCCCGATAGGAATCGAAGACAGCGGCCCATGCCGCATCGCTCATGGGCGGGATCCATCCGGTAAAGGGGCGCCAGTAAACGATCGACAGGCCGGATTCGGTGAGCCGCGTGATGCCGCCGAGCAGTACCATGGCAAACACCAGCGCACAGCAAACATAGAGCCAGTATTCGATCGCCTTCAGCGGCGCAGGGGGGCGTTTCGTCGCCATTGGTCAGCCGGGTCCGGGGTTGAGGGCGGAATAGGTACCTTAACTACCTAACCGCCGATCATCCTCCGGGCAACTGTCTGCGGCGCTATGTCACCCGTCCACCGCGCGGGCGGTCCGCACGGTGAAAGCGCTCTCGCCGCTCAGTCCCGCATCTCAGTCCGGCAACTCAGTGCAGCATCATGGAATGATCGACATGCCGTGTATGCGCCGGGCTCAGTATCTCCGAGCCGGCGACCTTCACGGCGTAAAGCGGTCCGTCGATTTCGCGTTCCCAGAAATCCAGGAATTTGTGAAGCCTGGGAAAGGCGGGAGCCAGGTCAAGCGACTGCCAGATATATGTCTGGAGCAGGTCGAGATGGTCTGGCATGCGGTAGATGATTTCCGCCGTGGTCAGGCGGTATCCGTTCAACTGGTGTTCGATTTCCGTCATGCGGGCAAAACTCCGTGGTTGTGAACACGAAAATTCTGCACGAATCATAGTAAACGGACAATTAAAATCAAATGATTTCAATGGCTTGGCAACACTCGTATGGGAGTGCTGCCAGAATGTCGGGGTGTCCGGGCCTAGGTGTCCGGGCCTACAGGCCGGTGTGACGCGCCCGCGCCCCGCGCTGGATTGCGGCCGCTGCAAGCGGATCGATTTCCAGGTCGTAGGACAGCACTTCGAGGAGCTGCAGTTCTTCCTGGCTGGCATGGCCGTCCGCGGCCACGATCTCGCAGGCAAAAGCATAGGCTGTCTCACGCAGGCGTGCGGGCAACGCTTCCTTGATCTGGGAAATTGCCGCATCGACGCCGCCATCGCTTGCCAGAACCTCTGCGCAGGCTTCCGCGTCCTTCGTGAGGTCGTCGGGCTCGTAGTCGGCAAAGGCGGGCATACGATCGACAAGCTGGCCGATGCGCAGAAGCTCGACATCCGTCATTTCGGCATCGATCGCGGATGCAATGACCATCGTATAAATCAGGGCGGCGTGAGGATTGAGACTGCTCATGACGATATCTTCTCCTTGTTGACCCCGCAGGTAATGCCCTGCCGCGGACGCGTCAAGTCATTCCGGCTGCGACAGGAAGTCCCGCGTCGCCGAGACCGCCTCGGCAAGGCCGACCCGCTGTATCTCCACGCCGTCGGGAAAGGCGCCCGCGAGGCGCGACGGCATCATCGGGTCCAGCATCACGAACACGCCGGAATCGTCCGCCCGCCGGACCAGCCGGCCATAGGCCTGTTTCAGCCGCAGGCGGGTTATCAGATCGTCATAGCGCGACCGGGTGAAGGCCTTTCGCCGCGCCCGGTGAAGGATCGACGGGCGCGGCCAGGGGACCCGGTCGAACACGATCAGGCGAAGGCTGCGCCCCGGCACGTCCACGCCGTCGCGCACGGCATCGGTGCCCAGCAGGCAGGATCGTTCCTCGGCCCGGAATATCTCGACGAGGCTGCCGGTATCCATGCGGTCGACGTGCTGGGCAAGCAGGGGATACCCCATTTCCTCCAGCACCGGCGCGATCCGTTCGTGGACGCTGCGCAACCGGGTGATGGCGGTGAACAGGCCGAGCGCGCCGCCGCCCGAGGCGACAAACAGTTCGCGATAGGCGGCCGCGACCTGGTTCATGTCGTCCTTGCGCACGTCCGTGACGACCAGGACGCGGGTTTGTTCGGGGTAGTTGAAGGGCGAGGTCACCTGTGCGCGGTAGGGCGGCTGTGAAAGATGCACGGCCCCTGTCCGCTGTTCCGCCGATTGCCAGTCGAGTTCGTTATCGCCCGTGCCGTCGCGCAGCGTTGCCGAGGTGACCACGATGCCGTGTGCGGGTTCGGCGACCGTCTTGGCGAAAGGCAGCATCGGGTCGATCCAGTGACGATGCATGCCGACATCCGAATCGCGTCCCTGCGACCGGGTGACGGAGAACCAGTCGACGAATTCTTCGGGCACGCCTTCGGCCAGCGCATCCAGCATGGATTTCCATGCCTCGAGCTCGCCCTCCGCGCGGCGGCGCAATCCCCGGCTGACGCTCTCGATCCGGTTGCGGGTCGGTGTGTCGAGATCGCTGGCGTTTTCGTCCAGCACCAGCAGCAGACGTTCGGACAGGGCGCGCATCGGCTGGATCAGGCGGTTGAGGGAGTCGCGCAATTGGCGCGCGGCATCCAGCAGGCCCGGCACGGGGCTGTCGGTTTCTGTTTCAAGGTCATAGGGCGAGCGGGCATCCCTGGCGCGCGCATATACCTGCTGGCGGACCTCGGCGAGAAACAGTTCCGCGTCTCCGCGCGCGGTCCCGCCGGCGATGCGCTGGTTCCATCCGGGACCGGGCAGGGCATCCGCCGCCGCGACGATGGCATCGACGAATTCGCCGATCCGTTCGTCCAGCGCCGCCACGTCTTCGATGCGGCGTTGCAGGCCACGGGCACGGGTCTTGCGGCCTTCTTCCGGCCCGAGCAGCCAGCGTCTCAGCTCGGCGCCTTCCTGTCCGCTCAACTGCGCGGAGAACGCGCTGTCCGCCGCGTCGAACAGATGGTGTCCTTCGTCGAAAATCAGCCGGGTCGGCACCTGTCCGTCATCCATGCCGCCTGTTGCGGTCTGGGCGAGGACCAGAGCGTGATTGGCAACCACGATATCCGCCCGTTTCGCGCGGCGGACGGTTTTTTCGACAAAACAGCGATGATAATGGGCGCAGGCGGAATAAATGCACTCGCCGCGCCGGTCGGCGAGGGCGACGGTGTTGCGCGGTGTCGCGATATCGATCAGCCAGGCGGGGAAATCCGCGCCGCCCATGTCGCCGTCGCGGGTCGCCGACGCCCAGCGCGCCATCAGCCCGAGCCCGATGGAATCCTGCGGCCTGCCGCGAAGCCCGGTAATCGCGTCTTCGTAATTCAGCAGGCACAGGTAGTTTTCCCGGCCCTTGCGGATAACCACCTTGCGCGCCTTGACCCGGGGGTCCGGGTGCAGGCGATCCAGTTCGCTGTCGATCTGGCGCTGCAGGTTCCGGGTGTAGGTACTGATCCAGACGGTGCCGTCATTGCGTTCCGCCCACAGGCTGGCCGGCGCAATATAGCCGAGCGTCTTGCCGACGCCGGTGCCCGCTTCGGCCAGAACGGTATTGGGCGTGTCTTCCTCGTCGCGCGGGGCGAAGGCATGGGAGACCGCGGCGGCGTAGTCGCCCTGTTGCGGGCGGTCCTCCGCGTCGCGCCCGACAAGCTCGGCGAGCCGTGCGCGGGTTTCGTCTTCGGGCACAGGCAGGTTGCCGGGCTGCGCGTCCGGCGCGAATTCCGACCATTCGGGCAGACGCCGCCAGATTTCGAGCGCCCGGTTGGCAAGCCCGTCCATCGCCGGGGGGACTTCGGCGGCAAGTGCGCGCAGCACCAGCGGAGTCCATCCCCAGTTCGCCGCTTCCATCATGCGGGCGGCTTCCGCCGCGAGATCTCGGTCGCGGCCGGGCTCCATTCTGATCAGGTCCGTCAGCAGGGCGCCGCCGGCAAGCTGCAGGATGCGCGCTTCGTCGTCGATCCCGTCCGGCGCGCCGAGCTCAAGCGCGTCGGCCAGTCCCGAAGGGGTCGGCCGGCAGAACGTTGCCGGCCGGACAAAGGCGAAAAGTTCCAGAAGGTCGAGCGCCCGGAACGGCGATGTGTTCAGCCGCCGGGCCGTTGCCGGTGCGTGGCAGACCATGGGCACAAGCCCGTCCGAGATGCGCTTCACCGCCGCTGCGGGGGCGAGCCGTTCGGAGCTGCCGTCCGGTTGGCGGAGCACCGCACCCCTGTGGCCCACGGCGAGGGCGGGCAGGTCCAGCGGCCGCACATTCGCCGAAAGCGCGCCCATGGAGGACGCCTCCGGGGACGGGTCTCCGGGGGGCAGGTCGGGTGAAGGCGCCTCGCTCATCGGCCGAGTATAGCCGAATCCGGACGGGCACGTATGCGTAACAAGGCCGGTGTCAGACCCGTTGGCTCAGCCAGATCGCAAGGCGGGATCCTTTTTTGATCGCCGTCGACAGGAATTCGTAACCGGGTGCGAGTTCCGCGTCGTGTTCGAGCGCGGTATCGCGGTGCTCCAGTTCGTCCTCCCGGAACTTTTCGATCGTCGCGCGCAATTCGGCCTCGTCGTCTCCCAGAAGGGCGGCCTGCTCTGCATAATGTTCGTCGATCACTTCCTCGATGGCGGCGGTGCAGGCCATCGCCGCGCGTTCGCCCATCATCGCGGTCGCCGCGCCGAGCGCGTATCCCGCAACATGCCAGACAGGCATCAGCGCGGTGGGTCGCACGCGGCGCTCGCCGATCAGGGTGTCGAAAGTTTCAAGATGCTCGCGCTCCTGTTCCGCCATTTCGCGGATGACATCCCCCGCGGGGGAGTCTCCGAGCACCGAAAGCTGCCCCTTGTATATCCGCACCGCGCCGTATTCGCCGGCATGATCCACGCGGACGATACGTTCCAGCATCTCCCCGGCCGGTATATCGCCCGGCAGGATACCGTGTTCCGTCAGTCGTTTGCGCACGGTCATGAATGTCTTCTCCGCGTCTGGTTCCAGGCCGCCACACCGCAGAATACCGTCAATGCGAGGGAAGCGACAGCGTTCCATCCTGCAATCGATACGCCAAAAAGCGACCACGGGATTTCGTCGCACCGGACAACGGGTGCCGCGAGCAGCTGCGCCCGCAGCTCGTCTATCGTCGTTGCCTGATTGAGCGCGCCGAGCCCCGTGCAGGAACTCGGTCCCGAGATCCACTGTTGTTCGACGCCGGTATGATAGAGCGCGATGCCGGATCCCGCCGCGAAGGTCAGGCAGGCAAGCCAGGTCAGGAAGATGCGTTCGCGCGGGCCGTGGAACCACAATAGCGCGCCAAGGCCGATCACAATCGCGATGCCGTGGGGGATGCGCTGCCAGATACACAGCTTGCAGGGCGCAAGCCCGCCGAGATACTGGGATCCAAGGGCGGCGAGCAGGGCAATCGCCGAGGCCCACATCGCCCATATCGTGGCGCTCCGGTCGTCGATATGACGCCCCAAAATCTTCATCGATGCATTCTCATGCGACGACCTTGAGAAGGATAAAGCCGCCGACAAGAAGGACGCAGAAAACGGCGAACATCAGCCCGAGGCGTTTTTCGATGAAGTCGCGTATCGGTGGGCCGAAGAAGTAGAGCAGGGCGGCGACCACGAAGAACCGCAGGCCGCGTGCCAGCACCGAGGCACCGGTGAAGGTGGTCAGGTCCAGTTCGGTGACGCCGCTGGCGATCGTAATCACCTTGTAGGGGAAAGGGGTCACCCCGGCGATAAAGACGATCCAGCCGCCATATTCGTTGTAGCGCGCCGTGAAGTCGGAGAATTTGGCCGCATAGCCATAGAATTCCAGTATCGGGCGGCCGACGCTTTCATAGAGCCCAGCACCGATGGCATAGCCGAGCATGCCGCCAAGCACCGATGCGATGGTGCACATTGCGGCATATCGCCAGGCCCTGTCGCGGGCGGCGAGGACCATCGGAATAAGCAGAATATCGGGGGGGATCGGAAAGACCGAACTTTCGACGAAGGCGACCGCGCAGAGGGCCCAGACGGCGTTCTTGCGGGAGGCGAGGTCCATCGTCCAGTCGTAAAGTCGGCGCAGCATCGGGTTTCCTTCAGACGGCTCAGCGCGGTTTAACAGCGGGCCAGCCGGCGGGCAAGACAGCAGGCGCAAACGGGAACGACCCGGCGCCCTTCCGGTTCGGCGCCTGTGCCGTGAATCGTGGAGCGAACGCGCAACCCGCCCGGACTGCCATCCCGCAGGCGGGTCAGAACGCTACTTCCGTCAGGGTGCGATCAGCCGCGTGGTCGACCTCGTAATACGGGGCATGCTGAAAGCCGAAGCGGCGCGCGATGATATTTCCCGGGACGGAGTCGATTTTCGTGTTCAACTGACGGACGCAGCCATTGTAGTGCTGCCGTGCCGTCTGGATTTCCGCCTCCAGCGTCGACAGGGTCCGCTGAAGTTCGATGAACGTGCCGTCGGCCTTCAGGTCCGGATAGCTTTCGGCGACGGCGAACATCCGGATCAGCGCCGTCGATAATTCGCCCTCCGCCGCCTGCCGTTCCCCTGCACCCGCATCCGCTGCCGATGCGGCGCGGGCACGCATCTCCGTGACGGCATTCAGCGCGTCTTTTTCGTGAGAGACGTAGCCTTTGACCGTGTTGATCAGGTTGTCGACAAGATTGCTTCGGCGTTTGAGTTGTACGTCCACGCTGCTCCATCCTTCGCGCACCCTCTCGCGGGCAGCGACGAGCCTGTTGTAGGAGCCGCCGCCCCATACGACGATCACGACGACGGCAAAGATCAGGATCGCGAAAATATCTGTCACGCTGAATAGCCCCCCGTTACCACGCTGGCCCCGCGCCGGTGCGTTCCGGGCGATGGCGCGGATCGCAGAATATTAAAATGGTCGGCGGTGCGCCAGTGGTATGGGGAAAGGGCGATCACGGCAACGGGCGGGTGGGCCGGCCATGCGATAGACGGTTGACCCCGCTAGCCCCTCCGATGTAATCCACATCCGTCGCGAGCGTGGCGGAACTGGTAGACGCAGGGGATTCAAAATCCCCCGGTGGCAACACCTTGGGAGTTCGAGTCTCCCCGCTCGTACCATCGTTAAATCGGGGTAATCTGTTCGGCAGATACGCTCATTAAAAAGGGCCGGCCCGTTTCCGGGCCGACCCCTTTTTTCAGCTGAAAACCCGGTTCTGCAAATCTGCTGACCGATCAGGCCGCAGCCGCCTCTTCCGCCGCGTGGGCGGCCTTGACGCTGTCGCGCGCGCAGCAGCGCTCGTAATAGGCGGCGACGTTCGGATAGGCAGACAGGTCGACCTTCGCCGGTTTGGTCCAGTTCAGGATCGCCGCGGCATAGCAGTCGGCGGCGGAGAACTTGTCGCCCATCAGGTAATCCTTGCCTTCAAGCTCGGCGTTCATGTAGCTCAGGCGCGCACCCAGCCGCTTGCGGGCGATTTCCCGGTAATCGTCCGGGATGCCCGGCAGGAAGATCGGCGGCAGGTTCTTGTGCAGCTCGGAGCCGATGAAGCTCAGCCAGTCCATCAGCTTGTACCGCTCCGGCGTGCCGGCGGCCGGGATCAGGCCTTTTTCGGGATGCTTGTCGGCGAGGTACTGGATGATCACGCCGCACTCGCTGAGCCCGGTGCCGTCCTCCATTTCCACGTAAGGCACGTAGCCTTTCGGGTTGTGGGTCCTGAAGTCGGACCCGTCGCCGAGCTTCTTTTCCATCAGATTGACGGCGACCAGTTCGGGTTCGATGCCGAGCTCGCGCATCGCGATATGGGGGGCGAAAGAGCAGGTGCCCTTGGTGTAATACAGTTTCATTCAGCGTCTCCGATAGGGGTTTAGTGGGGGCGGTTATTCCATGCGGTACTTTTGCGCTTGGCGCCGCTGCGGGTCCAGTGCCTGCGTCATCATATTTCCGTCAGCCGGGTCTAGCTGAAACAGTCGCCGCCGTTTACCGCCACGTACTGGCCGGTCATGAAATCGCTGTCCGGCGACGCCAGGAACACGCAGGCGCCGGTCAGGTCTTCGGGAACCTGTTCGCGTTTGAATGCGCGGGCGTTGATGACAAGGTTTTTGTCGTGGTCGCCCTCGGGCCCCCAGGACTCGACCGCTTCGCTCATGGTCAGGCCGGGGGCGAGCGTGTTGACGCAGATATTGTGATCGCCGACCTCGTTGGCGAGCGAGCGGGTAAAGGCGAAGACGCTGCCTTTCGACGTCACGTAATGCAGCATGAACGGCACGCCTTTGAGGATCGTGTCGGAGCCGACATTGACGATCTTGCCGTATTTCTGCGGCCGGAAGACTTTGACGGCGGCACGGCACATCAGCAGCATGCCGCGCACGTTGACCGCCTGCACCCGGTCCCACAGATCGATATCGATCTCGTCGAAAGGCTGCGGCTTCAGGGTGCCGAACATGGCGGCATTATTGACCAGGATGTGCAGCCCGCCGAATTTCGCAACCACGTCGTCGACCAGCTTCAGGCACGCAGCCTCGTTGCTGATATCGGTCTCGAAGGCAGCAATTTCGGCCCCCGGTATTTCCCTGGCGATGTTTTCCGCCGCCGCCGTGCCGTCGAGGATGTCCACAAGGGCGACCTTCGCGCCCTCCCGGGCCAGCGCCATGGCGTAATGGGCTCCGATGCCCTGCGCCGCGCCGGTGACAATGGCGACCTTTCCGTCGAGTTTTGGCATGATCTTCTCCCTGATGACTGACCGTTCCGGCCATTTTGATTGATTTAGACATGCCACGATTCCCGACAATGCGCAAAGGGCTCCGATCGCTTTCAGTCCGGTTTTGGATGTAGGTGCCGCCTGTTCATGGCCGGAATGACTTTCTATGCTGCAGGGAATCAGGAATTGCCCGGAAGAAGCGCCCATGATCGACCCCAAGCTGTTCAAGTTCGATACGCTCGGCCTTCATGCCGGCCAGCAGCCCGACCCGGCAACCGGGGCGCGGGCAACGCCGATCTATCAGACCACGTCCTATGTGTTCAGGGATACGGATCACGCGGCATCGCTGTTCAATCTGGAACGGGCGGGGCACATCTATTCCCGGATATCGAACCCGACGGTCGCGGTGCTGGAGGAACGCATCGCCGCGCTCGAGGGCGGTGTCGGCGCGGTGGCGACTGCATCCGGGCAGGCGGCTTTGCATCTCGCCATTGTGACCCTGATGGGGCAGGGCGGGCATATCTTGTCGTCGGCGTCGATCTATGGCGGCAGCCACAACATGTTCTACCACACGCTGCCGCGCTTCGGGATCACGGCGACTTTTGTCGATCCGCGCGACCCGGACGCGTTTGCAAAGGCAATCACGCCCGACACCCGCCTCGTTTTCGGCGAGACGCTGGGCAACCCGGGGCTGGAGGTCATGAACCTGCCGAAGATATCGGAGATCGCGCACGATGCCGGCATTCCCCTGATGATCGACAACACCTTCGCGACGCCCTATCTGTGCCGCCCGTTCGAACACGGCGTCGATATCGTCATGCATTCGGCCACCAAGTTTCTCGGCGGGCATGGCACGTCTATCGCGGGGCTTCTTGTGGATTCCGGGAATTTCGACTGGGAGGCATCGGGCAGGTTTCCGACCCTGACCGAGCCTTACGAAGGCTATCACGGTCTCGACTTCGCCGAGGAATTCGGCCCTGCCGCCTTCATCATGCGCGCCCGGGCGGAAGGCCTGCGCGATTTCGGCGCGACCCTCAGCCCGACAAACGCGTTTTACATCCTGCAGGGGGTCGAGACCCTGCACGTGCGGATGGAGCGCCATGTTTCCAATGCGCGAAAGGTGGTGGAATTTCTGGGCAACCACGATGCCGTCGACTGGGTGACCTGGCCGGAGCTCGACGATCACCCCGACAAGGCGCTCGCGGCAAAGCTGCTGCCTAAGGGACCGGGGGCGATCTTTTCCTTCGGCATCAGGGGCGGTCGGGAAGCAGGGCGCGTCTTCATCGAAAAGCTTGGCCTGTTCTCGCATCTGGCGAATGTCGGCGATGCGAAATCGCTGGTCATTCACCCGGCATCGACCACCCACCAGCAGATGGATGCCGCCGCGCTGAAGGCCGCCGGTATCGGCGAGGAACTGGTGCGGCTGTCGGTCGGCATGGAAGACGCGGACGATCTGCTCGCCGACCTTGACCAGGCGCTGAAGGCGGCCATGCGCGCGACCCAGAAAAAGGACGGCGCCTGATGGAATTGCAGGTAGACGGCCGAAAGGTCTTCGCGGCGACCGGCGGCAAGCCGTTCGATGCGTCCCGTCCCGTCGTCATATTCGTCCATGGCGCCGGCATGGACCATACCGTCTGGGCGTTGCAGACCCGCTGGTTCGCCTGGCACGGACGGTCGGTGCTGGCGATCGACCTGCCCGGCCATGGCAAGTCGGACGGACCCGCGCTCGAAAGTATCGATGATATCGGGGCGTGGCTGATCCGCCTTGTTGAGGCGTCGGGTGCGCCGTCCGCGTCACTGGTCGGCCATTCGATGGGATCGCTCGCGTCGCTCTCGGCGGGCGCGACCGGCGGGGACCGCGTCGCGTCGCTGGCTCTGTTGGGGGTGGGTGCCGAGATGCCGGTCCATCCGGACCTGCTGGCCGCCGCCAGATCGAACGACCCGGCGGCCCGGGACCTGATCGTGTCCTGGGGCTTCGGCAAACCCGCCCATTTCGGCCTGAACCGCGCCCCCGGTCTGTGGATGCAGGGCGGCGGGCGGGCGCTGCTGGCGCACGGCCCCGACGGCGTTCTCGGAATCGATCTGGCGGCCTGCGATGCCTATAAGGTTGCGCTGGACGCTGCGGCGAAGGTTACCTGCCCGACGCTCCTTGTCTGTGGAAGCCGGGACATGATGACCCCGCCGAGGGCCGCCGCGCCGCTTGGCGGGGCGATCGCCGGATCGCGCACGGTGGTGATCGACGGCGCCGGCCACATGATGATGATCGAAAAACCGGACGAGACACTCGACGCGCTTATTCCCGCGCTTTAGCCGGCGGCGGTGCGGCATTCGCATCACCCGTCATCGCATCGGCCGCCGCACGCCCCACTGAAAGCAGTTCAGGGCGCTTTTCCCGGACCGGCTTTCATGCTGCCCCGGAAGCGCCGACCGGCTCCGCGTCCCGCCGACCGGCCCGGGCCCCCGCCGCCGTTTTCCTCGCGGGCGAGACAACGTCTGAAGGCGGGCAGATGATTGTCCCGCGAAGCCGCCTGCAGCCGTTCAAGGACGTGTACGACGTCGGGATCGCTCACATTGGCAAGCAGCCGTTCATACATTTCGGCGTTTTCAATTTCGCCCTGCACGGCAGCCCGGCAGGCTTCGGCAAGGCTCGACGGCGCCGCCACGTTACCCGCCCATGGATCGTCCGGCGGCGTGAGCCCGAACGTCTCGTAGAGTGAACAGAGCGCTGAAATATGGCGTCCTTCGGACTCCACTATATTGATGAACGGCCGGACCTGGCCGAATGTTTCGATCACCTTCCGGTATGTTGCGCGGGCCTTGTATTCATCGTCCAGCGCTTCGTCCATGGCGGCGCGCGTGGCGGAATCCATGGTCAGCCGGTCACTTTTTCTTCATGGGCAGCGATGTCGCCGTCCTTGAACAGGTATTCCTTCAGTTCCCTGTCGAAATCCGCGCTGTTACGGCGAATCCATTCGAGGATCATCGATGCGTGTTCGATTTCCTCGCGCATGTTGTGCAGCAGGATGTCCTTGAGCGCCGGGTCCTCGCAATCGTCGGCCCGCTGACGGTACCAGTCGGTTGCTTCCAGCTCTTCCATCAGGGAGACGATCGCCTGGTGCATCGAGATGGTTTCGGTCGTGAGCCGTTCGCGTGGGGCATGCAGTGAATCGCTCGACATTTTTTTCTCCTGATCTGAGGTTTTCTAGTTGTCCGGCAGTCCATGCACATGAACGTCATGTGCCGTGTGCTTTGAGAGAATTTTTTTCGCCCGGTCTTCATGCGCGGCATCGCGGGTGCGGACCCAGAGCAGAAGCCCGCCGCGATCGAGCTGCTGCTGCAGGTACTCGGCATGATGCCGTTCAAGAAAGCTGGAAAGGCCGATCCCTGCCATGCCGCCGGTCGCGCCCCCAATTGCAGCAGCCGTGTATGCAGCAGCGAGAGCGCCGCCGGATGCAACGACGGCGCCGGCCACGGATACGGCGCCGATAAAGAGCAGCGCACCGATCAGCGCCCCCTCCGCATCGCCGATCGCTTCGGTCGATACAAAGGCCGTTGTGGGGACTTCTGCATCGTCCTCCAGCTCGGCGACCTTCTTGTAGCGGTGGCCGAGTTTCTTCTCGACAGTGTCGACCCCGGCGAGGACGCTTATCTCCGCCCTGTCGAAGCCCGATGACTGCAATTCATCTATTGCCGCTTCCAGCGAGTCGGCGTTGTCGAATACGCCTACAGCCTCTCGGACGTCTGTCATTTCGGACCCCATCGGTTACGGTAGCGTGGATATTGGGCCATCGGCATGTGACCGGCATTTACCGAGATCAATACCGTCGGTGACCGTATATTCCGATCACCTTTTGCGGCGGTATGTCAGCGTTCTTTCAGGCTGTGGATATAGGCAATCACGCTGTCGATCTCGGCCTCGCTCAGGATCAGGTCGGGCATGTTCCTGTGGGGGGATTTGAGAAACACGCGCAGGTTCAGCGCCGTCTTGGACGGGCTGTCGGCGATGGTCTGGAAGGATGCGACGTCGACAAACTTCTCGTCAGTCTCTCCTTTTTCGACACGATGACAGGTCGCGCATAGGCGTTTCGCCAGGTCGTGTCCCGCACCTACATCGCCAAGATCGCGTGCTCCCGCCGCCCCGGGCTGGGCCAGATCGAAAATCGCCAGCGCGCTGATCGCTATGAATGTCATGGAACTCTTCATCGAACTCTTCATCCCAATGCTTTCTCGACGGCGTGGAGGGCGGATCTGAGGTCGGCGGCATTGCGCCTGTCGACCGGGTCGGCATCTTTCAGGGATTCTGCCCAGGCAGTCAGCAGGCCCGCCAGCACGTTATGATGCAGGTGCACGGAGACTGACCGCTTTTCGTCGCCGCCGCGCTCGAAATGCATGACCAGCCCATCGCCTTCTGCTTGTGCGTCGTAACGGGATTCGCCCTCAAACGCGCCACGATAGAACTTGTCGGGAAAGTCGATCGATATCTCGACCCTGTCCTCTATCGGTTTCATGCTTGGTTGGAGCCTCGCGGGTATGTTGTCGGCAATCGAAGGTCTATGATCCTAGCGGCAGATGCGCCGTCATCGACTTGATTGAAGTCAATCAACGGCAGCGGCAGCAGCTGTCGTCGGAGAAATCGGAACGTGCGCAGGGCTTCAATGCGCCGGCTATAAAGCAGGGAACACGATGAAAGTTTATCTTATCCATCACGCTACCGCGTTTTCGCTCGAACAGGATCCGGAACGCCATCTGACGGAACTGGGGCGCGAACAGGCGGACCGGCTGGGCGCACGCTTCGCCGCCGCCGGGATCGATCCGGTCCGTATCCTGCACAGCGACAAGCAATGGGTCCGCGAAACCGCCGAACGTATCGGGGCCGTCATGGGACTGTCCGACAGGCTGGCGCTTGCAGGCTATCCGATCGATACGGGCGACGACGTCTCGCCCTTCATGGCGGAAATCGCGGCCAGTTCCGGCGACCTGATGATGGTCGGCCATGTCGATTACCTGCGGCGCTCGGCGGCAAAGCTCGTCAGCGGCGACGAGACCGTTCAGGTCATCAGTTTCAAGCCCGATTTCGGCACCGTTTTCTGCCTTGAGGAAGAAGACGGCGACTGGATCGTCCGTTTCGGCTGGCGCCAGGAGCACGCAGCGGGCTGAGGCTCTTCAGACCTTTCCGAACCACGCCAGAATAGCCGTCAGCGTCAAGACCGAGAACACGGTCGACATCACGATCCCGGCCGACGCCCGCTGGACATAAACCCCGTTCTGCTGCGCGGTAACAAAGACCAGCGCGCCGGTCGGCAGGGCGGCCAGCAATACAGCGCTCACGGCCCAGAACCGGTCCATCTCGAAGACGTGGAAGCCGAGATACCAGGTCAGGGCCGGCTGGGCGATCAGCTTGAAGAACGTGATCCAGCTGACTTCCGCGAGTCCCGCCGTGATCTTCTGGCTGACCAGGAAAAGGCCGAGCGCAAACAGCGCGCCGGGCGCGGCGGCGGCGCCCAGAATCCGGCACAGGTTTTCCAGCGGCACCGGCACGGTGATCTGCGCCGCGCTGAGGCCGAGGCCGACCACGGGGGCGACGACCAGCGGGTTTTTTGCCAGTGCGGCCAGGATGCCTGCCGCAATCGCGCCGGCGCTGCGCCGGTCGGCCTCGTCCTTTACCGCGGCGACCCAGGCGGTCATGGCGCCGTAGAAAAACATGTTCAGGACCGTCGCCGTCACGGCGGGCAGCACCCGGTCTTCGCCGAAGGCGGCGATAAACAGCGGGATCCCCATGTACCCCGTATTGGAAAACAGCGCCGTCATCGCGTGCAGACCGTTCGACGCGCCGCGATTGCCGAACAGGTAGCGGCTGCCGAGAACGACGATCACGCCGGTCCCCAGAATGCCGAGCGAGACCGTCGCGATAAAATCGGCATTCAGGATGCGGCCAACCGGTGTGACCGCCATGCCGATAAAAATCAGCGGCGGCAGGGCAAACCAGTAGACGAAGGCGTTCAGCGCTTCCGAACTCGCGGCGCCCAGCAGCTTCACGCGCCCGGCGAGATACCCGCACAGGATGATCCCGAAGACGGGAAGGGCGACATTGAGGACGGCTTGCACGGCGGCGCTGTTCCGATGAAGATGAAAAGGGCGGGAGGAACACAATATGCCGGAAACCGGCGTGAAAAACTTCGACAATTTCGACTACGTCATCGTCGGCGCGGGCACGGCAGGCTGCGTGCTGGCAAACCGGTTGAGCGCGGACCCGGACGTGAACGTCCTGCTGCTCGAAGCGGGCGGCAGGGACGACTATTTCTGGATCAAGATTCCCGTCGGCTACCTGTACACGATGGGCAACCCGCGTACCGACTGGTGCTTCCAGACCGAGGAGGAGCCCGGGCTGAACGGCCGCGCGCTGGCCTACCCGCGCGGGCGCACCCTCGGCGGCTGTTCGGCGATCAACGGCATGATCTACATGCGCGGCCAGGCGCGGGATTACGACCAGTGGCGCCAGATGGGCAATACCGGCTGGGGCTGGGACGACGTGCTGCCGGTCTTCCGGAAGTCCGAGGACTTTGTCGGCGGCGAGAGCGAGCTGCACGGCGCCGGCGGCGAATGGCGGGTGGAGGACCAGCGCCTGTCCTGGGAGGTGCTGAACGCTTTCCGCGACGCCTGCGCCGAGATCGGCATTCCGAAAACGGACGACTTCAATGGCGGCACCAATGAAGGCGCCGGATATTTCCAGGTCAACCAGAAGCGCGGCGTGCGCTGGAGCGCGGCCCATGCATTCCTGCACCCGGTCACCCACCGCCGGAACCTGACCGTGCTGACAAAGGCGCAGGCAAAAAAACTGACCGTGTTGGAAGGCCGCGTCACCGGCGTCGATTTCTGGCTCGACGGGGCCGATGCCCATGCCGATGCCCGGCACGAGGTCGTGCTCGCATCGGGCTCCGTCGGTTCGCCGCAGATTCTGCAGCTCTCCGGCATCGGCCCGGCGCCCCTGCTGCGCGAACACGGTATCGATGTGGCGCACGAACTGCCCGGGGTCGGCGAGAACCTGCAGGATCATTTGCAGATCCGGGCGGTCTATAAGGTGCAGAATGCGAAGACCCTGAACGAGCGCGCCAACAGCCTGATCGGCAAGGCGGGCATGGGGCTCGAATACCTGCTGTTCAAGCGCGGCCCGATGACCATGGCGCCGAGCCAGCTCGGCGTGTTCACGAAATCCGACGAGAGCCGCGAGACGCCGAACCTGCAATATCACGTCCAGCCATTGTCGCTCGACAGGTTCGGCGAGCCGCTGCACCCGTTCCCCGCCATCACGGCATCGGTGTGCAACCTGCGCCCCGACAGCCGGGGGCATATCCGCATCAAGAGCCCGGATCCGCGCGCCAAGCCGTCGATCCGCCCGAACTACCTGACGGCGGAGAGCGACCGGCAGATCGCCGCCAATGCGCTGAAGCTGACCCGCCGGATTGTCTCCGCCCCCGCCATGAAAAAATACGCGCCGGAGGAATACCTGCCGGGTGCGCAGGTCGCCACCGACGAAGACCTCGCCCGCGCCGCCGGCGATATCGCAACGACGATCTTCCACCCCGTCGGCACCTGCAAGATGGGCAGCGACGACATGGCCGTGGTCGACGACCGGCTGCGCCTGCGCGGATTGGCCGGCCTGCGCATCGCCGACGCCTCGGTCATGCCGACGATCACGTCGGGCAACACCAATTCGCCGACAATCATGATTGCGGAGAAAGCGGCGGCGATGATGCAGGAGGACCGGGCGAGCCGATGACCGATAGCACCCTGTATAAAGGCATTGCCGATGCAGGCGCGGAAGCCGCCACCGCCTTCGACATCGCCGCCCTCGACCGCGATTTTTACGAAAACCCTTACCCGGTCTTTCACGCGCTGCGCCGCCATGCGCCGGTGCACCGCCTGCCGGGCGGGGCGTGGTTTCTGACGCGTCATGCCGATCTCGACGCGGCCTATCACGATCCCGTGCTGTTTTCGTCCGACAAGACGGTCGATTTCAAAAAGACCATGGGCGAGACGTCGCTCTATGAACATCATACGACGAGCCTCGTGTTCAACGATCCGCCGGGCCACACGCGGGTGCGCAAGCGCCTCGCGCCGGCTTTTACGCCGCGCGCCCTGCGGGCGCTGGAATCCCGGGTGCGGGAGGTCGTCGATTCCTCGCTGGATGAAGTCGCGGAAATGGGATCGTTCGACCTGCTCCACGATTTCGCGATGAAGCTGCCGATAGAGCTGATCGGCGACATGCTGGGCGTGCCGCGCGAAGACCGGCACCTGCTGTCGCCCTGGGCGGTTGCGATCCTCGGCGGGCTGGAGGCGGACCTGACGCCGGCACAACGCGACGCGGCGTCGCTGGCCGTCGACAATTTCAAGGACTACCTGCGCTGGCTGATTGCCGAACGCCAGAAGAACCCGCTTTCGGGCGAGAACGGCGAGGTGCTCTCCAAACTGGTCGGCCCCGACGCCGACGGCGAAACGCTGACCGAACTGGAACTGCTGCATAACTGCATCTTCCTGCTCAATGCCGGACACGAGACCACGGCAAATACGGTCACCAACGGCATCGATACGCTGCTGCGCTTCCCCGGTCAGCTGGACCGGCTGCGGGCGGACCCGGACCTGATCGTCAGCGCCGTAGAGGAGCTGCTGCGTTTTGAGAGTTCGGTGCAGCTCAGCAACCGGAAGCTGACGGCGGATGCGGACGTCGGCAGTGTGGCGATGAAGAAAGGCGATTACGTCTGGCTGTGTATCGGCGCGGCGAACCGCGATCCGGCGGAGTTTCCCGATCCCGATACCGTCGATATCGGGCGGGAGCGCAACCGGCACCTTGCCTTCGGGGCGGGCATTCATGCCTGCGCCGGGATGTCGCTCGGGCGGATGGAAGTCCGGATCGCGCTGAACGGCTTTATCCGGCGGTTCGGGCGGATCGTGCCGTCGGGCACCGCCCGGCACCATCCGCGCGCGCGGTTTCGCGGGTTTATCGATTATCCGGTGACGGTATCGGACTGATCGCGGTGGCCGCAATTGGTGCGCTGTGACTGCCGGAACTTCAATTGATTGACGCCAAACCGATACGCCCGTAGTTTCCGGCGCTCTGAAACACCCGGAGGATCAGGCAGTTGGCCGATCTGAAATCACTCGCCGCGGACGCCAAGGCCTGGCCCTTCGCCGAGGCGCGCAGTCTTCTGAAACGTACCGCCGGCAAGGTGCCCGAAAAGGGCTACGTGCTGTTCGAGACGGGCTACGGGCCGTCCGGCCTGCCGCATATCGGCACCTTCGGCGAGGTCGTGCGCACCACCATGGTGCGCCGCGCGTTCGAGACGCTGTCGGATATCCCGACCAAACTGTTCGCGTTTTCGGACGACATGGACGGGTTGCGTAAGGTGCCGGAAAACGTGCCGCAACAGGAAATGATGGCCGAACATCTGGGCAAGCCGCTGACCAGCGTGCCCGATCCGTTCGGCACCCATGAAAGCTTCGGGCACCATAACAATGCCCGGCTTCAGGCATTTCTCGACCGGTTCGGTTTCGACTACGAGTTCAAAAGTGCGACCGATTGTTACAAGTCCGGCATGTTCGACAAGACGCTGCTGGATATCCTGCGGCTGCATGAACAGATCACCGGTGTCATCAAGCCGACCCTGGGCGAGGCGCGGCGGGAAACCTACAGCCCGTTCCTCCCCGTTTGCGAGAAAACCGGCCGCGTGCTTCTCGCCAAAATCGTGGAGACGAAGCCGGATGACGGCACGGTCGTGTACGAGGATGAAGACGGATCGCTGGTCGAGACGCCCGTCACCGGCGGGCGCTGCAAACTCCAGTGGAAAGCCGATTGGGCGATGCGCTGGACCGCTTTGTCGGTCGATTACGAGATGTCAGGCAAGGATCTGATCGATTCAGTCCGCCTTTCCAGCCGTATCTGCCAGATTCTGGGCGGAACGCCGCCGGATGGCTTCACATATGAGCTATTTCTCGACGAAAACGGCGAAAAGATCTCAAAATCGCGCGGAAACGGCCTTTCTGTCGAGGAATGGCTCGAATACGCGACGCCGGAGAGTCTGTCACTTTATATGTACAACTCGCCGCGCAAGGCGAAACGGCTGTATTTCGACGCCATCCCGCGCCATGTGGACGACTACCTGACGCATCTGGAGAAATTCGGCGAACAGGAAGAGGCCGCCCGGCTCGAAAATCCGGCCTGGCACATCCATAACGGCACGCCGCCCGCCCCCGAAGGCCATGTCACGTTCGGCCTGTTGCTGAACCTCGCGAGCGTCTGCAATACCGAGGACCCGGCGGTCCTGTGGGGCTTCATCACCCGGTATGCGCCGACGGCGACGCCGGAAACGGCGCCGATCCTGAATACGCTGGTCGGAAACGCGATCGCCTATTACCGGGATTTCGTGAAACCGAACAAGAGCTACCGCGCGCCGAACGACAAGGAACGCGCGGCGCTTGAAGAACTGGTCGCTGCGATACAGGCCATGCCCGCCGATGTGGATGCCGAAACCATCCAGACCGAGGTCTACGAGGTCGGCAAGCGTCACAATTTCGAAAACCTGCGGGACTGGTTCAAGGCGCTGTATGAAGTGCTGCTCGGCCAGAGCCAGGGACCGCGCTTCGGCTCGTTCGCCGCCCTTTACGGCAAGGACGAGACGGTCGCCCTGATCGGCCGCGTGCTGGCCGGCGAAAGTGCGGCGGCGGAGTAATCTAAAAGTCCGTCGCACCCGTAACCGGGCCATGAATATCTTCTATCTAGACCGCGATATAGAGCGCGCGGTGCAATATCACTGCGACAGCCATGTGGTGAAAATGTGCCTGGAAACCGCACAGATTCTCTGTACGGCATTGCACCGATACGATCAGCCCGCGAAATACAAACCGACCCACGTCAAACATCCCTCAGTGCTGTGGGCCGGCGACAGTCTTGCGCAGTTCCAGTGGCTCAAACGGTTCGGCAAGGCGCTTTGCGCGGAATACACCTTTCGTTACGGGAAGAAACACGCGTCGGAGGCGGTTATCGACGGGCTGCCCGACGCGCCGCCGCTGCCCGATGCCGGATGGACGGAGCCGCCCCAGGCGATGCCCGATGCCTGCAAGCGGGACGATCCGGTAGAGGGATACCGGGCCTTTTACGCCGCCGAGAAAGCGCATTTCGCGAAATGGACCAAGCGCCCCGTGCCGGACTTCATGTCCGGCTGAGTATTTTCGACAGGGGGAACGGTCGCCGACAGTTCGGCTTCCAGCCGAGCCCGAGCCGCGCGTAGTTCGGCATCATCACCACGCCGTCTTCGCGATAGGGCTCGAACGCGGCGCGCAGTGTGTCCATCAGGGCGTCGCGCCCGGCCTGGTCGAGGCTGTCGACGGTGTCTGAATAGCCGCGGATCAGCGCGCGGTTGATGTAATCGTCAAGATCCTCGACCGGGCGCTTGTAGCGCATGTCATGTTCCGTGACGTTGTCGAAGCCCGCTTCGGTCAGAATACCGGCCAACTGACCCGGTTGTCCGAGGCTATGTCGATGCGGCACCGCGCCTTCGTCCTGTCCCATGGCTTTGGCGATCGCGCGGCGGATCACGAAAAAGGGCGGGTTTTCGTCATAGGGTCCCCAGACGACATAGCCGACCCGCCCGCCGGGCTTGAGCACCCGGAGCGCTTCGCTGGCGGCGGCGACCTTGTCTTCCGGAAACATCAGGCCGAAGCGGCAGGTCACGCAGTCGAACGAATTGTCCTGGAACCCAAGGGCGGTCATGTCGGCGGCGGCGAAATGCATGATGTCGAGCCCGACATTGACCGATCTTTCGCGTGTCTTGGCGAGCATTTCCGGGGTCAGGTCGCAGGCGGTGATCGAACCGCCTTCGCCCAGTGCGAGGCCGATACTGATGGCGGGATCGCCCGTACCGGAACCGAGATCGAGCACCGTCTCACCTGGCACGATGCGGGCAAGCTCGATCAGCATCTGGTTCAGGGTATCGTCGGTGGAGAGGCCCTGGGCCGCGGTGGCGGTCCAGCTTCTGCTGCGGTCTTTCCAGTGTGCGCGTCCGACCTGGTTCTGGTCTTCCATCAGATTTTCCTGCCGCCTTCCCGTTCGGCGAACTCGAAATAAAGTTCGCGCGCCCGGGTCGCCACCGGACCGATCTGGTAATGCGTGTCCGCCACCTGGATGACCGGCTGCACCTTGGAATAATTGCCGGTCAGGAATACCTCGTCGGCCGCGGCGAGGTCCGCCAGCGTCAGCGTCATTTCCGCAACGTCGTAACCGTCTTCGCTCAGCAGTTCCATGATCCGCCGCCGGGTCAGCCCCGACAGGAAGGCGCCGTTGGCCGCCGGGGTCTGCACGGTGCCGTCGCGGACGATGAACAGGTTGTTGGTCGCGAATTCGGCGACATTGCCCATCGCGTCCAGGATAACGGCCGTGCCGAAACCCTTCTGGCGCGCTTCCATCATCGCGCGGGCGACATTCGGATACAGGCAGGAGGCCTTTGCGTTGGTCGGCGCCGCTTCGGGCGTGGGTCGCCGGTAGCTCGAAATCATCGTCTTGATTCCGCCCCAGGCCGGCATCGGCGCCTCGAAGACCGTCAGGATGAGCTGGGTCGATTCCAGGTCCGGCGCCACGAAGCCGTCCTCGAAATACATCATCGGCCGGATATAGAGCTCCGCGTCTTCCGGGAACTTCTCGATTCCTTCCCACGCCAGGGCGACGATCTCGTCCGCCGTGAGCGGCGCCGTCATGCCGAACGCCTTGCCGGATTCGATGATACGGGCGCAATGGCGGTCGAGGTCCGGTGCCAGCCGGGCGATCGACCGGGCGCCGTCGAAGACCGACGAGGCCATCCACCAGGCATGGCTCATCGGCCCGAGCATGGGCTCATTGCCCTCGAACCAGGTGCCGTCCTTCCAGGTGAACGACACGCGGTCCATCAGCCCTGCGCTTCCGGCTTTAACGGAACAACGTTGTCGCTGTCGCCCGCGGCATCCGGGCTTTCGTCCTGGAATGCCCTGGCATAGGCGTGTATCCGGGTGACCATGGCGTGCAGCCCGTTGGCGCGGCTGCCGCTCAGATGCGAGCCGAGTTCCAGCGCCTCGAAGAATGCAGGGGGCGTGCCGATGATTTCTTCCGGGGTGCGGCCCGAATAAACCCGGAGAAGAAGCGCCACCAGCCCGCGGACGATCATCGCATCCGAATCCGCGTCGAAATAGATACGGCCGTTTTCCTGCCGGGCGTGAAACCATACCTGCGACTGGCAGCCGGGCACCTTGTGCGCATCGTCCTTCTTGTCGTCGGGGAGGTCCTTCAGGGCCTTGCCGAGCTCGATGATGTATTCGTAGCGTTGCACCCAGTCGTCAAAAAACGCGAATTCATCGACGATTTCCTGGGTTGTCTGGTCGATTGTGTCTGTCGGGGTCATGGGATCGATATAGTCCGGTTTCGGGACCCGATCAATGCAACGATACCCGGTCGCGTGTTTTTAACCGTCCTGTTTTTCGATCTCCGCGATTCGGGATAGTTTGGAGAAATCATCCTATCGGGGTCCCGCCGTTGACAGATTTCCATTCGCTCGTGCTCCCGCTCCTCCGTCTGCTGCCGCCGGAGGCGGCGCATACCGTCTCCATCCGGGGACTGAAATGGGGCCTCGGGCCGAAAGACCGGACACCGGACGATCCGGTTCTTGCGACATCGGTCTGGGGGCTGGATTTCCGCAATCCGATCGGGCTGTCTGCCGGGTTCGACAAGGGGGCCGAGGTACCGGATGCGATGCTGGCGGCGGGATTTGGCTTTGTCGAGGCGGGGACGGTCACGCCGCTGCCCCAGCCGGGCAATCCGAAGCCCCGGGTGTTCCGCCTGTCTGAAGACCGCGCGGTCATCAACCGTCTGAGCTTCAACGGGACGGGACTGGGCCCCTTTGTCGGGCGTATTTCCAAACGCGGCAAGGGGCTCGGCCCGTTCGGTGCCAATATCGGCAAGAACAAGGCGACGGAGGACGGCGCGTCCGATTACGAGATATGTGTCGAGGCCGTCGCCCCCTATGTGGATTACCTGGTGGCCAATGTTTCGTCCCCCAACACTCCCGGTCTTCGGGCGATGCAGGGGCGGGAGATTCTGAAAGACATGCTGGTCCGCGTGCTCGACGCCCGGGCCCGGGCAGTGCCGGACGCCGCAAAAAGACCGCCGCTGATCGTCAAGATCGCACCGGATCTGGACGATGCCGAACGCGCCGATATCGCCGCCGTGATCATGGAGACCGGGGTGGACGGCATGACGGTGGCGAATACGACGGTCCAGCGACCCGACCATATGACCGACAGCCAGACACATGAAGCAGGCGGCATGAGCGGCGCGCCGCTGTTTCCCATCGCGCTGCAGATCGTCGGCGACATGTATCGCCGGACCGGCGGAAAAGTGCCGATCATCGGCTGCGGCGGGGTTGCCAGCGGGGCCGATGCCTATGCCATGATCCGGGCGGGGGCATCCTTGATCCAGCTCTATTCGGCGCTCGTGTATCATGGTCCGGCCCTTGTTCCCCGCATCAAACGGGAACTCGCGGCCCTGCTCAGACAGGACGGTTTCGAACATGTTTCGGACGCCGTCGGTGTGGATTCCAAGCTTGAAAATTAAGGTCCCGGCAACCGGTTCTTAACCCTATGTCAACCGGTTAACGTCACATTAGCCTTGTTCCGTAACCTTTGACGGCAGGCATGTCTTTTCTTCGTCACATTCTTATCGCGTTCGGTTATTCAATCATCTCGGCAGCCGTCGCGCTGACATTGCCGCGCTTCTTCAGCGGGATCGATCCGAATACCGCGATCATGCTGGGCGCTGTGGTCCTCGTCGGCTCCGCGCTGCTGCACGAGGTTTTTGCACGCCAGGAAGATGAAGGCCGGCTGGTCGAGGAGGTGCAGGACCTGCGCGCCGGTCATGGCAAGGTGATGGGGGAGCTGACCCGCGCCCGCGAGGAAGTCGGCCAGATCTACAAGGCGATCGAGACGATGACCCGCCGTGGTCCGGGCGGCAAGGGGCTCGAGGAGGATGTCGGCAAGGTTATGGCGGAGGTCCGCATGCTCCAGGACCTTGTCGAGAGGCTGACCCGGGAAGCAGATCCGTCATCGCCGCCGGACGAAGTCACATCCGTGGCGCGCCTTGCGCGGATCGCGGAAGCAGCGGGCAATACCGGCCGGACAATCGATAACGACGCAGCGCCTGTCGGCCCTCAGCTGGACGACGCGACGATTGTCCAGCTTGTCCGCGACGGAATCGCAAAAGACAGGGTCGATCTCGCCCTGCAGCCGGTCGTCAGCCTGCCGCAGCGCAAACGCAAATTCTATGAAGCCTATACCCGGATCCGCAGCGAAACCGGCGAGGTCATCACGCCCGGCCAGTATATCGCCCTTGCCGAGCGCGAAGGGCTCGTGACCGCGATTGACAACCTGATGCTGTTCCGCTGCGTCCAGCAACTGCGCAACAAGCACAACAAGAGCCGGAATATCGGATTTTTCTGCAATATCTCGCCCCATACCCTGGCCGACAAAAAGTTCTTCAACGATTTCATCCTCTTCATGACCGAGAATTCGTCGCTGGCGCAGGATCTGATCTTCGAATTCTGCCATTCCACCATCGCCAATCAGGACGACGAGATCAGGCACCAGCTCGGCCGTCTTGCGGCCCTTGGCTTCCGGTTCTCGCTCGATCAGGTGAACAGCCTGAACCTCGACTACGGCGCCCTCGCCGAGCAGCATTTCAAATACATCAAGGTCGATGCGGCGACGATGCTGCGCGAGGTGCCGCAGCCCACGATCGATATCGACCTGCAGGATTTCAAAAAGGCGCTGGAGCGCCAGGGGATCGATCTGATCGTCGAAAAGATCGAGAGCGAGGAAGTGCTGCGCGACATCCTCGACTTCCACGTCGACTACGGACAGGGCTACCTGTTCGGCGAGCCGAAGAATATCAACGTAGCCTAGGACTTCCCCAGGTAATAACGGATCAGCGCGACGGCTTCGTCGCTGTCCCACTCGGCATCGCCTGTCAGGCGGCCGAGTTCCCTGCCGTCCCGCCCGATCAGGATCGTGGTCGGCAGGCCGCGCACCTTTGCGCCGAACATCATCCTGGAGCCGACATCGTGGAACAGCGGCAGCGCGGTCAGACCCAGTTTCTCGCGGAAGGGTGTGATCTTTTCCCATCCGGTGCGGTCTTCCGACAGCGCGATAACGGTAAAATCCCCGCTGCCAAGCTTTTGCTGCAGCCGTTGGAGAGACGGCATTTCGCGCACGCAGGGGCCGCACCATGTCGCCCAGAAATTCATCAGCACAATCCGTCCGCCGAAATCCTTCAGGGTGCGCATGGTGCCGTCCTGTTCGGTGAAGCCGGTCGCCGGGAGCGGGGCGGGGTCGGCGGCGGGCATGAACTTTTTCATCCAGCCCACACGCGGCGGCGCCGCAGATACGCCCGAAACTGTGTCGCCCCGCGCGTATGTGCTTGAATCCCCGCTAATAATGGCCATTATCGCGACACCGGTGGCAATAACGGCACGTGCCCCGGCTTTTTTTATCCTGGACAGCAAACCGAACTGAGAACCGAACATAGTCATGGGCACTGAAAACAATCCTGATAGCAAGGCATCCGCCGGCGGCGGCTCCAACCAGATGTGGGGCGGACGGTTTGCCGCCGCACCCGACGCGCTCATGGAGAGAATTAACGCTTCCATCGGCTTTGACAAGGCGCTCTATGCCCAGGACATCGCCGGATCGATTGCCCATGCCCGGATGCTGGGCAATGTCGGGATCCTTTCCGATGCCGATGTGACCGCGATTTGCGACGGTCTTTCCGGTATTCGCGATGAAATCGAAGCCGGCACGTTCGAGTTCAAAACCGAACTTGAAGATATTCACATGAATATCGAGGCCCGCCTGACGGCGCGCATCGGCGATGCCGCAGGCAGGCTGCACACGGCGCGCTCACGCAACGATCAGGTGGCGACCGACTTCCGGCTCTGGGTGCGGGATGCGGTCGATGCCGCGGATGAGGCGCTCAAAGGGCTTCAGTCCGCGCTGATCGATCAGGCGGAAATACATGCGGACTGGGTGATGCCCGGTTTCACGCACCTTCAGGCGGCCCAGCCCGTAACGGCAGGCCACCATCTGCTGGCCTATGTCGAGATGTTCGGCCGGGATCGCGGCCGTTTCACGGATGCGCGGGCGCGGCTCAACGAGAGCCCGCTGGGCGCGGGCGCGCTCGCCGGGACCGGGTTTCCCATAAACCGGGACATGACGGCGGCGGCGCTCGGGTTCGACCGGCCGACGGCGAATTCGCTCGATTCCGTGTCCGATCGGGATTTCGTCCTCGAGTATCTGGCTGCGGCGGCGATCTGCGCCGGGCATCTGTCGCGGCTGGGCGAGGAACTGGTCATCTGGTCGTCGGCGCAGTTCCGCTTCGCGCGGCTGTCCGACGCGTTTTCGACGGGCTCGTCGATGATGCCGCAGAAGCGCAACCCGGATGCCGCGGAACTGATCCGCGGCAAGACGGGCCGGGTGCTCGGCGCCTTTGTCGCGTTGTCGACGGTGATGAAAGGCCTGCCGCTTGCCTATTCCAAGGACATGCAGGAAGACAAGGAGCCGGTTTTCGACGCGGCGGAGGCGCTGATGGTCTGTGTCGCGGCCGCGACCGGCATGATCGCCGACCTGACCTTCGATCGCGAGCGGCTTGCAGCGGCGGCGGGCGAGGGGTTTACCACCGCGACCGACCTTGCCGACTGGCTGGTGCGCGAAGCGGGGGTGCCGTTCCGTGAATCCCACCATATCACCGGGCGGGTCGTCGCCCTTGCCGAACAGAAAGGCTGCGGCCTTGAAGACCTGCCGCTGGCTGAACTGACCGCCATCGACGAACGTATAAATGACGCGGTGTTCGACGTGCTCGGCGTGGACAAATCGGTGCGCAGCCGCAACAGTTACGGCGGAACGGCGCCGGAGAATGTCCGGGCGCAGGCGATTTCCGCCCGGGAGCGGTTTTTGACATGACAGCGCAGCATATTTTTTCGAAACGGATCTTTTTGGGCATTTTGTGCGTCGCTTTCGCACTTTCGGTAGCGGGGTGCGGCAAAAAGCCGAGAAAGCTGGACTCCCCCGATGAGACAGTGACCTTCCCGAACCAATACCCGACATCCCGATGAGGCATACCCTGAAATGAGTCGCTTCGAATATCGCGGCGGCGTGCTGCATGCGGAAGACGTATCGCTGACCGCCCTGGCGGACAAGGTCGGGACGCCGTTCTACTGTTATTCCGCGGACATGCTGCGCACCGCCTATACGGATTTCGCCGGTGCATTTGCCGGGCTGGACGTCATGGTCTGCTATGCGGTGAAGGCCAACAGCAACCAGGCCGTCATCGCGCAGTTCGCCGCGCTCGGGGCGGGGGCGGACGTGGTGTCGGAAGGCGAACTCCGGCGGGCACTCGCCGCCGGCGTGCCGCCCGCAAAGATCGTGTTCTCCGGTGTCGGCAAGACGCGGGCCGAGATGGAAATGGCCCTGCGGGCGGATTGCGGTCAGTTCAATATCGAATCCGAGCCTGAACTCGCCGCCCTCTCGGAGGTTGCAGCGACTATCGGCAAAACGGCGACGATCGTCCTGCGGGTCAATCCCGATGTCGATGCCGATACCCACCATAAAATCTCCACCGGCCGTGCCGGCGACAAGTTCGGCATCGAGCTGGACCGTATCCGGGAGGTCTATGCCGCCGCATCGGAAATGCCCGGTCTGACGCCTTCGGGTCTTGCCGTTCATATCGGCTCGCAGCTGACGCGGCTCGATCCGTTCCGCAACGCGTTTGAACGTATCGCCGCCCTTGTCCGCGACTTGCGGGCCGATGGCCTGCATGTCGACCGGCTGGATCTCGGCGGCGGTCTCGGGATCGTCTATCGGGATGAAATTCCCCCGGTGCCGACGGATTACGCGGAGATCGTCCGTGACGTATTCGGCGATATGAATGTTGCGCTGACGTTTGAGCCCGGCAGGCGCCTGACAGGCGAGGCGGGTATCCTTGTAACCCGCGTTATCTATGTGAAAGAGAGCGGCGGCAGGAAGTTTGCAGTGGTGGATGCGGCGATGAACGACCTGATACGACCGACGCTTTACGAAGCGTGGCACGATATCGATCCGGTTGCCCAACCGGCGGATGATGCCGCGCGGACCCCTGTCGATATCGTAGGACCGGTTTGCGAGACCGGCGATGTCTTCGCCGTCCAGCGCGACATGCCGCCGCTTGCGGCCGGAGACCTGCTGGCGGTGCGTTCTGCCGGTGCTTACGGCGCGGTTATGTCGTCGACCTATAACAGCCGGTTGCTGATCCCCGAAACGATGGTTAACGGGGCTCAAGACGCCGTGATTCGACCTCGCACCGATTATGATACACTTATAGGACAGGATGTCGTGCCGGGCTGGGTGACCGCGCAGTGACGAACCCCGTACCGTCAGGAGAGCCGGCGGCATGAGAAACGAAAAAGAGACCGGGAAAGACACGGATAAAAATACCGCGCGCACGCGGTCGGAAGGCACGTTCGCTCGCAGGATAACCCAGGCCCGGTTCAGCCTTGCCTGGGAAGCACTCTGGCCGGTCTTATGGCCGCCGCTTGGTATCGTGGGTCTCTTTATCGGCTGCGCCCTGCTCGATGTGTTTTCGTATTTGCCGGGATGGCTCCACACCCTCTCATTGTTCGGACTTGCCGGTCTTCTCGGCTACACCCTCTACACGGGTGCGCGGACCCTGACCTGGCCGAACCAGCGCGATGCGGTGCGCCGGATCGAGCGGGCAAGCGGGCTCGAGCATCGTCCGCTCGAAGCCCTTCAGGACAAGCTGCCCGAAGGCATGACCGATCCGACTTCCCGGGCATTGTGGGTCGCGCATCAGCGCCAGATGGCCGAACGGATCCGCTCCCTCAAAGTCGGCGCGCCGTCGCCCGGCCTGCCTGCCCGCGACCCCTGGGCGCTGCGGGCTGCTGTCGTTCTGCTGCTTTTTATCGGTGCTGTCGTCGCCGGCCCCGATGCGGGCGATCGCATGGGCCGGGCGCTGTCGCCAAGCTTTGGCGAGAAGAGCCACGTGCAGACGGCCAAGCTGGAAATCTGGCTGACGCCGCCGGAATATACGCGTCTTCCCCCGATCTTTCCGATTCAGATCGCGCAGGATCATGCGAAGGCCCTGGAACAGGCCGCTGCCGCACAACCGGAGGGTGTCGAGGCGCCGAAGGCGGCAGAACTGGTCATCGAGGTTCCGCAGGGCAGCGTGTTGACCACGATTGTCTCGGGCGGCGCCGGCAAGGCCGTCCTGGACATCGATGGCGTGAAAACGCCGCTTGAGGACGTGGATCGCGTGAATCGCCGGCTTCAGCAGCCGCTGGAGAAAGGCGGCCGCCTGTCGGTCGTGCATGACGGCAAGGTTCTTGGATCCTGGACGCTGCGCACACGTGCCGACACGCCCCCCAAAATCGCGTTCGACGGGGAGCCCGCGCCGACCGAGCGCGGCACGTTGCGGATGGCCTATACCGGCAGCGACGATTACGGCATTACGGAAATCCGCGGCGAAATGCGGCGGACCTACGAGCGCGGCGAAGTCGTCGGCAAGGAAGTCTCGCGGTTCGAACTGCCCGCGCCGTCGCTGAATGCGAAAGAGGTTAAGGAAGCCACTTTCCAGGAAATTGCCCCGCACCCCTGGGCCGGGCTGCCCGTGGTGATCCGTCTTGCCGCGAAAGACGCCGCCGGACAGGAGGGGCTGTCCGACGAAATCAAACTGGTTCTGCCGGAGCGCAAATTCAACAATCCCGTCGCCAAGGAAATCATTGCCGAGCGCCGGCGCCTGACGACGCAGCCCGAAAGACGCACCGAGATTATCGACCGCATCAACGATATCGCGAGCGATACGCAGTCCTACAAGGACGACACCGTTGTGTTCCTGGGTCTTGTGATGTCGCGGTCGCGCCTGTTCCATGAAGAGGAGGATTCGGCAATCCCACCCGTGCGGGAACTGCTGTGGGATACGGCTTTGCGTGTCGAGGACGGCCAGCTTTCGCATGCGGAGCGGGAACTGGCGCGCGCCCAGGATGCGCTGATGAAGGCGCTCGCCCGGAACGCACCCGACGCGGAACTCGAACGCCTGATGCGGGAACTTCAGAACGCCATGAACCAGTTCATGCAGGAGATGGCGAAGAAACTGCAGAACAGCCCGAATTCGGACCAGGTAATGCCGTTCGACCCGACAGCGCGGATCATGCAGTCGTCCGACATCCAGCGCATGATGGATCAGATACGGGAACTGATGAAGGCCGGTTCGCGCGAAGCGGCGCGCCAGATGCTGTCGCAGCTTCGGAACATGATGGAGAGCCTGCGGAACGCGCGGATGATGCAGAGCAATCCCAACGCCCAGCGTGGCAACCAGGCGATGCGCCAGCTTCAGGAGATGATCCGCCGCCAGAACGAACTGATGGACAAGACGTTCCGTCAGTCTCAGGGGCGCAACCCGGGTCAGAACCAGATGCAGCAGGGTGCACAGCAACAGCAGAACCTGCGGGAAATGCTCAGGCAGTTCGAACAGATGATGAAGGGCATGATGCCCGGGGACAGCAAGGGAATGCGGTCTCTTGGACAGGCCGGCCGCGAGATGGAGGGCGCTGCCAAATCCCTCGGCCAGGGCCAGCCCGGCCAGGCGGTCGGACAGCAGGGCCAGGCCCTGGAGGCTTTGCGCCGCGCCGGACAGGGCATGATGCAGCAAATGATGAGCCGCTTCGGACGTGGTCCCGGTGTCGGCATGAGCAGGCAGTTCGACCCGTTGGGAACGATGAGGGACCCGCTGGGCCGCGAATGGCAGGACGAAGAGGGCGGCATGGATACCCGCCGGGTCATTATCCCGGATCAGGGTTCCATCGAACGCGCGCAGGAAATCCTGGACGAACTGCGCAAACGCGCGGGCGAGCGTTTTCGCACGCCGCTGGAACTAGATTATATCGACAGGTTGCTGAAAAGATTCTGATCCCGCGGGATCGCCGGGGACCGGCCTGGATCAGGCGCGGGCCCGGAGCACGTTGTCTGCAGCTTCGCAAATCTGTTGCAGCGTGAACGGTTTCGAGATCACGTCGTGGATCAGAGCATCGAGGTTGTGGGCGCGCTGCCGTTCGGCGGCGTAGCCGGTCATCAGCAGGATCGGCATGTCGGGCCAGTCGCGGGATACTTTGAGCGCGAGGGCGATACCGTCCAGTTCAGGCATCACGATGTCCGAGAGAAGCAGGTCGAACGTGTCGTTCGCGAGCGCTTCAAGCGCCTGAACGCCGTCTGCGGCCGCTGTCACGTCGTGACCGGCATTTACAAGGGCCCGCGATACGAATTCACGTACGGCGGTATCGTCTTCGGCAATCAGAATTTTTGACACGTGCGTTTCTGGAGCTGTGGATCCACAGCCCGATGATAGGCAGCAATCCTTTACAATTGATTAAGAAAGATTAAGAGGCGGCTGAACCGCGAGGGAAAGCGAACCCGGCGTCAGGTCTGACGGACCATCCCGATATAGGGCAACCCTCTGAAAAGATGAGCCATATCAATGCCGTACCCGACAACGAACACATCGTCCACCTGGAAGCCCGCGTAATCGGCTTCGATCTGGACCTCTCTCTTTTCGTGCTTGTCCAGGAGAACGCAGGTATGGACCGCTGCGGCTCCGCGTGCCGTCATCAGGTCGGTGGCGAAGGCCAGGGTGCGACCGGTATCGAGGATGTCGTCGACGATCAGCACCGTGCGGCCGCGAACATCCTCGGAGATATCGCGGGCAAGGTTGACGGTGCCGGAGCTGCGGGTTTCCGTTCCGTAACTCGACAGGGTCACGAAATCGACCGTCGGGTGCATGCCGGCGCGGTCCAGCGCGCGAAGCAGGTCCGCGGCAAAGACGAAACTTCCCTTCAGGACCACGATAATCAGCAGGTCATCGGGCAGCTTCGCTGCGATGTCTTTCGCCAGCACCTCGATACGCTCTGCGATCGTTTCCGCATCGAAGATGACATCGATCTCGGGCTTTATTTTCGCATCCATTCCCGACATCCCTAGTTTTCGTCGAGACCGACATCGATGCGCTTTGCATCTGCCGGCGGATTCCTGACTTCGGTGACGAATTTGACGACCTCATCCGGCAGCATGCGCCGCTCGGGCGGGGGGAAGGTCCATCTTTTCACGACGGCGCCGGCGGCATCCAGAAAAAGAATCCGCAGGTCCGGCACGTCATGGGGAACTTTGGACAGATTGACCAGTTCGCCGTCAATTCTGAGGGTCTCCTTGTCGGGATAGGTATAGCGAACGCTGCGTACACCCAGCCTTTTTTGGGCCGGCTCCGGCGTCATCCCTATAAGATCGTATAGTTTCTGCGACGGCGGCCAGGCTTTCGAAATTGACTGCTGGAAGCCCAGCATTCCGCCGAACACACCCCCGACCACCACGATCAGCGCGATCCAGGCAAGGCGGGCCGGCCACGGGCTGGATTTGGGCGGCAGCGCCGGCATGGTCGACGAGCCTGCGCCGCGCAGCGGGCGCGGCGCCGGGTCGGAGTCTCCCCCGAAGGCATCGTCGAAATTCGCCCGGAAATCTTCGTCTGTCTCTGTTACGAAGTCATCGTCCGGCTCTGCAGGTTCCCGGCCGATTCGTTCTCCCAGCGCGGCGGCGACATCTCTTGCATCCGGTTCTTCGTCCGGCGTTTCGTCCGGTGGGTCGGAAGGGGGAACTGCGGGTGCGGGTGCGGGATCGGTGGCGGCCGGCCGGGTCGCTGCCGGCTGGGTATCGGCTCCCGCCATTTCTTCCGGCGTCGGCGCTGGCTGTGCCCAGGCGTTGGCGCATTTCGCACACTTAACAGTGCGGCCCTGCGCGCCGATCTTCAATGGATCGACAACATAACGCGCAGAACAGGATGGACACGTGATAATCATGAGAACTTCTTACCCTAAGGTCGCCCATCATATAAGAGGGCGTGATTCTGCTGGCAACCAAATGGTGAGCCGAGTCCCCGCAATCGGAAATTTCCCGCCTTTATTGGCGTGGTTCTGGACGGCGGGTCGATGGGTGTGCGATTCTGTCTGCGAAACTGAACGGGAATAAATTCTTTGGCGAACGGCGTAGGCGATATTGTCCGTTTCGAAAATGTCGGCATGCGTTACCGCCTTGGTGCGGAGGTGCTCCATGATGTGTCGTTTTCGCTGCCGGCGGGGTCATTCCATTTTCTGACCGGGCCCAGCGGCGCCGGCAAGTCGTCGCTGATGCGGCTGATGTATCTTGCGCACCGTCCGTCGCGCGGAAGAATCTCCATGTTCGGTCGCGACGTATACACCATACCGCGAACGGAGCTTGCCGCCCTGCGCCGCCGCATCGGCGTGGTGTTCCAGGATTTTCGCCTGATCGATCATCTGTCTGCGCTGGATAACGTCGCGCTGCCGCTCCGGGTGGCGGGGGCAAAGGAGGGCCAGATCCGGAACCACGTCGCCGAACTTCTGAAATGGGTAGGTCTTGAAGGACAGATCGACGACAAACCGACCACACTGTCGGGTGGCGAACAGCAGCGCGTCGCGATCGCCCGGGCCGTGATTGCGCGCCCGCAGATTTTGCTCGCCGACGAACCTACCGGCAATGTCGATGACGATATTGCGATCCGGTTGATGTACCTGCTTGAGGAACTGAACAAGATCGGCACGACCGTCCTTGTCGCCACCCATAACGAATCCCTGATCGAGCGATTCAAGCATCCCTGTTTTCATCTCGAAGACGGCCTGCTCAGCGGCGCTGGCGCCGCGGTGCGTAAAGACGCCGACCTCGGGGGCAGCCCGTGATCGGACGGGTAAACGACGTTCCGCTCAGCGGCGATCCTGCAAGCCGCTATTTGCCCTGGACCGTCGGGCTGCTTGTATTTCTGGCGACGCTCGCATTCGCTGCAGGCATGTTCCTTGCATCGGCCGGGGATACCTGGCGGCAGAACGCTTCCGGCACCCTGACGGTCCAGATACCGGTATCGGACGCGTCGGACCGTCTTGAGCGGCTGAGTGCGGTCACGGAACTTCTGCGGACGACGCCCGGTATCGTCTCCGTTCGCCCGGTACCGGACGCCGAAATCGCCGTGTTGCTCGAACCCTGGCTCGGCAATCAGGTCCTTGGCCTCGACCTGCCGATGCCTGATCTGATCGATGTCTCCGTCGCGCGGGGCGCCGATATCGATATTGCGGCACTGTCTTCCCGGCTGGCGCAGGTCGCCGCCGGCACGGTTGTCGACGATCATGCGATCTGGCTGCGCCGGTTGACGGAATTTACCCGGATCGCCGAGACGGTCTCGTTCGCGGTGATGATCGTCATTCTGATTTCAGCCGTCGCCACCGTGGTCTTTACGACGCGGACAGGTCTCGCGATTCACAGCGATGTCGTTGAAGTGCTCCATCTGATCGGTGCGCAGGACTCCTATGTCGCCCGGCAGTTCCAGAGCCATACCCTCAGACTGGCATCGGCCGGCGCTGCGGTCGGCTTTCTGCTCGGTGCGGGTATTATCTGGCTTGCCCATGTCTATGGCGGCCGGTTGAGCGGCGGCCTCCTGCCGGAGCTTGCCCTTGGGCCGGAACAATGGGCGCTGCTGGCCGCCCTCCCCGTTGCGGCGGTATTGCTGGTGGTGCTGACCGTCGGCATTACCGTGAAACGGGTGTTGGGAAAAATGATGTGAAGCGGCGGGAGGCCCGACATCCGGGCAGGTTGCTGCGGCGCGTCGCGGCAATCGCGGCGTTTGCGTTTCTGGTCTGGTCGGCAGGACTTTATGTATTTGCGGCATATATACCCGACAGCCGGGTTCCGCCGGATGAAAAGACCGATGCGATTGTCGTCCTGACCGGCGGTGCCGGACGTGTCGGCGAGGGACTGTCGCTTCTTGCCGCGGGAAGTGCGCGTAAACTCTTCGTCTCCGGCGTGTATCGCGGGGTCGATGTTCAGGTGCTGCTCAAACTGGCACAGCGCGCGCCGGGGGATCTCGAGTGTTGTATCTCTCTCGGTTACGCCGCAGACAGCACCCGGGGGAATGCGGCAGAAACGGCCGAATGGATCGCGCGTGAAGGCTTCGGGTCGATCCGTCTTGTCACCGCGAGCTACCATATGCCGCGCAGCCTGCTGGAATTCCGTCACGCGTTGCCGGGCGATGTCCGCATTGTTCCCCATCCGGTCTTTCCCGCGGGCTTCTATGCGGAGAACTGGTGGCGCTGGCGCGGCTCCGCGCGCCTCGCTATTTCCGAGTATCACAAATATATCCTGGCGCGGATCGAACTGGCGGGGCAGTCGCCCAAATGATCTTCGTGCGCTCCCTGGCGTTCAATATCGCCGCCTTCACGTGGTCGATTTTCCTGCTGATCGCTTATATCCCGCTGGTCTTGGCGCCGCGGTCGGCCATGCTCTCGGCGATCAGATTCTGGACCCGCAGCATTTTCTGGCTGCAGCGGCGTATCCTGTCGCTCGATTTCGAATTCCGGGGCCTGAAAAACCTGCCAGAGGGACCGTTTATCGTTGCGGCGGCCCATCAGTCGGCCTGGGATACGATCTGCTTCTATGCGGTCCTGCCCGACCCGGCCTTTGTGCTGAAGAACGAACTCTATCGTATTCCCATGTTCGGACCCTACGCGCGGAAACTCGGCATGATCGCGATCGACCGGGCGGCGGGCGCCAGCGAGGCGCGCCGCATGATCCGCAGCGTGTCTGCGGCGCTTGAAGCGCAAAGGCCTGTCGTCATTTTTCCCGGCGGGACACGATCCGCGCCCGACGACATCGTCGAGCTTAAAGCCGGTATCAGCGCCCTGTACCGGCGGTGCAATGTGCCGGTGGTCCCGTTATCGCTGAATTCCGGCTGGTTCTGGGGACGTCGCAGCTTCGTCAAGAAGCCGGGCAGAATACTGGCCGAATTTCACGCCCCGATCGCGCCGGGGCTGGATGCCGGGACGTTCGACGAATTGCTGTCATCGCGAATCCATGACGGGAACAGGGCGCTGCTCGCTGAAGCCCGCGACAGCTAGCCGGTTGACGTAAACCGGTCGAATGCCTGCCAGAACTGCTGGCGGATCGCATCGGTTTCGAACAGGGCTTCGTGGCGCGCGCCTTCGATGCGGACCTGGTCGCAGTCCGTCAATAGGGCAGTCATTTCTGTTTGCGCAGTGACCGAGACGACGGTATCGGCCATTGCCGTGCATATAAGTACCGGACATGTCTGGGGCGATTCCTGCGCGAGGCGGGAGAGTGTCCTGATGCTGTCGAACGCCGCGTTCAGCCAGCCGTATGTCGGCCCGCCCATGGCGACGGCGGGGTTTGCGGCAATCGCGGCATGGATGGCGTCGAAACGCTGCTGGTCGCCGGTCAGCGGGTTGCCGTCGAACTTGACCCGTGCCGGGTCGTAATCGCCCTGACCGATAACGTAGCGGTCGCCGAATCCGACGCTGGCCATCGTGCGGCTCAGGCCCAAAATTGCGAAACGGCCTATGCCGCGGACCGGCAGGTCGATCATCGGCGCCGACAGGATCAGACGGTCGGGCCGGACGCGCCCTTCGAGAACGGCGCGCAATGCGATGTGCCCGCCCATCGAATGGGCCATCAGGACGGTTTCGCCTGTGGTGGGGCCGGCAATGTCGTCAAAAAACCACGAGAGATCGTCGAGATAGGCCTCGAACCCGTCTATATGGCCTTTATGCGGGTTTTCCAAGGCGCGCGCGGATGCCCCCTGTCCCCGCCAGTCCATCGACCAGACCTCGAAGCCGCGCGCGGTCAGGTCACGGATCGTCTCTGCGTATTTTTCCAGAAATTCCGTCCGCCCGTGACACAGGACGAGTCGCCGGTTCGTACCATGGTTCTCGCCCGCTGCCGGCGGCCAGTGGCCGATCCGCAAACGAGCGCCGTCGGGCGCGGTTTCGATTCGTGTCGCGTTTTTGAAGGAATCCATCCCTATATGTTAGAAGTGTCCGGTCTCTTTCGCCAGCGACGCTGTGAAAGCGAACAGAACGTAACATGAACATTGACCCTGCCGGGCTGCTCCATTATCCTTGTCCACCCCAGACAGAGGCCGTTGAATGACCACCGTTTCCGCCATTTCCCAGCAGATATGGGATATGAAATACCGCTTCAAATCGCCGTCGGGAGAGATCGTCGACCGGACCGTCGACGATACATGGCGGCGCGTGGCGGTCGCGCTGGCAGCGCCGGAGGATGCCTCGGTGCGGGATCTCTGGGCGGCGAAATTCGAAGCGGCGATGACCGATTTCCGGTTCCTGCCCGCCGGGCGGATCATTGCGGGCGCCGGCACCGAACGCGACGTGACCCTGTTCAACTGTTTCGTCATGGGAACCATCCCCGACGACATGAGCGGGATTTTCGAACATCTGCGCGAAGCCGCCCTGACGATGCAGCAGGGCGGCGGCATCGGGTATGATTTTTCGACCCTGCGCCCGCGCGGTGCGCTGGTCAGGGGCGTCGGGGCGGATGCATCGGGGCCGCTGTCCTTTATGGACGTCTGGGATTCCATGTGCCGCACCATCATGTCCGCGGGTTATCGCCGGGGCGCGATGATGGCGACGCTGCGCTGCGACCATCCCGATATCGAGGATTTCATTGCGGCGAAGCAGGAACCGGGCCGGTTGCGCATGTTCAACCTGTCGGTGCTGGTCACGGATGCCTTCATGGATGCGGTGCGCGACGACGGCGACTGGGACCTGACATTCGGCGGCACCTGTTACAAGACCGTCTCGGCCCGCGCGCTGTGGGACCGGATCATGCAGGCGACCTATGAATATGCTGAACCCGGGGTGATTTTTATCGACCGGATCAACCGCGCCAACAACCTGCAGTATTGTGAGACCATCGCGGCCACCAATCCCTGCGGCGAGCAGCCCTTGCCGCCCTATGGCGCCTGTCTGCTAGGCTCGATCAACCTGGCGCGTCTGGTGAGCGACCCGTTCGATGTGATCGCGCGTCTGGATGAGGAGGCGCTGGCCGAACTGGTGCCGGTCGCCGTGCGCATGATGGACAATGTCACCGACGCGTCGCGGTTCCCGCTGCCTGCCCAGCAGGCGGAGGCAGAGGCGAAGCGGCGGATCGGGCTTGGCGTCACCGGGTTGGCCGACGCGCTGATCATGTGCGGCGCACGCTACGGCTCCGCCCGGGCGGTCGAACTGACCGAGCGCTGGATGGCGGCGATTCGCGATCATGCCTATCGGGCATCCGTCGCCCTTGCCGCCGAAAAGGGTGCGTTTCCCTTGCTGGATGTGGATGCCTACCTGGCGGGCGAAACGGTATCCGGCCTGCCGGAGGATATTCGCGAGGCCATCCGGACGGACGGTATCCGGAATGCGCTGCTCACGTCGATCGCGCCGACGGGCACCATTTCGCTGTTCGCCGACAACGTGTCCTCCGGGATAGAGCCTGTGTTCAGCTACAGCTATACCCGCACCGTCCTGATGCCGGACGGCACGCGGCGCGAGGAAGAGGTTTCCGACTACGCGTACCGCCTGTGGCGGCGGATGAAGGGCGATGCGCCGTTGCCCGATTATTTCGTCACGGCGCAGGATATCGCGCCCGCCGATCATGTGGTGATGCAGGCCGCGGCGCAGAAATACGTGGATTCGTCGATCTCGAAAACCATCAACGTGCCCGCCGATCTGGCGTTCGACACGTTCAAGGATGTCTATCTGCAGGCCTGGGACAGCGGCTGCAAGGGCTGCACGACCTACCGTCCCAACGACGTGACGGGCTCCGTGCTTCAGGTAAAGGAGACGGCGGATCCGGCGCAACCCGAACTGCCGCTGCTCGACGGCCCTGCGGCTGTCACGGCGGAGGACGAGTTCGAATCCGGTGTCGTCTATATGACCCAGCCTTTGTCGCGGCCGGAAGAACTGCCGGGGCAGACCTACAAACTGCACTGGCCCGATTCCGATCACGCGATGTACATCACCATCAACGATATCGTGCAGGACGGCCGCCGGCGCCCGTTCGAGGTTTTCGTCAATTCGAAGAATACCGAACACTATGCGTGGACGGTTGCGTTGACCCGCATGATTTCCGCGGTCTTCCGCCGGGGCGGGGATGTGTCTTTCGTGGTAGAGGAACTGCAGGCGGTTTTCGATCCGCGCGGCGGGCAATGGATGCAGGGGCGCTATGTCCCCTCATTGCTGGCGGCGATGGGCGATATCATCGAACGGCACATGATCGATATCGGATTCATGCCGGGCGCAGACGGAACCGGTCAGGGGGATGCGCCGAAAACGGTGGAAGAGCGCAAGGTCGTCGGGCTTGGAAACAGCCCGCGTCTCCGCCAGTGCCCGCAATGCGGACAGGCTGCCCTGCTGCGCCAGGAAGGCTGCGACACCTGCACCGCCTGCGATTTTTCAAAGTGCGGGTAATGCGCCTTTGCCGGCATGTCTTTTATGAGGGCATGTCCGGGTCGTCGCTTCGAACCTGATATGCTGCGCCTGATCGGTCAGGTTGGGTTGCGAAATGGCTGGCAAAGCCTGTCCAATTGGGGAAGACTGCGTAAGTAGGTAGTTGTAAATTTTGGGGTAGGCAGAATGAGTATTCTTTTCAGACAGACGATTGCGTTTTCGGCCGCTTTTTTTCTGGTCGTCGGACAGGCGGAAGCGCGGCAGAATCAGGGCGGCGCTATTCAGGTTGCGTCGAACCATCTGACAACGGAACAGGTGGTCGATAGGGTTTTCACCACGGTGGAACGCCGAATTCTTCGAAGATACTACGAAGCCCGGGGAGGGTCGGGCGCGAATGATTCCGGCGATCGTGGCGGTAAGCACGGGAACAAGGGCGCCGGCAAGGGCAAGAACAACGGCATGCCGCCGGGGCTCGCCAAGCGTGGCGGCGACCTTCCGCCGGGACTGGTGAAACGTGGCGGGGAACTGCCGCCCGGACTGGCAAAACGCCTGCCGTCGGACCTGGAGCGGGAACTGCCGCCGCGCCCGGGAACCTACCGACGGGTTGTCGTCGACAATGACATCGTGCTGATCGATGCCGCGACCAATAAAGTACTCGATATTCTGGAAGACGTTTTGCTGGGGCGTTAGCCGGCGGGGCTCACCTCTGCCGCCAGCCGACCGACGGAACCGACTTCTATTTCGACACGGTCGCCGGGCTTCAGCCATTTCGGCGGGTTGAATCCGACGGCGACGCCGGCGGGTGAGCCGGTTGTGATCATGTCGCCCGGCATCAGGGTGATAAACGTCGACAGGTAGCTGACCAGAAACGCCGCGGAGAACACGAGATCACTCGTATTGCCCTCCTGGCGCAGTTCCCCGTTCACCCATGACCTGACCGACATGTTCGCGGGATCGCCGGTTTCGTCCGCCGTGGTGATCCACGGGCCGAGCATGCCGGAATTTTCCCAGTTCTTGCCGGGGGCGACCTGCGGGCCCCGCGCCTGCCAGTCCCGCACGCTGCCGTCATTGGCAACCGTGTAACCGGCAACGTGTTTCAGCGCGTCCTCTTCCGAGACATGACGCGCAGGCCGCCCGATCACGACCGTCATTTCCGCTTCGTAGTCGAAATGTTCCGAATGGGACGGCATGTCCATCTTGCCGTTATGGGGCACGAACGTGCGGGCATAGCGCGAAAAAATGCTGGGCGATGTCGGGATTTCGTAGCCCATTTCCAGGATGTGTTCGCGGTAGTTCTGCCCGACGCAGTATATTTTTTCCGGATCGGGGATCGGCAGCAGGAATTCCACCTCGTCGACCGGATGGTCCGGCTGAACGCCCTCGATCGCGGCCCGGGCTTCGTCCAGCGCGTCGGCTTCCAGAACTTCACGCAGGGTTTGCTGGCGTCCCGGCAGTCTTCCGGTCAGTTCGATGACGCCACCGTCGGTGACCGCGCCGAAGCCTTCAAGTCCGCCAAAGGCAAAGCTGGCGAGTTTCATGCCCGTTCTCCGTTTTTATTATTCTGCGGCGATGGGATTGGTCAGCGTGCCGATCGGCTCGATATTGATGCTGATCGTCTCGCCCGGTTTGAGCCAGTTCGGCGGATTGTTTTCAATCGCGCTGCCGCCCGGGGAGCCGGTGGCGATCATGTCGCCGGGCTCCAGCCAGGTGAATTTTGAAATATGGGAGATCACGAACGGAATCTTGAAGATCATCATGTCGCTGCCGCCATCCTGGCGGATGTCGCCATCGACGCTGGTTCTGATCTGCAGGGCGTCGAGATCGGCGATCTCGTCGCGGGTGACCATCCAGGGGCCGATACCGCCGGAACGGTGAAAGTTCTTGCCGGGACAGTTCTGCGTGCCCTTGGACTGCCAGTCGCGCACGCTGCCCTCGTTGATGATCGTGTAGCCCGCGACATAATCCAGCGCCTTTTCTTCCGGTATGTGACGCCCGGATTTGCCGATAATCACACCGATTTCGCCCTCGTAATCGAGCTGCTCGGACACGGCGGGGCGGATGATCGCTTCGCCATGGGGCGCGAATCCCGAGGCAAAACGCGGGAAAATACTCGGCCATTTGGGGCCGCCGTCTTCCAGCACTTCGTGATAGGCGCGGTAGTTTCGCCCGATGCAGAAGATCTTCTCCGGCGACGTGATCGGGAACATGTATTCGATTTCGTCGAGCGATACGTCCGGATCCGCCTTGGCCGCCAGTTTTTCCATTTCGTTGATCGACAGGCCGGCGATGGCCTGTTTGAGGCTCGGATGATCCATCCGCGCCGTCATATCGACAATGCCGCCGTCCTTCACGACGCCATAGGCTTCACGCCCCTTGTGGCGATAGCTGATCAGTTTCACGGAATATCCTCCCCTTGTGCCGATATATTGTTCTGATCTTCATAGTCCGAACGAGGTGCCCTGCCAACGCCTCACCCGCCGCTGCGCAATTGTGTCGCGCGGCGCAGCAGGCGATGAAGATGGCCCTCCCGGATGCCCATGTCGTCGAGATGGGCGACGGTATTGGCAAGATAGTCGATATTCGGGCCACGTTTCCCGGCGCAGGATGCGATCCGCCGCGCCGTTTCCTCGAATTCCAGCCGCCCGGCGAAGCCCGGTTCCCGCCGGTCGACTACAAGGGTGTACCCCTCTACGCTCCTGTCCGGCAGCTGCAGGCGGATCGGGCGGCAGATATAGATCGGGTCATGCGCCATTTCCCGGGCTTCTATCTCGCGGATAGCGTGGTCCCTTGATGCGGCATCGACATACAGGGCGACACCCGTGCAGGACCCGCCCCGGTCGAGACCCAGCGACAGTCCCGGATTTTCGGGCGTGCCGCGATAGTTCTCCGAATTCACGCAGAACGACCGGTGATATCCGTAAATCCTGGCAGGCTGGCTGTCCGCCGGCGGGAAGGGCGTATCCCACATCAGCGATCCATAGGCGAAGAACCAGAACCCGCCCGGTTCAGCGATGTTCAGGTAGCCGATCCGGGTCATTCTGCGGTCACGGTATGACGGGTGATGAGAAACACGCCCGCGACCGCGATGGCGAAGCCGCCCAGCGCGATCAGCCCCATGGTTTCGCCATAGGTGATCCATCCCAGGAATACGGCGGTGGGGGGCGTCAGATAGAACAGGCCGGACACGCGCGATGCTTCCCCGTGCCGCAGCATCAGGTAGAGCAGGTTGGTCGCGCCGATGGTGAGGATGAAGACGAGCCAGACCCACGTGAAAATAAGCTCGTTGCTCCACACGATCTCGCCGCTTTCGATCGCCATGGCGATACAGAAATTACAGAAACCGGCAGCCGTCTGCTGGACGATCATCACCACCCGTAAATCCGAGTTGGCGCAGAATTTCTTCTGATAGAGGGATCCGAACGTGATGAAGATTGGCGTCAGGCCGGCGAAGATGAACCCGGTGGTCGTTCCCGCGCCGACGCCCATGCGCTCGGAAAGGACGATGAAGACCCCCACAAACCCGAGCGCAAACCCGGCCCATTGCACGCGGTTGACGCGTTCGCCGAGGGCGAAGCCGACGACAGCCGCCGTCAGCAGGGGCTGCATGCCGGCGATCAGCGCGGCAACCCCCTGGCTGACATTGCCGTCCAGCGCCATGAACATCGATCCGAGATACAGGCACTGGAGCGTGATGCCGACAACCGCGATATGGCCGATTTCCCGCCAGTCCGGCCACGGGAAGCGGGCAATCAGCGCATAAAGCCCGACAAGCGCGACAACGATGGCGGACCGCACCCAGAGCAGGGTGAACGGCTCCGTGTATTCGAGGCCTAACCGCGTAATCGGAAAGCCCGATGCCCAGCTCAGGATGAACAGGAACGGCATGGCACGGATAAACAGGGACCGGCCCGCCATCACCTGGTTCTCACGGCCATGGCGACACCGGCCATCGCGACCAGCATGCCGGATATGGCGAGCCAGGACATGATCTCCCCGAACATGGCCCAGCCCATCAGTGCGGTCGTCGGCGGGCTGAGATAGATAAGACTCGTTACCCTGGTGGCGGCCCCGCGCTGTATGAGCCAGTAGAACAGGCAGCTCGCGATCACGGACAGCCCGATTGCCGACCACAGGACCGCGAAGACGAAATCCAGCGTCCAGTCGATATGCGTCGTCTCGAACGCTGCGGCGAGCCCCAGCATGGCGACACAGGAGACGATCGTCTGCAGGGCGACGCCGGTGCGGATGTCGAACGGCCCGCAGTATTTTTTCTGATACAGCGTCCCGAGCGTGATCCCGACCAGCCCGCCGATCAGCGCGCCAAGCCCCCAAAGCGTATCGGTCGGAGAGACAATGCGGTCCCAGACAACGAGGGCGAGACCGATAAATCCCAGGATCAGGCCGATCCAGTTATTCCGGCTGATCCGCTCGCGCAGCACGAAACCGGCAAGCACGCCCGTCAGCAGCGGCTGGAGACCGACAACGAGGGCCGTGACGCCGGTGGAGACACCGAGCCACAGGCCGTAATAAACCCCGGCGAGGTAGCAGACCTGGATGCCGATTCCGGCGATCATGATATGCAGTGCCGCGCGGAACGTTGCGGGCCAGGATGCTTTGAGTATGAAGCAGGCAGGCACCATGATGGCCGTCGCGACCACATAGCGGGCGGCCATAAGGGTAAAGGGCTCCGCGTAGGGGAGCCCGTACTTGGCGGCGACAAAGCCGCTTGCCCAGAAGAAGATAAACAATGCCGATACCACGGCGAGGACGGTCCGGGATATCTGGGGTTGGCTAGGTGGCTCGTTGTTCATTTTGAAGGTCTGTGACTGTGGACCGGACGGTAGCGGGCGGCTTTCCTGACGACGAAAAAGGGGGAATCAGATAACGGAGACTGTGACCATTTTGCGACGGGGAAACCAGCGGATCGATTTATTTCCGATCGCCCGCTATATCACTGTAATGACGTCAGCACCAATCCGCATAATCGTTATGGCCGTCGCGACCCTGCTTGTCGCAGGCGGCCTCTACACCGCGTACTGGTACAGCGCTGCCGCCAGCCTGCAGGAAGGGATAGATCGCTGGGTCCAGGATCGTCGTGCCGCGGGCTGGACTGTCGAGCTTGGGACTCCCGATATCACCGGGTTCCCGATGCGGCTGGAGGTGTTTTCCCAGACGCCCCGCATATCCGGGCCCAGGTCCTTGTGGCGCTGGGTCGCGCCCAACATCATCGCCAGTGCCAGGCCTTGGTCGCCGCGCGAGATCAGTGTCTCTGCGCCGGGAATTCATGTCGTCACGCTGAGGGCGGGGGATGTCTGGATCGAACTTGGCGAAGCCGAGGTCGATATCGTGGTCGGTGAGCGGCAGGTCGGTAACGTGATCGGGCGTTTTTCCGGCATCCGGCTGCGCCTCCCTGCGGGCGAAAGATTCAGTGCCGGGTCCGCGGTTGTCCGGCTGCGTGATTCCGTTGCCGCCGACCCGGAGATAAACGCAGACGCGAGTATCCCCGGAACGGCGCCACCCGACAGGGGGCTCGGGGTAGCTCTGGACTCGCAGGAGATCACCCTTCCGGAAGAATGGCGGCCTGTACTTGGGCGGAATGTCGGCAAGTTCGCGCTGGATGCGGTGATCATGGGAGATATCGTGCCTGGGGGGGCGCTCAAGGACGCGCTTGCGCGCTGGCGCAATGACGGGGGGACGGTGGAGGTTTCCGCGCTAGCGCTTGACTGGGGTGTTTTGGGGTTGCGCGCAAACGGCACGTTCGCGCTTGATGAAAATCTCCAGCCCGAGGGCGCGATGGCCGCTGATCTAAGAGGAATGGATGCAACGATAGAGCGCCTGCTGGGCGCGGGTGTCATCGACTCCCGCGCGGCCTTCGCCGCGCGGCTTGCCAACCGCGCCCTGACGTTAACCGGCGGGCCGGCACGGGTGCCGCTAACCCTTCAGAATCAGCGCCTGTTTGTCGGTCCGGCGCCGGTCCTGCGGATAAAACCCGTCAACTGGAACTAGGGGGCTCGTCCTCGGGCGTCGGCGGAATGTGCTGGCCGGCCTCGACGACGCCGCGGCGGATTTCCCGGGTCCGCCGGAACAGGGCTTCAAGCGTATCCCCGTCTCCGACGCGGATGGCCCGCTGCAATCCTGCGAGGTCTTCCGACAGGCGTCCGAGCATTTCGAGAACCGCATCCCGGTTGGCGATGAAAATGTCGCGCCACATGACTGGATCGGACGCGGCGATACGGGTGAAATCCCTGAATCCGGATGCGGAATATTTCACCACTTCGGATTTGATGTGCTCTTCCAGGTCAGTCGCGGTGCCGACAATCGTATAGGCGATCAGATGCGGCAGGTGCGATGTGATGGCCAGTACCTGGTCGTGATGTTCCGGTTCCAGGTAGTCGATATTGCTTCCGGCGCGGGTCCACAGCTCGGCAACCTTGTCGATGGCGCCCTGGTCGGTGCCGGGCGGGGGCGTAATCAGGAACCAGCGTCCCTCGAACAGGGTATCGAAACCGGATTCAGGGCCAGAATTCTCGGTGCCGGCAATCGGATGGCCGGGGACGAAGTGCACACCCGCCGGCAGGTGCGGTGAAACGGCTTTTATCGCCGATGCCTTGACCGAGCCCACGTCGGTGACGATCGCGCCGGGTTTCAGTGCAGGCGCTATCGCCTCGGCTATCGCGCCGTAGGTCAGGACGGGGGTACAGATCATCACAAGGTCCGCACCCTCGGCGGCGACCGCAGGGTCTTTCGTGACCTCGTCGGCGAGGCCGAGTTCGAGAACCGTGTTCAGGGTATCGTCCGATCGCGCGCAGGCGATGATGGACCCCGCGAGGCCGTCACGCC